>Ga0325400_1004774_pt1 | contig 12619 bp, 4 predicted proteins | sample PopdelMetagenome_2_FD_205662 | JGI IMG/M metagenome (GOLD analysis project Ga0325400, IMG submission 205662) | Populus deltoides microbial communities from Bellville, Georgia, United States - Xylem-PdKOR-R1 | ecosystem: Host-associated > Plants > Phyllosphere > Stem > Wood/Secondary xylem...
AATGAAATTGAAAAAAAATATAATTTCATAAATTATCTCAAATAAAATAAATAATAATCAAAATAAAAGAGATCAAATCTAAAAAATAAAAAAAATGAAAAATGTACAAATTAAAATAATAATAATAATAATTAACATTTCATAAATTATTTTAAATAAAATAAGTTACAATCAAAAGAATAATGATGAAATTTGATAGATAAAAAATTTCAATAAAAAATGAGATAAAAAATTTCAATAAAAAAATGATAAGGGAAAAGCAAATAACAATTATAAAAATGAGGACCAAAGTTAATATAAAAATTAAATTTTAAGAAATGAAATTGAAAAATAAATATTCAAAACAAAATATATATATATATATAGCAATCAAAAGTTTGAGGATCAAATTTGATATAATCAGCAAATAATATGACATTTCTAAATTTTTCACAACTTCCGGAAAGTGTTTTCCGTTTAAATTTTCCAGAAAAACACTTTCTTGGAAACTAGGTCAAATTTTCATTTGACTGGAAAGTATTTTTCGTTAACCAACTTTTTTAATAGTAAATAAATACAAGAAAGTTTGAAAAATAATTTTTTAAAAAGTAAATTTAAGAAAACAAACATAATCAGTTTTACTTAACCTCCAAAATCTTCAATATGAGTGATGCAACGAAATTAAATTGCCACAGTAATCATAAGGGCATTCCGTTCCATTAAAAAACCAAACAAATATATCGGAGATTTCTTTGTGGGGATTTCCATTATGACACAGAGATAGGATAAGGATAGTCTCTTGAATAGGAAACTAAGAATATTCTGGAAAATAAACCATATGAATGGTGTAATTATTACAACTAAGATAATTTATTTATTTATTTATTTATTTATTTATTTTGGGGGGGGGGGGTCTTTAAAGCAAAATTTACTTGCAATCTAGTGAAAAATTGCATATGTGATAAGTTTTCCAATTCCACATGAAATTGCAAAGGAAAATGTATGAAAGCAGAGAAAATTACTTGGGCAGAAGGATGTCACATTTTCCTTTGGAGTTATATCAGATTATGGATTCTGCTATACTCATATAAGAGGAAAAAAAGTGAAATACTAGCAAGTTTACTATATAGAAACATAATGGTAGATATGCATACAAATTCTTCTTCCAAACATCCCTTATCTCATATTGGACAATTATTAGTTACGCATTTGGTAAGTCCAACCAGAGGATTTTATGATCTGAGATGTCAGGCTAGACCATTTCACCTACTCATCACAGGACAGCAAGGGAGGTCAGGCTGTGGACAAGGGCGTTTCCAAGAGATTTCCTCGGCGTATCTCATTGGCGGTGAATCGGTGAACGGTCTAGCCAGCAAAGATTGGTTCTACAAGTTGATGGTGTGAAATTTGTATACCATATACGTCAGTCCTCGGGGGATTCTGAACCCTCCAAAACTAGAAAGCTAATAAATACAAGCATAACGCTAGAATTGCCCCCAAGAATTCAGTGAATTTTGACGTCTCCAACTCTCAGATTCAAGTCCTGAAACCTGTATAAAGTGTGAACTATCTCCCCTCTACCTGTACTGTTCTAAAGATAGCTTTCTCTCTTTTTTGTTGGTGAGGTCCTTCTTGTTGATTAACCATGGTTAGAAGCAGCAAGGGTCGCCAAAAGTTGGAGATGGTCAAAATAGCTAACGAAAGCAACCTAATGGTAACCTTCTCAAAGCGTAGGTCTGGCCTTTTCAAGAAGGCTAGTGAAATTTCAACTCTGTGTGGTGCTGAAGTCGCCATCATTGTGTTCTCGCCCGGCAAGAAGGTCTTCTCTTTTGGCCACCCTTCTGTTGACAAGGTGCTGGAACGTTATGTCTCGGGAAATATTCCCCAGACTTCAGGTGCTTTTCATCTGATTGAGGCTCACCGGAAAGCTAGGATCAGTGAACTCAACATGAAGCTAACTCAGGTACATGAATTTTGATTGCAATTTTTAGTACCATCAGTCTGCTTTCATCAGAAAACAAAAATATTCTTTTTACTAATAAATGATTCACTAGGCGCAAAACCAGCTGGACATGGAAAAGAAAAGAGGTGAAGAGCTGGACAAACTGAGGAAAGCTAGTCAGAGTCAGAACTGGTGGGACAGGCCTATTCAGGAACTTAACGTGGCACAGCTTGAACAATTGAAGGCATCTCTTCTTACTCTAAAGCAGAATCTGGCCTGGCAAGCCCAGCAGATTCTGCTTCAAAATTCAGCTCCTCCTCAGCCTTTTTTCTCTCCAAACCCCGGCGCTGCTGGGAATCTTCCCTTTGATACAAGTAATACAGGATTCAACTCAAACATGGCTGTGGCTCCTTTCAGTTCAAACACAACCATGACTGCTTTCAACACAAACATGACTGGGACTCCTTTCAATCAAAGCAGCACAACAATGACTCCTTATGGATACAATCTTGGATATGGAAATGGTTTCTTCTAGATTCTTAATAATTCTGTTGAAATAATCTTAACCATGGAACCGTTAGTGCATTTATTGTTTAGATGTATCTATGTGTTCTGGTTGAATTCAGTAGTGTTTGAGATGCTATTTGAAATGATAATAAATTACCCTTTGGGTTTCTGAAGGATTGTTGTGAGATCTCCACATCAAAACATACATCCAGTAATGCATATTCCGATTATACATGTGTTCATGCATTTATATTTTATACGTAAGGAAATTATCCAATTCAGAATTTTCAAAAGTGTCAGGTAAAGAAATCAATGGCCTGGTTTTCATTTTTTTTTTACAAGAGATGCAAGCTTTTTGTGACTAGATGTTCTTGATGCGTAAAGCAGTCGTCTAGATCTGCGCATCACAAACCATCGCTACTAACTGATATTCCTCTACTGCAAAAGTACTGGCTGGTAAACTGGTTTCATATCGATTTTGTGTCTCTATAGGTTCAAAGCAGTAACGGTAACATGCCGAAAAGAGATCCTGTGAAAAAAAGAAAAAGAAAAAAAGATGCTGTTATCATAAATTGATGGTAGTATATTTGGTAACTTGATTCAAAATTTAAATTTGATGTCTGCAGTTATCTTTTTCGCAGTTGCATCTCTTAGAAAAACCTCCGCCGTGCGAATCATCAGTTGAAATGGCGCGTGGTTTATCGTAAATGACTTAAAACCATGTTTGATTAAGGTTGTACATGTCCATTTGATTCATGAACAACTTGTTAATGACACTTGATGAATTGCCATATGATCTGTTAACATGTTAATTCATTGCTTGAAACACAACCAACCTTTTATTAACATCCAGAAAATGTTGCATAGATTATCTTCTTAAAGGCACCTATAATTTGCAGTTATAAATATGATTTGTTTTATATTGCAAACTTGGCTAGTGACCTGCACTTGACCAACATTTAGTAATGTTTTCTTCAGATAATGGTATTGGAGACTAGGAGTACAGGAAATTGTTTTTATATTTGACTGTTCTGTCATCACCTGGACTTTCCTTTTGTAGCGAGGAGGCATTAATTATGAGATTTCAACTCACCAACCCCAAGAACCTGCTAAATCTTATTCAACAACACCTGTAAGAAGCCTATGACATCTTTTCAACAAAATGCACATGAGAAGATGAACTGCCAACAAGAAAACTCAAGGGTTCCAAGTCATGGTTGCTTGCTGCAAACTAACAACATTGGTTGTATAAATTTGTTAATTTCCAGAAGAGCAGTAGTATACTAATTTACGAGCCGAGAACTTAACTGAGGATCAACCAAAGGACACTTATAAGATTTGTTGTTTGTCCATGAACTCTAATTGGATAACCAAACAGATTAATCTCAAAGAAACAATAGTCAACTAATGTGATATAGAAGTAGGTGAACTAACAATAAACCTAAAAATTGTCTTTCAGGATTTTCCGACCAACTAGTAGTGCCTAAATCGCCATAATGATTCATGTCCTACTATAAATACTTGTATAATCAGCCTTAACATTCCCATGCAAGCCGAATAGAACAACTTATTTGTCCTACATTTCTGGTGATCACAAGTATTGTATCTTGAATTCTAGTGATGGCCTCTTGCAAAAGCTTTATCTTAGCTTTATTCATCGCTCTGACATTTTCGAGCATGAATGTTAGCATAGCTGCCCGTCATCTCCTCCAGTTGCCAACGTTGCCTAAGATACCAATGCCACCATTGCCTTCTATTCCAAACCTTCCACAGCCCACATTGCCCACCTTGCCTACAACTCAACCATCCCTACCTAAGCCCACACTGCCACCACTTCCTAGCATTCCCACCATCCCTACCTTTCCTACAGTCCCAAAGGTCACTTTGCCTCCTCTTCCAAGCATGCCCTCAATCCCCACAATTCCAACTATTCCCTCTATTCCATTCCTTTCCCCTCCTCCAGCAACTACTAGCCCTTGAGTTTGCTCAATTTATCTTCTCTTAATATAGTTAACCCTTTTTGCGCTTCCTTTCTTGTGATGCAAGACATGCAGTAGTATTTCATGTTTCTTTTTGAAGGAATTTTGTCTGTCTTGTTTGACTTGGGAGGCAATGAAGGCTTATAGTTGTATGTAATTATAGTTAGACTCACATATGTGAGCTTATTTGGGATGTTTCTTCTTCCTTCTGTACGTGTGCTTTATTAATTTCCACTATCTCGGAACTGTAGTTTCCATATACTTTTGTGTGTATTTTAATCCATTATTACAGAATAAAAGGTTGTTTGCTTAAATTTCATTTTCTTTTATGTTTTTGCCTTAATCAAATTCTGAAAAAAAACCTGTCATCTCACATTATGAAGTTTCCCTGATCGAGCCAGCCAGCAACTACTAGCCCTTGAGCCTCCGCATGCAAGTTTGTGTCCATGTATACATTCTCAGTTTTATAAAACCAAAATTTCCAGTCTATAAGCAGAGCTACATCTTCAAAATTTCAATTCCATCACCTTGCATTCCATTATTTCTAACAACAGAACCTTTATTTCTGCAAAAAGGAGTCCTAGGAAAATGAATTCTGCAGAAAACATCCCTGACTCTCCTTTATACCTGGTTGCAATACTTTAGCAATATGAACTTTTCTATTTAAACATAAATCTTTTTTCATTTTCTATAACAGATATGCCGAAACACCATCATAAAACAAAGCAAAAGGTAATCTAAGAAGTAGAGTTGCATAAGCACAATTACGAAAATGATTTTGCATTTACCTCCATATGAAAAAAAAAAAAAAAACCTGAGTTTCACTAGTTTCAGCATTACAGGAAAAATAGGGTAACCAGATAAGAATGTCTGCGAATACTTTGTAATGCCCAATTTATGCTGGCAGCATCCTCTGCTACGTAATAAAATAAAACAACAATAAGGCCTCAACCATCATTGTGAATAACCAGCTGTACTAAGATGCCCTACTCTTAAAATTTAACAGCGGCTGGAGAAATATGTACTAGTTGCCTGAATTCAGCTTTTGAAGTTCTCAAGTTTTGGCCAGCACATGCAACAAAACTCACCGAATGCAGCAGCTTACCGCACTGCATTTACACGCTGAATTAATGCACACGACTATATTCACGATCACATTGTATTAACACGTAATATTCCTGGCTTTACCGTTCCTCCTAATTAGCCTGATCCACCACTTGTCAGGTTGCCTCTACTTCCACCAATTATGCCTACAGTGCCAAGCCCTCCATAGTGTCATTCCCCGCCACGGCTGATGCTGTTCGTAATGGACCTTAAGATCATTGTTACTTCGAAGCCAGCATATATATGGAATATATGTAAATGGTATAGTATGGCTTCACATATAAGTACGTAAATAAAAGTTCATGCATGCAAAATGGCCTCTTATTTCCTTTCATATTTTTCATGGCATGCAAACCGCGGAGTATTTCAGTTATTTGTGTTCTCTCTTGAATTTTCATATGAAAATAATGTTGGTATACTGTTTCAAGTAATATGAATGGAGTTATGCTTAATATGGTTTTCTGTTGAGCTGCTTGTTTCAAACAATATCCTTGACTGTCCTTTATACCGGGTTGCGATATGAACTTTTCGGTCTAAACAGCAATCTTTTGCATTTTCTGTAGCAGAGTTTGATGCAAAATATGCCGAAACACCATAATAAAACAAGGCATCAGAAAAGTAATCTAAGAAGCAGAGTTGCGTAAGCATGATAACAGAACAGATTCTGCATTTACCTCCACAGGAACAAACTAACCTGAGTCTCCGTAGTTTCAGCATTACAGCAAAACTAGGTTAACCGGATAAGCATATACATGAAACCTTCGTCATACCCATATTTTATGCTGGCAGCATCCTCTGCAAAAAAAACTTAGATAAACCACAAGATCTCAACCAGCATCATTGTGAATAATCAGCTGTAGCAAAGATACCCTACTCTTTAACATTTCTGACAGATATGGAAAAGAAATCAGCAGCAAAACACTGTGACTGACAATTCAACATCTAACTCTTTCCTTAATAAGCTTCCGTTGACGCCCTACTTCATTGATTCCTAAAATATTGACTCGAAAAATAATTTTTTCTAAGAAAAGAAAATCATAATTGATATCATCCCTGTTGGAGAAGCATAAAGGACTTGGTATAAGGAAAAATCATTAAGGACTTGAATAATTTTTCCAATCAGATAACGATCTGGTTACATGGAACAAACTAATAGATCGCCAACTTATCATATTGAACACATCATTAATTACAGTCCCTAAAACAGAATGTAATGGCCCCAAACAGATGCTAACTACATAAAGGTGAGAAAAAAATTAGTAGAAGAAAGGAAAGAGTAGTTGTGTAGTTTGTTTTTGTATCTAATTTTTGACACATCTGAATCTATCAAACTATTTAGCTACAGGTATGAAGACTACAACAAAATTTGCAGCCACTTCACATGAAAACTGAATTGAGAGCAGTGCTAATCTTAACCAAACACTGACGTCTTACTGCCTCGAATTAACATCCTCGGACCAAATTTCCATGATCACAGATAGCAATCAATATGGAACGTCGGTGGACTGAAACTATTATTTGTGTAACTTTATTCGAAATTTTGAGACATACCTGCATCTACCAAACAAATTAGGTAGACTCATGTGATGACTACAGCTGCATTTGAAGGCAGTGAGACAAAAATTTAACAGCAGCTGGAGTAATATGTACTGGTTGCCTGATTTCAGCTTTTGAAGTACTTGAGTAATAGCAAAGCACATGCAACAAAACTCACCAAATGCAGCAGCTTACCACACTGCATTCACACTCTGAATCAATGTCCACGACTATAAATAACAAATGAAAGATCACTGTTTCCACACCCCCATAAGCCTCTATTGCTTTCCTTGTCTGATTGTTCTAGGTCAGAGGTCACTGATTTCTTGTTCTTATATTATTATACTATAGCATCTTCTCGTTTACTGATTTTGGCTATGTTCATGATCACACTGTTATTTTCCGTGGCAGCTCGCCATCTCCTGGCTCCAACGCATAATATTCCTGGCTTAACAGTTCCTCCTAATTTACCTGATCCACCACTTGTCAGATTGCCTCCACTTCCACCAACTATCCCTTCAGTGCCAAGCCCTCCATAGTGTCATTCCCCACCACGGCTGCTGCTATTCGTAATGGACCTTAAGATCATTGTTATTTGAAGCGGGCATATAAATGGAATATTTGTAAATGGTAATAGTACGGCTTCATATTTAAGCAGGTAAATAAAGGTTCATGCATGCAAAATGGCCTCTTATTTCCTTTCATATTTTCATGGCATGCAAACCGCCCGAGGATTTCAGTTATCTGTGTTCTCTCTTGAATTTTCACATGAAAATAATGTTGGTATCCTGTTTCAAAATATGAATGGAGTTATGCTTAATATGTTTTTCTGTTGAGATTCTTGTTTCAAACAATATCCTTGACCGTCCTTTAAACTGGGTTGCAATTTGAACTTTTCGGTCTAAACAGAAATATTTTGCATTTTCTGTAGCAGAGTTTGATGCAAAATATGCCAAAACACCATAATAAAACAAAGCATCAGACAACTACAAAAAAAGCAGAGTTGCATAAGCATGATAACAGAATAGATTCTGCATTTACCTCCACAGGAACACATTAACCTGAGTCTCCGTTGTTTCAGCATTCCAGCAAAACTAGGTTAACCGGATAAGGATATACGTGAAACCTTTGTAATACCCATATTTTATCCTGGCAGCATCCTCTGCAAAAAAATTAAGATAAACCACAAGAAGGCCTCAACCAGCATCATTGTGAATAATCAGCTGTAGCAAAGATACCCTTCTCTTAACATTTCTGACAGATAAGGGAAAGAAATCAGCAGCAAATCTATGTGACTGACAATTTGACAACATCTAATCCTTTCCTTAATAAGCTTCCGTTGACGCCCTTCTTCATCGACTCCTAAAATATTGACTCACCGACATATCATATTGAGAACCAGAAATTCATTTTTTCTAAGAAAGGAAAATCATGATTGATATCATCCATGTTTGAGAACCAGAAAGGACTTAGTATAAGGAAAAATCATTAAGGACTTGAATAATTTTTCCAATCAAATAATGATCTGGTTACATGGAACAAACTAATAGATCGCTGATATATCATATTGAGAACCAGAAATTCATTTTTTCTAAGAAAGGAAAATCATGATTGATATCATCCATGTTTGAGAACCAGAAAGGACTTAGTATAAGGAAAAATCATTAAGGACTTGAATAATTTTTCCAATCAAATAATGATCTGGTTACATGGAACAAACTAATAGATCACCGACATATCATATTGAACACATCATTAATTACAGTTCCTAAAACAGAATGTAATGGCCCCAAACAGAAGTTAACTACATAAATGTAAGAAAAAAAATTAATAGAAGAAAAGAAAGAGTAGTTGTGTAGTTTTATTTTTGTATCTAATTTTTGACACATATCTGAATCTATCAAACTATTTAGCTACTGGTATGAAGACTATAACAACATTAGCAGCCACTTCACATGAAGACTGAAATGAGAGCAGTACTCATCTTAACCAAACACTGACATCTTACTGCCTCGAATTAACATCCTTGGACCAAATTTCCATGACCACAGATAGCAATCAATATGGAACGTCAGTGGACTGACACTATTATTTGTGTAACTTTATTCGAAATTTTGAGACATACCTGCATCTACCAAACAAATTAGGTAGACTCATGTGATGACTACTACTTCATTTGAAAGCACTGAAGATGAAAATTTTAACAGCAGCTGGAGTAATATGTACCAGTTGCTTGATTTCTGCTTTTGAAGCACTTCAGTTTTAACCAAGCACATGCAACAAAACTCATCAAATGCAGCAGCTTACTGCCTGCCCTTCATTTACACAGTGAATCAATGTCCTCGATTATAAATAGCAAAAGGAAGGTCAGAGTTTGCACACCCCATAAGCCTCTATTGCTTTCCTTGCCTGATTGTTCTAGGTCAGAGGTCACTGATTTCTTGTTCTTATATTATTATACCATGGCATCTTCTCGCTAACTGATTTTGGCTATGTTCATGATCACATTGTCATTTTCAAGCATTGATGTTGCTGTGGCAGCTCGTCATCTCCTGCCTCCAACGCGTAATATTCCCGGCTTTACAGTTCTTCCTAATTTGCCTGATCCACCACTTGTCAGGTTGCCTCCACTTCCACCAATTATCCCTTCAGTGCCAAGCCCTCCATCTTCTATCCCCTCGGTGTCATTCCCCACCACGGCTGCTGCTATTCATAATGGACCTTAAGATCATTGTTACTTAGCAGCTTGCATATATATGCAATATATGTGAATGGTAATAGTATGGCTGCATATTTAAGCAGGTAAATAAAGGTTTAGGCATACAAAATGGCCTCTTATTTCCTTCGATATCTTCATGGCATGTAAATGGCCGATCGGATTTCCATTATTTGTGTTCTCTCTTGAATTTTTATGGAATATTAGTGTACTGTTTCAAAAAATATGAATGGGAATTATGCTGAATATGGTTTTCTGTTGAGATGCTTGCTACATGTTAAAGTCAAAAGACTTCAGGGGAGAGACAGTAATTTTTTAAGGTTGCATTAAGCTCAGGTTAAATTGCTGGATAAGTTGCATTGTCTTCAATCCCCTATAAAATGATATTAAAAGGGAAAATGATCAGATATTAGAAAAAGAAAAGGCAAAACAGATACTTAACCCTATATGAAAAATACATCATGAAAAACTCAAAGTGTATTCTTCCTGGATGCAAAATATACACCTACAGCTAGCATATGCCGGAAACATAAAGAATAAAAACCCTAGCGGAAGATATCTAGTTTAGTTCTCCCCTTAATAAAAATAACTAGCAATCCTTGAGTTAGAAAAATTTTTCCTGCCTGTGATAAAATGCTAGCCCCACAAATCAGCCTAACATTATTGATTCTTGGGATAATTGAAAAAAAAAAACTACTGCATTTTAACTTTTCCGCTATAATTTAAGAAATAACACTGTCAAACAAAAAATTAAAAAAAAAAATTAGAGATAGAATTGCCTTCTTATATAATTTTTTTTTCCCAATGTTTTTCCCTTTCCTTCTCTCCCTTTCCTTTTCAATTAGGGTTCTATAACCAATAGAAATCAATTTGGTTTTTTTTTTTTATAGGGTTTTCAAAAATCATAAAAGGCTCCCACATCATACCTGTAAGCATATTATGTGCCTATAAGCATACCTATAATCATAACCAGTACGTTGAATTGAATCCAGCTGCACCTTCTTCGATTCGAGATTATCACAACATTCTCTGAGAGATTCTCTTGCCAAAATAAGGTTCTTCTCTTTTGATTGGAGCTCCTCAGAGCATTCCACAACTGATTTTTGGATGGGATATTTCTGTTCCTTCATTGCTTTCAGCTCTTTCTCCCATTCTCCTATCGATAGTTGGACAGATTTCAGTTGCCTCTCCTTCCCTTTATGTTCCTCACTCCGGTCTTCAATGGACAGTTGAATGGCATTGAACTCCCTCTCTCTCGATTCAAGCTCTGTATCATATGTGTTTATTCTTCCTTTGATTTTATTGAGCTCCTCCTCTTTTGATTCAATTTTTCTGGCACAATGTTTCACATGTTGTCGAGCTGAATCCAATTTCTCTTCTTTTTGTTGAAGCTTTGCTGAGAGCTCTATGATAGAATCCTCAATCAACCTCAACTCTGTTTCTTTTGATTTGAGCTCTGCACACCTATAAGCAAAGGCAGAGACAGTAGCATAGGCGTCATAAACTAGGATTGTAGAGCTTTGATCTCCAAGTTCTTGCTGGTTCACACCCACTCTTGCTTAGGATTTGTTTCAGAACAAAGTAGGAGATCAAACTCTTTGAGTTCATCCTGAACTTGAAAATATGGTGGTTGCCCCTTGTACTCATCAGTATCGGTAAAATACGGTTTGAATATGAAAAATCTAAAATTAAAAAGAAATATCAGTTGCTAAGTTTTAGGTTTTCTTTTAATTTCGGGTAATATTATGAGTTTAATGGTAATTAAATAAAGAATAATAGTAATTTTATAAATAATTAGATATTTTTTTTTATTATTATTATTATTTTTTAGAAAGTTAAGGATTAGCACCGGTGTAAAGTTACCAAAACAGGAAAATAAAATACCAGCAAATCTTGGAGTTTTTTTTTATAATTATTCCTTGTTTCTTTTCCCTTCCAAAAATTATTTTTACCAAGATTTACCGAGACTTGGGTTTCAGGGACTTGCTTGACACGGTTATCATGAGATAATTTGTATTAATATTTTTTTTTAGTTGAATTATGTTTTTGAAATTTTTAAATTTTTTTAGTTTTAGTTTTAAATTAATTTTTTATATTTTTATGTCATTTTAATTTATTAATTTTAAAAATAAATAAAAAATATTATTTTAATATATTTATAAATAAAAAAGTATTTTAAAAATCAATACCAACACAAATTCAACCGATATCATTTCGATTGCCGCAAATTACTATGGTACAACTCCAAGAGAGTGCTATCGCCCATAATTTTCACATTTATTCATTGAAGATGTGATAATTTTGAAAATGTATGATTTAATATTAAAAAAATTATGGTCGCTGGAGATTATTATTCCCCCACACCTAAATCACTATGGATTTTTTTTTTTCTGACTTTTCCTCTTCTTTTTTCAAAATTATTTTTCTTTCAACTTTCCTAATTTTTCTTTTTTTTTCATTTATTTTTTCTTTTGTATTTTTCCAAAATTATTTTTGTTGATTTTACTTTTTAAATATTGACCTGGTTAAAATTTTTGCTTTGTAATTTTTTTCTTTAAAATACTATGGATTGCTGCGATATTTTTCCACATAATTTTTCTATTTTATTTTTTTATTTTTCAAAATTATATTTGTTGATTTTTTTTTTAATATGGTGCTGATTGAGAATTTTTTTTTTTAATTTTTTTCTTTAAAACATTATTGATTGCTACAGTGTTTCTCTGCATGGTTTTTTTTATGATTTTCTCTGAAATTATCTTTTTTATTTTATTTTTTAATATTAAGCTGGTTAAAAATTACAGTTACAATATGTGAGGAAAGCACTATAACTTTACTAAAAAATTACTGTTGATTGCT
>Ga0325400_1004775_pt1 | contig 12617 bp, 7 predicted proteins | sample PopdelMetagenome_2_FD_205662 | JGI IMG/M metagenome (GOLD analysis project Ga0325400, IMG submission 205662) | Populus deltoides microbial communities from Bellville, Georgia, United States - Xylem-PdKOR-R1 | ecosystem: Host-associated > Plants > Phyllosphere > Stem > Wood/Secondary xylem...
TAATCATGAATCCATATCGTGTACAACCAACTTACCATGAGACTGTCAGTGAAAATTTCAAACTAGGTTAAGTTTTTAATGATGCATCTTGGACTCGGCCGGAGAGCAATTGGTCTTGACACAGTGACTTCTATACTCACCTGCAAAAAACACTCTCTATCAGAATATGGACCCTCACATGTTTAAGATAATAAATGTAGGAGAGAGAAGTATGCCGGGTAGGAGAATGATGTGAGGAGTAGGATAAAATGTATACAGAGGGGAGCGAGAGGAGCATGACAGCAATGTGGCTTTGGGGCATTGTGTAGATTCCTCCGTTGCTCAATGGAGTTCTATGCCCTGTGTTGTTAAAGGGTGTTTTACACTTGGTGATTTGAGATATTTATAAATTTTAATTATATAAGTTTATCTCGAGAAGAATTGAGAATAATTATTACTTTTCATGGCCTGTATTTTGGATGTTGTGTGCTTTGCTATGTCATTGATAAAAAAAAGAGCTAATACTTGCAGGTGATTGGTAAGAGAGATAGATGTCTTTTAAGAAGATACACTGACGGGAAATAGTCATTGATTAAGAAAGATTAGGCACAATATTGATAATTTATGCATGAGTTACGGAGAGTGCATCATTGTATTGCCTTTCAAAAAACTCATCACTTTGCGTTGTGATGCATGCTAGCAGCTTGAAATCCTAAAGATTTGCACGGGAGGATCCAACTCAAGGTGATTGGGATGAGGTCGAGGTTTAGGGGTCCTGCGTGAGTTGGTGGAAACCTGTTTGGTCTGGCCTAAATGGATTGGTTTTAGGCCTGAACGGATCTCTTTCTTCATTTCTTTTTTGTTGGTAATCGTCATCTAGTAGTAATCTATTTTTTTCTTCTTTTTAATTATCTTGTGATATGCATGCTTGCTGTACTATAGAACTAACTAATTTGACAAAGAGAGATGGAAGGAATGAGATGAGAAATTTTACATTCCAAGAACCTTGCTGGGAAGTTAAAACACATGATCGGTACCAAGACATATCGAGATGATCACGCCAGCCTACGTGGTCACACATCAGCGTTGAAAATGTTTAGCATTGACAAGATTCATTGAAACCTTGTGCACCTATTTTGCAAGCTTCACAAATCATATCGGTCCCAAGGGGGTGGTAGGATGGCCAGGTGAGGTCCTTTTCCATTTTTAAAATCAAGAAAAGTTGACAGTTCATCACGTGATTATGGTGTCAAATGGCAGCATCTGAAGATTGTGCGACCTGAAAGGGATTCTTGCATATTAATTTATACTTACTTAATTGTTATTTTCAAGAGAAAAAAAAAAGAAAAAAAAAAAAGAAGAAGCAAAGGCTGCCCGATTTAAATAGCCTAGCTAGGTCCCTTCGTTCAAAGATACTTTTCGGGGCCCATACTGTTCTCAAAAACTAATTAATTCATTAAGCAAAAGTACCGGATACAATGTTTAGGGATTTGATCATGGACGATTTTTTATAAAATCCAGCACTTATTATAATTATTTCCCATTGTCAAAGGTTGATTCTCCACTTTAGCAAAGCGTTCGACCAATGCCATTTAACTGAATTAAAAATTGAGGTTTTTGTGGACATTTTTTCATCCAAATAGGAAAGCAGATTGCTAACACAATGGGGAAGGAGGGGGAAGTTTTCAGTTCGAGGAAGTCATCTTTGTTTTTTTATGACAAGAATGAAGGGATTTGTACTTAGTTCAATACACTTCTCAATTGAAACGACATCTATGAATCTAGTTAATAATTCATAAAAAGAAATTATCTTTATAGAGAGAAGTGGGTACCCACTTCTTTTTTCTTATTATTACATTTTTGGTAGTTTTGTTTCACCACAAGGGGTGATCAATGAGCATTTCTTTGGCCATGGAAGGGATTTTTTTTCCAATAAAAGTAAACGCATAAAACCATCCCAATTGCGGTTTTGTATGGAATTTTTGGATGGTGTGGTAGCAGTTATTTTTTAAAATATTTTTTTATTTTGGAAATATACTAAAATAATATATTTTTTTAATTTTTAAAAATTATTTTTGATATCAGCATATCAAAATAATATAAAAATATTAAAAAAATATTAATTTAAAGCAAAGAAAAAAATAAAAAAAATTACGTATTTTCTAAAAAACTTTTGAAACGAAAATACAAACACACCTAATTGTAAACTAATGTGATTCGAGTCACAATTTCAATACTTGTGAGCTTTGATTTTTCAGCAGAGAATTTGTCCATTCGTGGATAATTATAAGAAGGGCTACTAGCTAGCCACTACTACATTTATCCTGTCTCTTAAGAAGGTATGTGGGTCCAGGCCCGATCACTTCCATATTAAGTAAGGCTTTTACAGAGGATATAAGTTGGGCCTGGACTCTTTACCTGAAGATGAAGCCTTATTCTTGTCGTCCAGTTAATCAGGCCTTGCTATCGGCAGTAGGCCTGATTTTATGTTTTGAGTGGCCATGTAGCTACTTTGAGCTCACATTTCTTGTTGTGATGCAGTCTTCTTTTTCATCAGCATGCCCCTCGAAGCCATTAATTTGCATCAACGAACACTGTAATAGATTTGTCCAGCTTATTATTCTATAGAACCGATAACGTATCATAAAAATTATATGTTTTTTTTTTATTATTGAAATATAATAGCATAGTACTATGTTTTTTTAACAAAAAAAGAGGTACTCCAAAAGAATAATCTTGAGTTTTTCTTAATTTTTCTTTATTTCTTTCAATACGACATTCCTAACATTCTTTTCTATCAGTAATAATATATCTTGATTACGTATATAGATTGAGATTTGGTTTCACAAATTGAATTGGGCAAGAGGAAAGTTTAGCTCCTTGAAAAAAATATTTTAAAAGGGGGATAAAAAACTGGGTTATGAGAATACGTGTGTGAGATTGTTATGTGCATTAAAGAAAAACCAAGTTCTGTATATTATTAAGCCATGAGCTAGACATGTGGCCGGATTTGGGCAAGCACAGGATCTTAACAACAGATCACTGGCAATCCCTCACGTCCTCTAATTAGCTTAATTACATTACAAGTAGCAAAAATGTTAGGTTGTTTCTCTCACCAAATTCATGAAGATCAGGCGTGCGGGCATGAGCCACATTGGATAATATTACTCTGATTAGGTTAGCCAACAGCACCCAATTAACATGTATGCAAGCAGATCAAGTTAAATCCATTTATATTGTTTCAGGCCTTGCCATAGTCCTTTACATAAAAACATCAGCATGCATACATTAACACTCGCAAACTCTGCAGTCAAAGTTGGGTTACACTCACGCAACCATATTCGAGATTTTCTTCTTCTACAACTGTTCAGTCCACAATAATGGAGATCTTGAAATCTGGCCAGTGGTTGTTTCTGTGCTGTCCTCAGGGAATGAACAATATATTTCTCTCGCTGCAGATATTTTGATAGGGGAGAAATTTTTAATGAAGTGGCTTCTGATGTCCGGAGAAAACTTCACACTTACATTAAATTTTCTATAGTTTAATTGCAGGCCGAGACGTGTTAGCTGGGCTTTAATTTTGGATGTGAGCATTCCTGAAAAAAAAAGCCTTTCGTGTAAGAAAAGACTTTTTAATGTTTGAGCCATAAATGATACAAGAAAGATAATAATATAAGAGAGAATGGAGTTTTGCTGCATAATACAAAGTCAAGAGGAAATGTTGAGTACAAGTTTGTGAACTTAGAAGCTTGTTTTGGAGACCAAATGTTTTGAGCCATAGATCTTGCTTCACCTTGAATGTGAAAAATGATGTTGCCATTGATTAGTAAGAGTATCAATTATGAAGAATACTGTGTGCGTGAATAATACGCGCGGTGCCCCTAGTCAAAACCCAAAAAAAAAAGTACACGGGGCAGAGAAAAAAAAAGTGTGGGGTGCAGTCCATTTGTGTTAAGTCTAGAGTGTGTTTGACAGTGTAATTGCGGTTGCTTTTTAAATAGCTTTTCGTGTCAAAATATATGTCAATGATGTTTTTTTATTTTTTAAAAATTATTTTTGACATTAGCACATCAAAATAATTTGAAAACACTAAAAACATATTAATTTGAAGTTAATAAAAAAATAAAAAAAATCTAAATTTTATAAAAAATGCTTTTGAAACGCAAAAACAAACAGGCTCTTAGGACTGTTGCTGATTGGGCCACATGACCCAAATAATGAAAATTAATTATTATTATTATTATATAAGAACTTAAATGTTTTTCTTAAATCAATTACTATTATCTTCATTCTTATTCTTGAATAGTAATAGTTTTTAAGGTTATTTTATTTTGTGCTTTTTAAGAGTGTTTTTGTTTGAAATTGCATTTAAATAATTTTTTAATTTATTTTTAACACTAAAACATCAAAATAATTAAAAAAAATATTAATTTAATAATTTTTTAAAACCAAATATAGACGCTCCTACACAATTTCGAAAGCAATTTCAAATAATCTAAAAAACAAAACCGTACGCATAAAACTTCAAAAAAGGCAGACGATTTCACCTGCAATATTGCGGTGTGTTAATTTCCTTTGACACCTGCGGCAATCCGACAAGGTGTTGATAGGAAGTGCATCAGCTAGACTTGAGGGAGACCTGGCATCCCAGGATTTTCAAAATATTTCATCACATTCCTTAAACTTTATGATATTTCTAATTGGCTCCTCCAGCAATTTAGTACATGCTCATGAATTTGATAGTTTAATGATAATTTGTCAAAACAGTCTGAGGGTAGGAAGGCTTTCTCTTCACTTGATTGAAGTGGTTGGACCTCGAATTCGGTTCGAGTACAGTTAATTTAATTGCTATTCTCTCCGGCCAAAAAATATTTAATTAAGCTCCTAACCATATTAAATGTGTTTGGAAATGAGGTTTTCTGTGCTTTTAATATTTTTTTTTCCCGGTTTACGTCGAGTCATGATCGGCATAGATGGTACGTATTATGGAACGAAAGAGATGGTAGACATGGACAACCTTGTCAAGCAAGTCGTCGAAGGGGACATAAACGCTTATCAGAACAATTTAATATATATTGATGGTTTGCAAGGACCGGTGAGACATATACTTGGATTGTAAATTGTAATTATTATTTAGTTAATGTATGGTATATGTACGTATTAATTGCTTTGGTTTTTTAATTAGCTACTGCATGCCCATTTTTTAAATCCTTAAATCTCTTTAAGCAAGTAATAATTAAGTGGGTGAATGTGCGTGAATATGTCTCATTTAAAAATGACATTAATCTTATTTTTTACCAATGAATTCTTCTCGAACTGGTTTAAAAACAGGTCTTCATTTTATATATCACCATTCACACAGTCAGCTGCTCAATGCATCATCATCATCATCATTCAAAACAATTTTGGAAAAATTACTTAATTTTTTTTCCCACTCCAGCACTTAATTGGCTGCATTTCATCCAACTAAGAAAGAAGAATTTATTTTGTTATGAAAGGTAGATTTAGTATTGATGGCATTTCGTTTCGACAGAAGTATTCAGACATTAATAACCTTAGAGATATTAATTAACTAAAATAAATTAATGGCATAGAGAATAAATAACTTTTGGACTTGCAGTAGGATGAATTACATGAATGTGTGACTCGAATTTATTGCTTAAACATCGTTTCACTGTTATGGATTGACCATACAATTCATCGAAGACTATATATGAAAGGAAAAACCAAGAAAAAAAAATGTAAACTGCGCCAAGAAACTTAAAAAAATGTTGCAGATAGATATTTAATTTAGAGCATTTTGCTTATCTTATCAAATCCACAGGCCTATATAGTGATTAAGCATTTCACATGGCCTAGTTGAGACTTCAAACTTGAAGTAGCAGTAAAGAAAAAAAACGCCAAGCTTAGGTTACTTAATTATACCCAAATTTGACAGGAAATATTTATGCATGCGGCAACCGACTTTGATTGAGCTTGAGCAAGAAGAGGGTCTTAATTAACCACTTGATCTCTTCCAAATCTCTTCAAGTTCCCTAGCAAACGCCTTTTGTCTATTAACAACAATTGTAATATGATCCTCATCATCAATGACCTTAACTCGAGCACGAGGGACTTTATGCTGAACATTGTAGCTACATTCAACTGGGATAACCTCATCTTTTTTTCCGTGGAAGATATTGACATCACACTTGAGGTGGTCACGGACTGAATCCAAGTACCCTTCGAGCTTGCTGCCGGTGCCACAAATGATGTTGTGTAGGGTGTGCCATGCAGCGTTGTGGGTGTGGCAACAGAACCCTTCAATTAAGAATGTCTTGATCCTGTACATTTTTTTTTCTCAAAGTTTTGCATTTATGCCAATAGGAGAGTAGAGAGATGTCTCTTTCATAATGCATGGAATAAATTCAAGCAGAGGTAGAAAAGAAAATATATATTCACGCACATCAAGCAATTAAGCAGTACCTGTCCCCATCATTTCTGACTTAGTCTGATGGGCATTTGACCAGTGTTTTTAGGGTAACTTACTACACGATTCACCTATCATAGTGTATTTCATTAATGGTTGCTCCTACTTTTCCATATCTATTTCGTCAAGAAGGATTTTTCCAAATCTTTATTAATTTGGTGCTTAAAATCTACGTCAAGCAAAAATAATTTTCACATCCTCCCTAAGTTCCCACCCCAAATTAATGAATTTAGAAAGCTAAAAGATCTAGAAGTTACCTATTTTATTACCAGAATGCATTATTTGGAACAAATTAGCATATTTTAACCTTTGTAGCTTCAAAATCTCATATCACCAGATTTTAAACGGAGGGATGGACATTTGTCAAACCAAGATTTGCAATTTTCACCGTTTGAACTATTGTAGGTGTACCAAATCATTCATCAGCACCATACCCTCTTTGGAACGACCGCCAATGCCATAAAACAGTCAAAGATCTTCTAGCTGGGCAGTTGAGGACCGGAAAAATTAATACGGTGGACACCTATACTGTAATCGGTCATGGATCTCAAAAATTACACTATAGGCAAGCAATTTTTTTTTTTTTTAATTCGGATATGACAATTGTCAATTGTGTGGCGGTGCACAGTGGCCGCGCCCCGGCCCTTAGCAGGGCTCCGGAACTTGGGTGGAGGCAATCTGTGAAGTACCGTACTAACTAGCTAACAGTACCGTGGACGTTATAGTATAGTGATTTGAAGGCTTAAAATGCTCAAAATCTAACAGTATCAGTGGTGCCATTATCCCGAAAAATAGACCCCGTAATAGAAGGTATGCGAATGTGGTTGGGGCGTCATTGTCGTTGTGTGTCTGGGAATTGGCTGGCAGGCTTGTGAAATGCCAGGTCGTCTCACTCATTTCTTGCTATTCTAAAATCTCAAGAGCTTATTAAGAGTCGATCCTAAATTACTTAGAGCCCTTGATCCTTAAGAGAAATTAGATTTAAAGAGCTCAGAATAAAAAGCCAAATACTTATTTCAAATAAGCAAAAGAAAAAAGAAAAGGGAAATTAAGACCAAATTAATAATAAGTTTGGTGGTTAGTTATGAAATTGAGCACGAAAGCATGAAAATGCGTTTATTATGAACAGAAGGAGAAGTCTCGATGTTTGAATTTTATCACGGCACTTGAATTCTTTGGACAGGTTTTAAGGCGGTAGAGGTTTGATGAGAATTTACCTGTTTCTTGTGACTAGTTTGGTAAGGAACTCCCACAACCGATGATTTTTGCATATGACAAGGCAAATTGCCCTGCTGATGTGCTCATACCAGCACGCAATCGATGCACCAAATGTGATCAGTGGCCAAACACGCCTTGGAGCTACTTGTCTCATCACATGCTGTGTTGCTAGGACACCTTTTGGTACTTTGTAATATGGCTGCCATTATCACGTAAACTTATAATCGGTAATCAATGCATTCAAAACTTTGAACGATTCTGTGATTAATTTTCTTGGATAATTGAAACGTTGAAAAAGAGCAGAAAAAAAACGTTGGAAAAAAAATATGAACTTACTGGTGCAAGGAGAGTCAAGGACTTGACCGAGCCAGGGTGTTTCACGGCAAGTGCTAGGGCCAAAATACAGCCTAAAGAATGAGCAACAATGTGGAAGGATTTGACTTCGTATGGTTCAAGAACGGATTGTTCAATCATGTCCAAATGATCTCTTAATGTGTAAAGGGAGTCAGCTGGCTTAGGGCTCCTCCCAAACCCTAATAGATCGATGGCAAATAATCGGTAGGTTGATTTAGCTGCATGTGAGAAGTTTGGAAATAATGTCTCTGTCCAAAATGCTGAAGATGAAATGAATCCATGAATGAAGAGGACATCTCCTTTTCCCTTATCTGATCACATATTACAAACCCAATAAATATTAGCTAGTTTCAAGGACTTAAACTGATTATTACACATTAGAATTAATTACACTAAATGAATAATCAGTATATACTATATGCTACTAATCAAGATAATTATTATTTTTTAATTTATTACCTTTAGGTCCTTCAGCCCTAACGAAGAGGGTTTCTTTGCTAGAAGAGGTCCATGAAGTGCAAAATTTGCAATCACAATCGGACCATCTTGAAATGGGATGTAAGTGCTGGCCTCCAATCTTCCCTTGAAGCATTTCAACAATGGTAGAGTTGACAGTTAATGTGGATCTCATAGTTCCTTTCTTGATCTTCTCGGATGTCTGTACAGTGACAGTACTGGACTTACCCTCCACCTTGATTCGCTTGAGCTCATTAACCGTTGATTTTGAAATCTCAGACACTAATGAAGTACGAGTGTAAAGAGTGTCGGAGATCTCTTCTAACCTTAACTTGGTAGAAGTAAGGCAAACAATTTTGGACTCACCTTGTTCAGAGACCAAGATCTTGCCACTACTAGTTATGGCTTCCTTAGCTGAGGCACAATAACAAGGTTTCCATTCAGCTTCAATGATGAAATCCGCAGCTTTGAATGCAAAGCATAGAACGAGATCAAGGATGTCTAGAAAAGAGAAGACAATGAAGCTCACAGCATCATGTAAAACCCTGCCTGTTAATGTTAAAACCATCATGGTTTTTCCCATTACAGCCATTTCACGAAGAGGCATCATCACTACTACCCACTTCAAATAGTTGATTAGACCCCAGAGACACAAATACAAAGACATGTAGAAGAAAGAATAATGAGATGAAGCTAGCTATGAGGGGGAAGTTTTAAGGAAATCATTTGTTCCTAATAGATCCAAAATGTCAATGAAATTAAGCACGCATGCCTCTCTTCTTAGTCTTGATTTCTTGATTTGGAGTTCTCGGAAATGTTGTGGAAACAATGTTTCCCTAACTTGTTGACCACTTCCAAAATGTGCCTCACTTGATGAAAGCGTGAGGACTTTTCTTTTCTACCTTCTTAAGACGTATCGGGGAGAGAAAAGGGGGAGAGAGGGAACACACTACTACTACAGATAGCAGATAATGGAATTGATTGTTTCATTAAACATCGTTTGTTGGCCAAGGAAAAAAGTTAGGTGGTAGTTGAACCTCCCCTGCAGGAGAAGAAACAATTCTTCTTAGCAAATAGTAAGACTACATTTAAGTTTCTTTTCCTTGCCTCTTCAAATGAATATGAATAAATAACACCATTAATTAAACACCCGAACCTCTCTCTAATTAAAAAATTTTAAGGAAAGGAAAAGAATTTTTTGTAGAGAAGAAAATATCTCTTTCTTGCACTTGAGAAATACTACTATAGTTTTTTTCTCATCTACCATGTTACAACCCATCATTTGTTAGTACTCTTGATCAGAAATATGCGCCTAGCGCATTAATGTAAGGATTATTTTTCAAAATTGAACAGCTCCCTCTGAACCTCTTGTATTTATTGCAGGCTGTCTTGCCCACATGACTCCATCCTCATAGGTAGTAGAAACTATTATGATCCTCGCCACCGTCCTAACTCCTGAGGTGACCTTGTAAATGATAAAATCCCTTGCTTGATCTATAGATGGCTTGGAGGATGAATTAAAACGGGTAGATGACAGAATCCTAGTTCTAATAAAGTATACTTTTTGTTTGATGGTCAGGTGATATTCTAGCTAGCTAGCAATAGTACTTTGTGCTTGTAAATGATATATGGTGATCATCAATACAATACAAGTTAACACACAAACTAACTTAGTATTTTACTTTTGAGATAGGAAAAGGATTCCTTTAAAAAAAAAGTGTCTAGAATTCTTATTGAAATATTATAGTTTGAACTTTTCTTTATATCTTATAATCTTTTTATAAATATAAGAGTCATGTTTTTAGAATTTAGGATGTTTGTGTTTCTATGTATGTTAAATATCTATAATGAATACGATTTTAAAAGGTTAAATACTTGAATATTTAGTGTTTTGAATAATTAGTATCAAAATATGTAAGAAAATAAGAACACGACAATTTAATTATCTTCCTTGTTGATCTAGGAAATAGAACCCTCAACCATTTATATAATATGTTATTGAATAATTGGTTCGGAGCTAGCTAGTATTAAAGAAGATAATTTTGTAATTATCAAGCCTCCATTCTTTGTATATAATGCTCAAGTAGCTTTTCCTCCATCAAAGATCTTAAATGAGATAGTATGAGAGTTTTTTAGGAGTAAATAAAACTTGACCAACTTAGGATTGACAAGGTGAAAGAAATGCCAGAGATCTTGGGATTGACAAGGTGAAAGAACACAATGCAATATGAGAGTGTTTTTATGATGAGCAAATAAAACTTGACCAAATTGGGATTGACAAGGTGAAAGAACACAACTTCAAGTTGAAAACATTTGTGAAACTCATAAAATTACTTGTTTGTGCTTAATAAGACCTTATTTAGAGGAGAGTTTTTTATTTCTAAATCGAACGTTTAAGAACATCAATTTAAAGGGAGATTGTTGAGATCTTAGAGAATTTTTTTCGTTGTTATTAAATTTAAAAATATAATTATTTTAAATTTTTATTTTTTTATCGAGATAAATTTTTTTATTGATGTATATATATCTTATTGATCTTAACAAATGCAAGGTTTTTAAGAGAAATCATTCTTTCCATCAATAAAACAAATAATTTATGGTTGTTAAAGAAATTTTAAAAATATTAGAATGGTATGCCCATATTTTATGTGTCACAAAGAGCTAAAATATCATAAATATGATAAATTCATGTTTAAAATCGATTTAAAATTTTCAAGAACAGAAGGATTGGGTAGAATTTTCATTCATGAAAAAATTATTATTAATATTATTATTTTTATATATCAAATACATAATAATTAAAAAAAGTATTAAAGTTAAAAAAAAACATTAAAACAATCTCCATCTGAACCGCAATATCAGATGTGGCTGGCTAAATGAAAACGAAGGAAATAAATGATAGGCAACCACATGTTGGCAACAAAATTAACAAATCAATGTGCAGCGAGTGTACTTAATAACGATCAACCACATTTATCAACCTCCAGACACGACGTGTTTGATTGAATGACTCGTCGTTGGTACGGCCCCTCGCCCCGTCGTATTGTGATATTTATTTATACGATTAATTCGGGTCTTTAATTAAGTGCGCAATCATATGTTTATCATCGGAGGAAATCACTAAATTATTAATCGATGGTTAAATTCAGTCAGTTCAATATCTTAATTACACGCTTATATTTTTTATATGATTATCGACGAAAAGGGAACACGTGCTTCGCTTGTAATCAATTTTTGCCCTCTTTTTTTTTTAAAAAAAAAGAAAGAAAATAATATGCATACTTCTTTAAAATATATTATTTACCAAACACTTCCTTTTCTTCTTTTTCTTACCATCCAAACACTTACTAATTCGTGGAAACAGGAACTAAGAAATTGTTAATAAGACAACTAGATCTACAGGTAACTTCACCATTAACATCAACTCAGTTGCTCCTCTCTTTTTCTCTTAATTATACTTGTCAATTCAGAGCGACTGATGCCGTATGTACTACGATGGCAACAGGCAATAGCATTCAACTGGTTATTTGATATGTGATTTGTCAAGGGCTAGATAATTTAAAAAAAATAAATAAATATGCGAGTTTTTTTAATATATTTTTTAACATATGAAAATTCTCATTTATAAATTAAAAAACTTATATATGGATGTAATTAAATAGATCAGCAATAATTTGCGCCAATAAACATAAAAAAATTATTAATAATAAATAAAAACTCATATGGATGAATAAAAAGATAGATATAAATCAAGATATTTAATTTTACAACGCAAGTCTTGTACCTAGTTATGTTTAATAACTTTAATTACTAAAATAAATTCTTTATTTAATCAAATGATTATCCATGCTAGTAAAACATTAAAAAAAATCATTAAGATAATGTTTTTTAGAATATTTTTTTATTTAATTAAACAATAATAGAGACATATAATAACATGAAAGCTATTAAATAAAGTCAAAGAAAACTATTATACAATGTTGCACATATTAAAAAAAATGTTATAATTTTACATGAAAACAAAGTAAAATATAAATGATATTTAACTAAAAATTAAATTGAAAAGTTAAGAGATAGATATGGTTGTAGACATTTTATCTCGAAGCACAAACCATAAACTCGATTGTATTTAATAACATTT
>Ga0325400_1004780_pt1 | contig 12609 bp, 8 predicted proteins | sample PopdelMetagenome_2_FD_205662 | JGI IMG/M metagenome (GOLD analysis project Ga0325400, IMG submission 205662) | Populus deltoides microbial communities from Bellville, Georgia, United States - Xylem-PdKOR-R1 | ecosystem: Host-associated > Plants > Phyllosphere > Stem > Wood/Secondary xylem...
TCAATAGGGGACCCAAAAGCCCATCACTCAAAATGTGCTTTAAGCTGAGAAAAAAAAAAAGCTTAGCCGAGTTCAATTAAACCGAATGAAGTGCCTTCACGATCATCTCTCAGATGTAGCAATCATAATGTTTGATTCAGAATTACATATAGCAACAGACATGTTGGCACTCTTTGTGGCTAGAGCCTGAAAAAGGGTCCTGGATTTTTCATTCAATCAAGTCTTAGTGTGTTTGTCTCAAAAATCATGGGTAGCTAGGAAAAAGGATAGCGGCACCAGCTGCTTTTCTCATTAAAAGGCTATAAAACTTGCCCCATTGATGATTCTGCATTTTATAATCATCACCTGCAGTACTCCATCGCTTTATTAGAGGCAGGAAAAAAGAAGAATGCTGATATCAAAAAGCTTCTCTTGAGATTTTAAGAAATTGGGTTGCTACTGTAAAGAGCAGACCTTTTGCTTTTGTAGGACTGCATGTTGCATCTCATTTTATTGCTGTCAATTTTCTTTACCACGAAAAAGAAACATTACTGTTCATTTGTATGACTAAAATACACTCTTGAAACCTTTTTCTAGCTAAAATTCATCTCTAGTTTGTTTCAGCGGTAAAAGATCAAGAATCTGGTCTCTTGAAACACAATTTGCTCGCATTCATCAGCAAACAACAGGTACTAAATTACCTCTCTCTCTCTATCTCTCTCTCTCTCTCTCTCTCTCTCAAAAGAGAGCATAGATGTGTCGTATGTTGTCATTACCAAGCTACTGAAACAATTTGGTAAATTTAAGCTGTTTCGGTTTCTGTAAAGCTTGGATACAGTAGTAAGGCCAGGAAAAGAAGTACTAGCATGATGTTTGAATATCTTGGTTGAAAACGATTGATATCTTAGCTCCTCTTTTATCTTCTTGACCCGCAGATCAGAACTGGGATATTTCTATTTCTTGTGTTCTTTTTCAAGCCTTTTTCCTTAGTTCTGGCACAGAAAAGCTTCAAAACATATAGTACCTTCTTTGGAAAGAGACAACCCAAAGACTAAATCACCATTTTTGCATGAGAGATCTCACTTGCACCGTCTTGAATTATCAGACCCTTCATTTATATTCTTATTCTTGCTTTACTTCCCTTGTTTCCTTCTCTTTTATCTGCTTTTGCTTTTCTTTTTTTGTTTGTGTTGTGACAATTTCTAATTGCTAAAAAAAGGGTTATATTTTCAGATTTGTTGTTCTCATTTGGTTGTATTTTTCTTTAATCAGGACAGTATGATCATAGATTCCTGATCAAGCCCTGTCTTGGTTTAAGAGCTGCCCTCCTTTCTCTTGAGGTACCACTCTCTCAATTTTCCTTGAAAAATCCGTTCCTCTTTCTCCGATGCCTGACTTTACCTCAGGCATTCTGTCTCTTGCTGCTGATCCTGTATTATGATAGTTTAGAGCCTGGATTTGGACACCCATTAGAAGGTGCATTGGACTTCTGGTGCACTTTAATCCCGTCACCATACACGTATTCAAATCCAATATTTTGATCGATCCTCGACATCCCAGATTCCGATGCTGTACTATCGTGTATGAACTGTGTCCTCCGATTCTCCCATCATTCAACAATTGACAGACTTGAAGGGGAATCTTGTCCATCCAAATTCTACTTGAATTATAGTTATAAGGCTTAACATGACCCAGCAGTCCATCCAATGATCCATTAATTTAGGATTTGGCTGGGACCAAACTAGTAGAAAAACCCTCTCTTTTTTTAATGTAGAAGGTTAAGTCGACTCTAATAAATTTAGGATGAACTATTTTAACTTGTCATCCAGATCTTGAATCCAGTAGGTTTTTAACAATGATTCTAATTATTAAAACAGCACTAAAGTTTTCTTTAAGAAAAAAACTGTGTCATAGTTTATATAGTTGGTTGTGGTGCCGATTCTGAGAATGCACCAAAACAAGCTTGGTTGAGGTTTCTTACTGCTCTGTCCTGCTATTCTCTTGTAAATTACCTTAGCAGGTTAACTCAATAATTTATTTTTAAATTAGGTTATATATTCAATCGGGTTGAAAATTAATCTAATTAAACTAAATCAAGACCAATTTGAATATTTTTTTTAAATCATAATTGCTTTAATTATTTTAGATTGATTAGGATGTAGATTAATTCGCTAAATCGAGGACACAAAACTTAAACTAAGTTATAGCCGACCAGGCTAGATTTTATAACTATTCTAGAAAGCGAACTCCATAAAGGGCAATTCGCATCACATGACACTTCCTTTCTGTTAGAATGGATACGATTTTATAACTATTTTTACCCTTCTTGGACCGATTGACCATAGCACCCCATCTGGTTTTCTCAAAATAGCTTCAAGGGGGAGAGGGTTGGCAAGGGCCACCTGCTCTCTCTTCTCTTCAACCATGAAAAACGGGACCTCACGACGGAGTTCTTGAGGAATACTTGACCAGTGGGTCAAAGCTGAAAGCCCCATTCATCTGTAAATTGATTGGATTTGGCCCCATTTATCTAGGCACTAGAGAAGAGAAGTTGCTTAAGGTACACAAACTCCTCAGTCCCTTGAATCCACAAACGAATGTTAGGCCAAGAAGCACCGTTGTGTAGGGTTTTGGTGGCTGTTTCGAGAAATTTAACCTCGACCCCGATGCCCGTTTTGTCAGGAGAGCCATGCCTCTTAGTTTTAAAAAGAAATCACGGCATCAAGATTTTTTTTATAAAAAAAATTAGCATTGTTTAAAATAAAATTTACAGATGAACACAGTTTATAATTTTTTTTAATGATACATTTAAAGTTGTAGCTAATTAGAAACATTACATTGCAAAAAATAAAAATCAAATGACAAATTACAATAAAGAAAAATAAAAGAAAAAAACAAAAAAAAACTATGAGAAAATACCAAAACTTTAGTTATAACACCACTAATATCATCAAAAAAATATCAATAAAAAAAATCTAATAGCATCAAGTAAGGTTGTTGTCGGTGACAAAAATGGATCACACTCTTTGCTTGAAGGCAAATAAATAATTATAATAAAAAAAAAACAAAAAAAAAACTTTGAAAACACATCAAAGTTTCAAATGCAACACCTATTATATCTTAAAAATCTTCGCATTATCAGAGTGGATAGCTAGTAGGAGAATATAATCACTCTGATTACTGTTCGTTATTTTTTTTTTAATGTTATTGATTTTATTTTATTGAAATTTTTCTGATAATAATAATGTTATCATAGTTAAAGTTTAAATATGTTATTAAATTTATCTTGTCGAGATTTTTTTAAATAATACTAATATTATTTTCTTTAAAACTTCAATATATCTTCATAATTTTTTTTTTCTTTCTTTCTTTCTCTTCTCTTCATTATTATTATTTGTGCCATATCTTTTGAAACTTTTTTTGAAATGTCGCATTTTCAAGTAACAACGACTTTAAAACTTGTGTTTTTCTGTGTAGAAGCTTTGTTATTTCTTCAAAAAAAAAATAATTTGAATTATGTTATTTTATTTTATTTATTTATTGAAATGGTGTTGATAAAAAAAATAAAACCCAGCATCAATAATAAGCCAGAGAGAGAGAGGGATGCGTTAAAAAATAATTACTTTGCTTAAGTCGTGAATCCCAACATGGAGAAAGGGTAATAGTGGAATCTTGGAAAATAATAAAGAGGAGGCATGGAAAAGGAAGAGAGAGGACAGAGATTTCTTGCGCAAATCTAGCTCATCTGGGCTTCTGGTACAAGCAAGTGAAGTGAAGTAAATGGGAGTTTGAAGGCAAACGAGTGCATACAGCATCCTACAATCAAGAATCCCATGTTCAATGCCGTATAAAAAACACACCACTCTCTTCACTTCTTGCCCACATTTAGCTTGGCCTCATTATGTTTTAGGCAAGGCTCTCACTATTGCAGCCAGTAAGTGGATGTGCTCACAAGCCAAAGCCCCCATGTCCTCAGCTTCTTTGCATCATCGTTTCCATCCCCTCTATCTTCTTAAGATAGGACAAGGGAACCCATCAAGGGCTTATCTCAGAGGAAATAAGAAATTAGCAGAGAAAACGTACAGACATCCAATCCCAAGTCTATGTTCGCTCTTCTCTGACTTCATCTTCATTTTGGCCATTTTCACCCACTCACTTATTGTTTTTGTTGCTTACTCTCTTTGTTTAATTTCTTTTCCTTCTTTTCTTTCTTTCTATTTTGTAGTGGTGGAGTTTTAAGTATCAAACCTTCGCTCATTGGTTTTGCGCTTCATGTAATGATAGGGTTCTCCTGCCGCTGCTGCTGGAACATGGTGAGAGATGTGGGTGCTGTTACTTGGGGCATTGAGGCATGTGTGGCCTTTGTCATGAGAATATTTGTCAAGCAAATCGGAGTTTTAGGCTTGAGTGGCGGCAGGTCTGGATACACAAGAAACCACATTTCTTTTATCCAATCATTGCAAAAAGCTCACTTCTTCTTCTTCCTCTTCTTCTGCTTCCTTGGCTTCTGGTAAATGCTGGTGGGGCATGGTGGTGATATTGGCTAGACGGCTCAATCTCTTTATTATGATATAGGACTACTTACTAATCTTTTGCTTTCACTTTTGTTACTAGCTTTCCTATTTTTTTCCCTTTCCTTTCCTTTTTTTTTTTTTGGCTGATAGTTTTGTTGATATGGAATTGGCATCCAAATGTTCATGTGGAAGTGCAACAAAAGGTTGGCATGGCATCTTTGATTCTTGTTTCTTTCAAGTAATACTAATTAACTTGCTTTTTGGTGCTCTAGTTTTGTGCCTTGACTCCTGTTCAAGCATAGAACAAATTTACCCCATAGAGAAAGTCAGAAAGAGGTAGAGGATTTAATTGCAGCAAATGGGGGCACCTACCTTCTATGTAGTTCGGTGAGTAAAAGCTTTAAAATATTGGGGTCCCCTAAAGCGTACAGACTTCAATGTTTCAGCTCTGTTTCACTGTCAGTCTTTGCTTCTGTCCCTTTTGTTAATTAATTTTTCTTGGGAAATGTAGGGGCTTGATAGTTGATAGTATGTGCTCAAATCCTCAAGGAATTATTATGTCACCTTCATCCATATCAATTATGTATTGAGATTTTTTCATGAAACTTCCCCTTGTATGATGCTCGGCCTGTTTAATTTACTTCGAATGGTGTGTTTTTAAGGGTGTGCATTATGAAGTGACAATGCATCATTTCTAGGCCAGGGAACACTGAAACTGCTTGTCTAGGGCCTCTAGAGCTAGGCCTTGCTCTCCATAGGGTACTATGTGTAGCCTATGTGTGTGACTGTATGAATTAAAAGGCTGAGCAAGAAAAACAAAGGCAAGGACAAAAAAGTGTGAGATCTGATCGGCGACAGATCAGAGAGGCCCTCATATTTCGTGGAAATGTCACTTTGTGTTTTCTTTCTTTAGGTTTTGGTTTGCATGTGGAAGGAGCTTTGTTTAATAGCCCCGCAGTTTATTTTACAGGATTTTATGTCTTGAATAAAGGGAAGGGAATGATGGTGGGTTCCTGGAAAGAAGAGTTTGAATAGAAAAACAAGTGAATTAGCCCTTGGCATTTCTTATAAACCACGCAGTTTTTCTTCTTTTTTTTTATACAAGACCCTTGAATTCTTGTTTTATCCGTCCCCAACAATCTCCAGGGAGGGGGGCGATTGCAGGGCTGGAATCAACTTTAATAGAAGATTAAAAATAAACAGAGGAAAAAAAAAAGACTGGGAGACAAGTTTTTTACACCCATCTGTCCCGTGTATAGTTCCTTTTACTGTTTCTGATTAGCCCGTGAACATTTGTTGTCAGGGTAAGACAACAAATTTCAACAGTAATTTATTTCAGGGATTTACTTTAATAGTAATAGAACATGATCATAATCGATACCGACTAAATTCAGAGTTCAGTGTTATGAACAACAGCAGCAGCAGCAATGATAATAATAACTGAATTGTAGTTATCTGAATATTGTCTTGCACCTCATGGAGAACAACAGTCAGTTTCCTGTAGAGGGGTCACCGCTCCGCTGTGGGTGGATCGTCCATTTCAAGTGTATTTTCCTAAAACCGGTAGCATCCAGCGTTCTCTGGTTTGTTTGCAAGCCTAAACAAAGATCAAACTTTTCCACTTTTACAAGGCAAAACGTTTCCTTACCTGCCTTGAAATGGATATCTTGTTCTTTTGTTTGGCCAACAGAGACTCCAAATAACTCTTCAAGCTAGCTAGATGCCAGCACACAAGGGCAATCAAGACTGGCCCCATCCCATCCAATGGATGATGTAGCATCGGGTGCCTTTGTTTTCCTCGTACCTTCAAATCACAGGGACGATCAAGTGCATGGCAGCTAGCTAGCATCCGTGCTCTTTAGATGCATGTTACACGTTAAATTAGTTCTCGAAGTCATTAATTAGGTTAAAAAAAAATAAAAAAGATAAAATAATAGGTTCAACTTAATAAGTATTTTGGTATTAAACCAAAGTCTAAGGCCAACGAGGACAGACTTGGTAATGGGCTGAACTAAGTGGATAAAGAAATTTGGATTAAGGAATTAACATACGGTTATCCATAACTTCTTCTATATAACTTAGGGTGAAAGAAAAAAAAGAAGATAATTAATACACAACAACAACAACAACAACAAATTAATAACAGTCACGGATTTGCAATTATTGAGCTAAGTGCATAGCCTCGTGATTGCTAATATTAATAGTCATTGAAAATTTATCTAGTTGTTAACTTCAGAACTCGTGAGAATTAGTCGAGATGCGCGCAAGCTGACCCGAACACCCTATATAAATTAAAAAAAAAAAAGAGAGATGTTTATAGGTTAACAAGACAATGCTAAGTCCAAGAAGAGGTTTAGGGCATATAAGGTGATTTATTTGACAAAAAAAAACCTCATATTTTTTATTCGATCTTTAAATTGTATTTAAATTTTTTATAAGATTTTACAGGTTTAATATATTAATTTTTTACTAGTTATAGCTTGTCGAGGTCAAAAAAAACCTCCAAATTAGGCCTAAAAGATATTGTTATGGCTAATTTTGTTATTTTTCTTTTTAATTTTAGATTTTCTAGTTTGTTGAGGGCTTTTCTTTTTATTTTTAGATTTTACAATTAATTTATGTTAGTTTTTGAGTTTATTTAAAGAATTATAAACCTTTTATAGAGTTAGATTACTTAAAAGAGAAAATAATTAGTAACAAGTTTCAAAATAAGGTTTTCATGTGGTGATTTTATTCAACATAATATAATGATCTTTGTGTTTTTTATGCATGCGTCACATGGTGTACCTCAATCATTCCTGCCCTCATCATCCCGGTCCTCGTTTTAAGCCATGAAACTTGGTCATCAAAATTTAAAACTGCTGTGACTCCATTGAGGTTTCTTCATTCTCACGACCAGCTGACTGACAGCAGCAGGTATTTGACGAGCATGTAAACCTCTCGTTAACATTAATTTCTATATTATCTTTAATGAAATAATGCCTACAAGTGGAAAATCATGATCATGAATTCCAGATTCAGCAAGGGGTATGGCTTTAGCTTAGGGTGACTGCAACAATGATTTGAAGTCATGGTTGTTTGTTTACCAGTGGTCTCCTCTATTAACCAGAAAAATTAACGCACTGCTACCCTTTCCTCAATCCTTCTACAGGTCAATTAGGCTCCTCTCAAGGTAACAAAAATAATTCTCAATTATGCATTATTGCACGTAACCATGTCCTCTAAGATGTAAATGTTTGAGTGGGGTTATTACAAATTTACAACATCCTCCCCCTGTTATCCAAGCAGGCTGGAATTCCACAAAATCTTTCAAGCTGTCGTTCTTCTGTGCATCTAACAGCATGATATGGTATGGTAACAGTCCATAAATACCCAAAACAAAACAAAAGCTAAACTCTTCCTGACATTGGATGAAAACTCGTAGCTGCTGTCACCTGTCTACAGGTTTCCATTATGTCTTCACAGATACCAGTCATACACAAACCACGGTTATGTTTTCCAGCGCGAGAGGTTTCTCATTCATCTATCTAAAAATTATGCTTCAATCATGTCATGTGAATAAGAAAAATAATGCATTTGGATATCTAAACGAAATCTACAAACTTGTTTTTTCTGTCATTTTCTACTTGCAGAAGCCAATGTACAAACTCTATCAGCAACAGGCATTTAAGATCGCCTAGGATTGAGTACTTGTGGATCCTGATCCCGCAATTCAAAAGATGATCGAATCTTGAACTATCGTTGAAAGAGAGAATCTGTGCATCTGATTGTATCTACCATTTTCTTCAACATGCCTGAAGGTTACAGCCCAGAAATTGATGCATGATCACATTGTTACAAGAACATAAATGCTTACACCCAACTTCTGAGAACCAGCATGACCAATTAAAATAGCATAATTTGGAGAGAAAAACTTCCTTTTTAATGATGCTCTCTTTTCTATCCGTCAAAACTTTATTCAGGAAAATCATAGTTTCAGTTGCCAAAATTATTCCTGATTCAGACATTATTCCCGTAAAAATATAGGCACCACGAAAAATGTGCTAGTGACCCTGTAGCACAGCAACATAAACCAAGCATACCTCAAAAGACAACAAATTTCCAGAAGGAAAATATTTGAGCTAGCAATCAAGCACCCTAACTGGTACAGATCACTTATAAGTCTTTTATATTCAATGACGTCTTCAACAAATGCCAGAATAGGAAGCATAACCAAGTAGCGGGAGCACAAGTAAATGTATGTCATAAGGTTGTATACTGTTTAACTACTGTCTTTGAGATGAAAAATCGTAGGCTGTGAATTTACGCTAGTAGAAGAAGCATACTCCGTTGGGAAAAAGCTCCCATTTCCCCACCCAAGCCGCAAACCTACAAAGGCTCCTTCCGAAAGATATATTAAAAAAAATCCCAGAATTGAATATTTTGGTGCAGGCAAACCATGGTTTAGGTTTAGGTGAACGAAAAAAGAAATAATTAGTTCCAATAACACCACAATTTCATCCATGGTTCATGTAATTGACTTGAGAAGGTAACTAGCTCTCTAGATTCCAGATTCTAAAAGATAAAGATCCATATCATTTTCTTCATTTTTGGTCCTAAAGAATGCAAAAGCAAGGAGAATTCGAACACAAACTAAGCAAGACCAAGAATGTCGTATAGTGTCCCTTTGTTACCTAAGCTCAAATATGTTCCATACTGTCATATTGGTCTCCCCTGTCCTATGATTCTACTACCTCTACTGCCTACTATTTGCTGAGTAATCCTATTGGAACTGACAGCAAAAGTTTTGCTTGAAGTGATCAACCTTCAGATGTTAGAAAGACAATGAACTCGTCGATAATACCAGGGCTTAGATGCTCCTGATGTTGGATGAAATAATTTTGCACGAGAACTCATAACTAACAAGTACATGTAATGAAGAAACTGTGTGGCTATTGGGCAACAAGGCTAAACGAGAATGGGATGGTTCTAGCTTCTACATCAATTGAGACCATCATCCATTTCTCAAGGTTGTGTACAGAAAAGCAGGGGAAAATATAAAACATGTATAATGCGGGGAAACCACAATAAAGATCAGTGAAAAAAATGGAAGAGCATAAAACTCAGGCAAGAGAGGTGTCTATAACAAAATAATCACAAAATAAACCCAATCTGAACACCAGATTTCTAAAAAAAAGCTGGATAATTAATGGCAGGAACTATCACCAATTGAGGCAGGCATTAGAAACAAGAAAGCATATAGCATGTTACCTAAACAGTTGCCCATCGTTTGATGCACTATGTATAATCGCCTATATTGCAATCGAAAGAAAAATCAATGGCGAATCAAATAACGCTTGTGATAGAGCTGGGACAAAATATCAAGACAAGCAAGAGTTTTGATTATTGATGTTATGCATACACTACAGTCCAGTGTAACGAGTACACAACGATTACTGGAATTATTAAAATGAAAGCATAAAATATCAAGCAATAATTCAAATGATTACCAAAACTATCCACTGAAAACACATTAGAATTAGTAGCAATGAACTGCATCATTGCTTTACCACATTCTCCACATACCACTTATAAGTATCAACTAGCCCATCCTTCAGCGAAATCTTTGGCATCCAACCCAACCCCAACAACTTAGAACTATCCATTAACTTCCTTGGAGTCCCATCGGGCTTTGATGTATCCCAAACAAGCTCCCCTTCAAAGCCAACAGCCTCCTTCACCAACTCCGCCAACTCCTTTATAGTAACCTCCTTCCCACTCCCCACATTTAAATGCTCCAATCCACTATACTTGTCCATCAAAAACACCACCGCATCCGCCAAATCATCAACGTGCAAAAACTCCCTCAACGGACTCCCAGTTCCCCAAACAACCACTTCTTTCGCCTTATTCACCTTCGCCTCATGAAACCTCCTCATCAATGCCGGCAAAACATGAGAATTTTCTGGATGAAAATTATCATTCGGCCCATATAAATTCGTGGGCATTCCAGAAATAGCATCCCAATTATACTGAATCCTGTAAGCCTGACACATTTTAATCCCAGATATCTTCGCAATCGCGTACCACTCATTCGTTGGCTCTAAAGGCCCAGTAAGCAGTGCATTTTCAGGAATCGGCTGCGGTGCTAGCTTAGGGTAAATACAAGAGGATCCCAAAAACAACAGTTTCTTAACTCCATGTCGAAAAGAGGAGTCGATTACATTAGTTTGGATCTGGAGATTTATGGCAATGAAATCGGCAGGATATGTATTGTTAGCGTGTATTCCGCCAACTTTAGCGGCGGCTAGGATAACATATTGGGGCTTTTCAGCGGCGAAGAAGGAGTCCACATCGGATTGGCGCGTGAGGTCGAGCTCGGAGTGGGAACGGAGAACGAGATTGGTCAAGCCATGGGATTGGAGCTTGCGGACAATTGCGGAGCCGACTAGACCACGGTGTCCCGCCACGAATATTTTTGCAGATTTGTCGGTGAGGAAATCGGAGGAATCTGCGGAGAAATGTTAGAGATTAGGATTTGATTCATAAGAAAACAAAAGCGGAGAGAAGATCCGAGAGAAGAGTGATTGGCAGAAGAGAAATGTGTGAGAATTGAGAGAGTTTACCGTGGGTGGGGCCGCCCATTTGGAGGAGGTGGTTCTGGGGATTATCGCGGAGGGAGGTGGAGCTTCGTTTGCCGACAGGAAATCAGTTAAGAAGGAAGCCTTCCAGTATCAACCGCAATAGTTGAAATAGATGGGAGGTAAATGCGGGCTGGGCTTACTCTATATTACCGGGTATAACCCTGTATTCATGGGCCGGATTGCTTGGCATTTTTCAATTTCTGCGCCTAAAAAGCATAACTATCATGGTCGGTGAGTTAAAATAATATTATTTTAAATTAAATAAAATTCTTGGAGTTCTCAATGGAATCGGGTCAACTTTCAAAATACTTAGAAAAAAAAAAAAAAAAACTCGCTTTAAAAAAGGCTTCAAATCAATTAGTTAGGCCAACTTAGACAAATTTCAAGCTAATGGGTTCCTAAGTTAATCATTCACACTTATTTTAGTTCAAAAACCATTCGAAAAAAACACACAGATATGAAAATGATAGGAAATTGCTTTTGTCAATTAAGGGGAATGGAAACATCATAGGAAATTGCTTTCGATTCCATATTTGTCTGATTTTTGGACCTAAGCAGCACATAGATATGAAAATTATGTGCTTAGCTCCAACTCAATGAAGAAGCCTTTGAACAAGGGTGAAAAATAAATAAATAAATAATAATATATCAAAATCAAGGTTAGTGCCAGAGGAGCGAACTAGTACAAATCAAGAAACTCAAAGCAAGAGGTCAGCAAACAATAGGGTATCAAATACTCAAAGCAAAATGAGTAAAAAAGAATTGTTGAGATATTGTCAAGGATTCGTGCTCATAATAATTGGCCATTACAGCTAGCCAGCCATGTCGGGTAGCAAAATGACAGGACATGTCAAGATATTATTGACAAGTGTTCATGCTAGAGGTGACGGAATAGAAACTGAGAGATGAGATACAATCCAATTTGTGTTGAATCCCATTTAAGATCACGTTGCTGATCTTGAAGGAATGAATTGAAACAGCAATTTGTTGCTACCATAACCTAGGCTAATTCGTTCCTGTTTTCAGGAGCCATCTTGTATTTTTTAAATAAATGTTTCAAGAGATATCCTGTTAAATAATAATATAAATTATATCTTGGATCTCACTTAATAATTTAAACTATTGAATTCAAATGGTTTTTTATTGTAGTATTAAAACCTTGATTACCAAGCGGTCACGAGTTCGAATCTTACTATTCTTATTTACAAGTATCAAGTTCAAAAATTTTTTACTTGAGTGGATGTGTTAGAGAATAATATAAATTATATCCTGAAACCTCAGCTAATAAATTAAGTTATTGGGTTGAAATAGTTCTTTGTCACGATTTATTTATTCTAACATGAATGCAATTGTTGAAAATGTTGTCCAAAATTCACAAGATAAATTATTTAACAAGTGAACAATTATGTTTAGTATATGATATGCAAACTTATAATTCAAAAAATATTTAAGATTATTACATGATCGAGTTTTTGAGTCAATCCATTGATTTC
>Ga0325400_1004783_pt1 | contig 12607 bp, 7 predicted proteins | sample PopdelMetagenome_2_FD_205662 | JGI IMG/M metagenome (GOLD analysis project Ga0325400, IMG submission 205662) | Populus deltoides microbial communities from Bellville, Georgia, United States - Xylem-PdKOR-R1 | ecosystem: Host-associated > Plants > Phyllosphere > Stem > Wood/Secondary xylem...
CCACCATGGTGCAAGTTGCCTATACTTCCAAGAAGCAGTGGATTATCAAATATTTTAGCAATTCACTTATTGGTGCAGAAAATAAGTGTAACATAACTAAGCTTGAGTAGATTTGGGAATTGGAGAAAGTTAGTTAATTAATCCCAATTTTGAAGTCCAAGACCCATTGAACCAAAATGTAAAAAGAACAAAAAATACAAAGAAAATGTTCTAAAAATACTTGACGAACATCTACTTCCACCATTTCACGGTTTTTTTTTCTTTTTTCGAAAGGGAAAATGATTTCTTTAATTTGAAAGGCTAAGTTCATTTTTTTTCATGCAAGTTTTGTCAAATTTGACGAAGAAATGAAGCATTAAATAACATTAAAAAGTAGCACCATGAGCAGTCTTTTCGGTGGAAATTCTGAAGAAGAAGACAAAAAGTAATCAAAACGACGTCGTTTTGGTAAAGTTTATTTTAGTACTTTGATTAATGATTTGTCCCAATTAGATCCTTGATTGGCTTCAAACTTTTAATTTTATGCAATTTTTCTCTTGACGAACTTCAATTTCAGCCCCGGATTTTAGTGCTCCTTTTACATTAGTTGGTTTTAGATTTATTCAAATTGACCATTAATTGACCATTAAACTTTTAATTTTCTTCAATTTCACACCTAATTCCAATCAATTAAGCTCCCATATTTTGACGCCTTTTGCAAATTGGTCCTTGGTTAGGAATTGTTTTTAATTTAGCCCTTAATTGACAAAAAAAATTTAATTTTCTTGTGATTTTGCCCATGATTTCAATCAATTGACTTGGGTAAAAATCAAATTTGATCTCCTAAAATTTTAATTTTCTCAATTAAACCCAAATTGGGCTCCCGAACTTAATTTTTCACCAATTAAACCCCTAAGAAAATTAATTTGACCCATTTAAAGTAGAATTAAGTCCTTACACTTAATTAAATCCTTTAATTGAACCCAAATTAATTCTTAAACATAATTTAACCTTTAATTTGGCCATTAGATCAAATTGACATATTAAAAATATAACCATGTCATTAGATTTAATTTTTATTCAAATTCATCCTATAATAATTTAATTTGACCTTGAATCTGCATTTTTTCTTCAGTTTTTGGTATCATAGAGTACAATTAGGCTCCCGATTCCATCCAAAATTACAACTTGATTTTTTTGTATATTTGGAATTCTTCTCAACCTATTTTTGCTACATTGCCGATCTTCTTGGTATTATTATTTATTTTTTGATTTTTTATAGGGAAGAAAAAAAAGATAAAATTTGGGGAATAACAAAGAAATAGGTTATGACATTATATATATATAAAAGACACTTGCAGAATCTAGGATCAACATAATATTGAGATGTTTTATAAATTGCAATTGTTGTTTCCTAAACAAAGTCTTATGGGAAAGATGGGAAATTGAATAAAATTTATTTATAATACATTTAAATCAAAATTCATAATACAAATTAAAAAAGAAAAAAATAATAGAAAAAAATAAAAAATAATAAAGGCCAAACATGTGGGCCTCATTTAGGTGGCCCAACGTGCTTGGGCCTCTAAGAAACAAATCCCAGGAGCCTTCTTTTTATATAAAATAAATAAATTGGAGATAGATGTGATAAATGACCTATCATCTTCTTCTTAGAATTTAACCAACACGAAGGTGGCTGAAAAATCAAGAAATATGATTTTTGGATCCAAAAATGCATTTAAACCATTTTATATTTATGGCATCGAATAACACAAACATGGGTTGCAAAACCAAGAAACATATTGAATTGATAAAACTTGTTGCATCTCGATGGACGTCGTAATGAGGACAAAAATATATAATGAAAAATTAGGAGTCGCCACCTAGTAATTAGAGAAAACTAGGGATAATAAAAAAAAAATAGCACTAGTTCCACAGATCTAGGTAGGGGTTTGTTACGAAAGATTACTTTTATTATGTGTTTTATTTCTAAATTTATCTTTTTGATTGCCATTAATTATCATAATTACTTTTAGATTATTCTCAATTTATTCTTGATTATTTAAAAAGAGGAATGATGTTGGTCCCTAAATCGGAGATTCGTTGAAGATGTTAATGTTAAGTCATAAAACAATTATTTCAAATCCAAGATCCTTATTATAAAGGTATCATTTTAATTTTTCATTCAATTTTTATTTTATGTCTAAGGAATTTTATAATTTTTCATATTCTTGTCAAAAAAAAATTAATCTTGTTACCTTTCAAGTTGCATCACAATTATTTCCAGGTAACTCCAAAATTCCATTTACTCTCCTTAATTCATTTTGACTATAAATTATTTCATCATTTTATCTTGAGCCCAATCCAAGTTTTAATTAATCCTAATATAATATTTTTTTATCTTTTCATAAAATTTTTCTTCTAGTTTCATTCCATGCCACACTGTTTCATTTATCTTATTTCACTTCCTCCCATTACTTAAACTTACTTTACCTCTTCATTCCTTCTTTTTTCGGCTGAACATCACATTACAGAACTATGGGTTTTTAATTGAATTTTTTTGTTGAAATAGTCACTATTCACTGTTAGTTACAATGATCAACTAATTCACATTGGCACAACAATCAATCGACCAATTATTACTAATTTCGTTGGTGTCCCTAATGGTCGAACAAACAGTTGATTGATTTGATCAACCAATTCAAACAGTAGCCAATTTCATTGTTCCTTCTATTAATCGATCAACCATATCGTTTGTTAATCCTAAACACTTGACTGGTTGTGTAGTATATGAGATATCAGTTCAATTTTTAGTTTTTTCACACAATACCAAATGTTTTTTCATGCTTACTAACCTTATTCTACACACATTTTCATAGGTAAAACACATAAATTTACATTAACTAATTAAAACTTAATTCAAATCAAGGTTACTTATTAAGCACAATAAATTAAAGAAATAAGAACAACAAAGAACAATGTTTACTTATTTTCTTCCTCCTCTTCTCTTTAAAAAATGATCCCTCTTTATTAAAATAATGACACGATCAAAGAGTTAATGTCTTATCCCAAGTGCAGGAGTGTCGAAGTAATAAATAACCTGGCATGACCGGGGTCGAACCACAGGGAGGTGAATTATATAAATTACAAATAAAGAGAAAGATTTGAAGATAATAATAACAAAAAAGGAGTTGAAGAGAGTTTTGGGGTGTGATATTGATGTAATGATTAAACAATAATAAAACAGATGTCAAGGTTAGAGGATCTACTAATGGTATTTCAAATAAATATAATATAAACTCTTTTTATTACTCAATTGGAAATCACACACAAAGAAGGTTCCAATCGGATGATTTATCGTTATTAGCTAATTATAAATTATTAACATGATCATATTAATTATTTTATCTAAGTAACACCATACTTATAAATATCATCAGACATTCATGTTGCTAGTTTATGTTAACAACAAATCAAGTTCCTATCATAATAACGATGTCGGCTGAAGACTATGAAGGATCAAACATTTAATGTACCAAGTGTTATACAACACAAATCTAGATTAACCATTTACCAAGCAAGGTATTAAGAATTAGTAAGATAAAAAGATAAAACATGCTAATAACAAATTTTCTTGGATATAAACATTAAAGTCCATGTTGAATTTATATTATACCTATTCTAACATCATTAGTAAAACCTTTTCACCTTGACATAACTAACTTAGCTAAACATAATGAAGAAGAAGAACATAAATAAACAAGATAAGAACATGATTATGATATAAATTAACTAAGTATAGGAAAGGAAATGAAAAAGCATAAACAAGAGATTAATATAGCATGAAAGAAAACTTGAACATTATAAAGAAAGAAAGTAAGAAGATGATTTTGATCTGAAAAATAATATGATTAAATACATGGCAAATGCCTCCTTTTACAGGCTAAGATTCAAAACTATTGATTGGTAGGCAATCATTGATTTGGTGGCTGGTTTTTGACATTGTTGGCTGCTGGTTCTTGATATTGTCGGCAGATTTTTGATATTGTTGGCTGCTGGTTCTTGATATTGTTGGCTGGCCAAAATGTCATTGCTAACATCAGAATTTGAGCCCTTTGTTCAATGAAAGCTATGGGAAATTGACTCAGCTTTTCAACTAAAAAAACCAGAGCTCATTTGGACTTCTAGAACTCAAGATATGAGCTGAAAACCGAACAGTGTTTGAGTTGTAGGACAGGTTCCGACTTCTCCGTTGTTACTAAGATTTGAACTTGAAAACAGTAGAATTAAGTCTTGGACTCTTCATGAAAGTTTTAGGTCTATGTCTTAACTTTCCATCCATATAAAGTAGACCTAAATCCGAGTTCTACAACTCCATGTATGATCCAATAACCGAATGATGTTCCAGTTTGGAATTGAACCAGCATCTCTTCTCTTAGCCTAGTCCTCTTTTGTCTCTTCACTTTCAATAGTTAATCACATCAATCAATCCTTTGAATTGTGAGATATACCTGCATTCAAAACAAGCATTTATCATAAATTAAAGATATATTATATTATTAGACTTGTTATTATAAAACATACTTTAGTTAGGGAATTTAACGATACTTTAGTGAAATATGATGATATAAAGCCTTAATGAGAATGCACTTTTAAGTACTAATCAAATAACCCTTGACATTCTTAAATTTCTTGCTTATATCCCTTCCTTTTCTCTTTTTAATCCTTCAATTTATCACTTTTTAGTGTTTCTAACAAGAATTTTCCATGGATTTAGTTTAATTTCCCTCTCTTTTTTTCAACAACATGGCCGGCCATTTGGCTTCTTTAGGAAGCTAAGTTTTTTATTTATATTTCTCATATAACTCATATTTACGATCATGCCTTTGTTCTTTAATCCAATTATTTTTTTTATTTTACATGGTATCTCATCTCATGCTATTTTTAAAACTTATTGTAACTCAAGATTTAAAGTCATGAATATTCATCTCTAGTCATTTATTTCACATACTTTATTATTTTTATTATTCAATTTTTTTTATCATCAAGTTAAAATTTTAGGATTTCACTACTATCCCAATGTTTTAAATATGGTTTTACATTTTCCTTTTTTAAACAAAAATTTTATCCTCGAAATTAAAACCCATACCTATATCCGGAAATAATTTGGAATATTTTTTCCTCATTTTTATTCTCCTTTCCAAGTTTCTTCATCGATTTGGGAGCTTCTCCACAACACCTTTATCACAAGGATCCATTTTGTTTCTAAGTCCCTTTTCACTTCGATCTAGAATTTTTACTGATCTTACTTCCAAAATCAAGTCCTTTTTAATCTCTAAGGGAACTTTGTGGCAGAATTCGAGTGAGATCTATTTCTGCCTTTTAAAGCAATAATACATAGAACACATTGTGTATCTTTTCTAGATGCAGGGGCAACATTAGCTTATAAACAACTAGACCTATCCTTTAAATAATCTCAAAAGGTCTTATGTATCTCGGCGTTAACTTCCCATTCATGCCAATTCTCATGATCTTTTAAGATACGACCTTTAAAAACATTTGATTCCCTACTTCAAACTCAAGAGGCCTCCTCCTATTATTTACATATCTCTTCTATCTATCTTGAGTTATCTTCATTCTTTCTTTGATAACCTTCACCTTTTCAATGGTGATCTACACTTAATCTGGCCCTATCAACTTCATATCTCCTACCTCTTCCCAATATATCGAAGTTCGACACCTTCGTCCATATAATGCTTTAAAAAGAGCCATTTTGATCATTTCCTGATAGCTATTATTATAAGTGAACTCCATTTAGAGGTGAATTGTCTTTCGAGTTTTATCTAAATTCCAATACATATGATCTCAATAAATCCTCTAAAATCTAAATTGTCTTCTCAAATTGTCCATCCATCTGAGGACAAAAGGCAGTGCTCAAGTTTAACTTTGTCCCTAAGGCATTTTGGATGCCAAGTCAAAGACGAGAAGTAAATCTAAAGTCACGACCATATAGAACTAATATGGATACTCCATGTAATTTGACCCTTTCATTTACTTATAATCTTGCCAACTTATCAGTTGGCATCCATCATTTTCATAGGTAGAAGTAAAACAGACTTAGTTAGTTGGTCCACCACCACCAATATAACATCATTACCTCTCTTTCCTCTAGATAATCCAAATACAAAATCTATAGTAATATCTTCCCACTTCCATTCAAGTATCAAAAGGGATTGTAAAGTCCCTTTAAGCTTTTAGACTTTTGATGTTCCATCTTTACTTGTTGACATATCCTATACTTAGCCACATAATTTGCTATCTTTTTATTTATGTTGGACCATTAATAAAATTCTTTCAAATCTTTATACATTTTTATGCTGCCTGGATGCACAACAAACCTAGATTCATACGTCTTTTTTAAAATTTTCTCCGCAAAGGCCTTATCATTAGGTAGATACATCATTCTACCATTGTTATCATTCTGCCTTCTAGAATGTGGAAAGGAGTTTTAACTCCTGATTTTCATTTTATTTGTTACTATCTCCACTTCTCCATCTTTTTTTGAGTTTTTAACATTTTATCTCTAAAAACTAATCACGTTTTAAGTTGTGCTAACAGGGACCCCTTATATCCAATTCTTATTTGTGGATCAAACTTCTTTAATTCTATTACTTCTCTTTTATCCCAAACAATCAATTCACTAACCACTGCCTTTTTCCTTAAGGCTAAGAGCATCATCAACAACATTAGCTTCCCTTAGTGATAATCTATCACACAATCATAATCTTTAATCAACTATATCCATCATCTTTCTAATATATTTAACTCTTTCTTTGACATCAAATACTTCAAACCTTATGATTTGTGAAGATTTGGACTTATAGCATATACAAATAATGTCTCTATACTCTTGAAGCAAAAATCATGGTTGCCAACTCTAAATCACAAACATGATAGTTGGCCTCATGGGGTTTTAATGATGCATTAACACACAACACAATCCCTTTTTTGATGCATCATTATATACAACAAAGTCTTCTAACCCCAAGGGAAGCGTCAATACAAGGATAGTTATAAGCCTTTTTTCAGCTCTTGAAAGGTTTCTTCACACTATCTCGACCATTCCCACTTTATTGCCTTCCTGGTTAGTCAAGTCAAAGGGGTTGCTAGCATGGATAACCCTTCAACAAACCTATTGTACCCAGTAAGTCCAAGGAAACTATGAATCTTCGTCATGTTTATGGGTTTCTCCCATTTCAATACTACTTCCACCTTCCTTAAATCTACATATTTCCATTTTCTGATATGATATTCCTTAAGAACACCACTTCTTTTACCCATAACTCATGTTTACATAGCTTGGCATATAACTGATGGTCTTTCAATGTCTACAACACACATCTCGAATATTGTTTATGCTCTAAAATTGAGTTTGAATATATCAAATTATCGTCTATAAATATTACTAGCTATAAATTTGTCCAGATACATATGGAAGACTTTATTTATTAAATCCATAAACACTGTTGGAGCATTTGTCAACCTAAAAAGCATCACTAGAAACTCATAATGCTCATAATGAGTCCTAAAAACAGTCTTTGGAACATCAGACTCTTTAATTTTTCAACTGATAATATCTTGTTCTTAACTATATATTTGAAAACACTTGTGAAAATGAGTATTTATTGTTTATTGTCACTCTGCTCAACTTTCTGTAAGCAATACAAAGTTAAAAAATGTCACCTTACTTTTTCATGACTGGCACCCTAATTGAGTTGATCTACCTGGTATGTTCACAGTCATTAATTGTTGATAACTCTAAGTCAATTGCACATAAACTCGACAAATCCTCATTATTTCTTCTTATTTTGGCATTTCTATTTGGAAGCTAAAAACTCCGTTTAGAATCCAATAATTCTGGTAATCCCAAATAGATACCAATCAATCCGACAATCGTTACTTGGATGCCTATCATTCTGACATTCTTGTTTGGAAGCCAATAACTCCGTTAATCCTAAATAGATACCAATCAATCAGACAATCTTACTTGGATGCCACTTATTCTAGCATTCCCATTTAGAATCCAATAATTCTGGCAATCCTAAATGGATACCAATCAACCCGACAATCCTTATTAGGATGCCCATCATTCTGACATTCTTGTTTGGAATATATATAACAATTTATATGTTGAAGTAAGAATTGTCAGAGTTACTGGCTTCCGAACAAAAATGTCAGAATGAAAACAGTTACTATTGACTTTTAATGGAAAGATTATTAAATATTGAGGTGTTAAGCACCTACCTAATATCTATTGTCATGAGACTGACCTTAATAGTTGTGCAGCTTTTGCAACCTTTGCAACTTCTCCTATATCATCATATTAAAAAAATATTTCAAATCCAAGATTCTTATTATAAAGATACCATTTTAAATTTTCATTCAAATCTCATTTTATGTTTAAGGAATTTCATAATTTTTCATATTCTTATCAAATAATTTAATCTTGTCACCTTTCTAGTTCCATCACAATTATTTTCTGGTATCTCAAAAATTCCATTTACTCTTATTAATTCTTTATGACCATAAATTATTTCATCGTTCTATCACGAGACCAATCCTGGTTTAATTGGTCCTCATATAATATTTTTGATCTTTTCATGAAGATTTTCTTCTAGTTTCATTCCATGCAACACTATTTCATTCATTTGGTTTCACTTCCTCTCATTACTTTAATTTACTTCAGCTCTTCATTCTTTCTTTTTTGTTTGGTCGAACATTATATTATGAAACTATAGGTTTTAATTGATTTTTTTTTTGAAATAGTAATAATTCACTGTAGTTAGAATGATTAACTAGTTCATATTGACACAATTAATCGGTTGATTGTTATTACTAATTTCATTGGTGTTTCCTAACGTTTGAATAAATGATTGAGCAAATTGATTGACTGAAGTAAATAGTAGCCAATTTCATTATTCTTCCTATCAAACGGTCGACCAGATCATTTGGTAATCCTATACAGTCAACCGGTTGTGCAGTACATGAGACATTAGTTCAATTTTCATTTTTTTTAGACAATACCCAATGCTTTTTCAAGCTTATTAACCTCATTCTATCATAAAATATATATATTTTTTTATTGTGCCCCTATTGAATCAATTTATTCCTTTAGATTTATCCATTTGTTACTCATTCATTCTTAGTTTTTCTAATCTTCATTTTTAAACCAAATTGACTCTTAAATTCAAATTGACTTTTCAATTAAGCCCTTTATTGATTTCTAACTTGGCTATTTATTTCAAAACCATCATTGAACTTTAAAATTCTTTCAATCTTAGCCAAATTAAATCAAATTAAGCAATTTTTTAAATCTCTTCTTCAATTGAAATCTCGATTATGACCCAAAAATTCTTAAACTTAAATTTTGCATATGATACTCAATTATTTGTCAAATTTCAACCCCAACTATATATATATATATATATATATATATATATATATATATTATGATTATTTTTATCACCTAAAAATGACTAAAATGACTAAATTTATTAAATAGAAATATTTTTTTTGTTTTTCAAAAAAATAAGGGGAAAAAAATTAGGTTATGACAAAACTTCTCGAGCCTAGGCCTACCATTTTAAGGGGAAGGCCAAAGAACACTATAATTGAATTTCTCTCGTCAAATAAAACTCTTTAATACTAAGATCGACTTTTTTCGTGGCCAAAATTGGTGTTAATTGATCACTTTCTCTCTCCTCATCATTTTTGAAAGTTTCTCTCTACTCTCTTTAACTATTAGAATGAAAAATAAAGAAAGTAAATTTTTGGACCAAACTAAAATTTGTCATTAATGTGTGGTTAACCATAATTTTTTTTTTCGTGTTTTATATTTTAATCCCTTATCTCTAAAAGTTATATTTTTATCATAGTTTCAAGCCTTATATCTTTTAATTAGGCTATAGAAGAGCTTGGTTGAAAAAGAAGAAGTTAGAATCAATTATCTACTTTATTGAGATAGGTAACCTAGAGAAACTCTCCCCTGGCAAAAAGTATGTGAGAATCTCAATAATATAAGTGATAGCTTTCAACTACATAAAATAATATTTTTTGATAGCTTGAGAATATTTTATTCATGAAAAGTGGCCTCATTAGAGGCTCACACAACCTTTCCTTACCTTTTTTAGGGAAGATCTTTATGAATAACCTTGGTTTATTTAGGAAAAAAAATTAATTAAACTAAACTTTGAGATAATAGAATAAGAGAGAGAAGAGTTAGTATATTGTATAAACTATTTTTTTTTGGGATAGAAGCTTTCTCAAATTTATATTGCCAAGCTTTAATTATTAAAAGAAACTAAAAGGCCTCCTATGTTTAGTTTATTATTGTACACCTAGATTAATTGTCATTGTGAATTGAAACAATGAAATAATTATTTTATCCCTTTAAACATAGCACAAATGGCCTGTGAAGCGGGGATATAATCATTATTTTCACAGTGAAATTACTACGTACTATGCACGTAGAGGCAAAAAAATAATACATTGACAATAAGGGTACTTTCATCTTTTTTATTTTAATTGCACAATAAAATTACCTCATTGTTCGTGAATTAGAATTGTCTTTGTCTTAGGTCAAAGGGTGATTTTATCTTTTTATTTTAGTTTATTTATAGTTATCCAGTTTGATTATGGGTAGTTTAGTATTTTTGTATAAAAATATTATTTAATATGAGAAAGGCGGTTGCATGTGGGAATGACATGGATGCTTGTGGTTTCTCTCATGGTTTTTGGATGACGTGTACGGAGGCATGCATCGGTTAAACTCTAGCTTCCAAGACGATGTTTTAATTGTCATGACATCTCCTTCATTACTAGGTGACACGTGTGACCAAAATGTGTTTGGTTTTGCGCCGATGGCCGTTTTATTTTTTCCCTCTTTCTTTCCTCTCTCATTCTTGGTTCTAGAGCCAACCATGCACATTTTCAAAACAACCTTTCAATTTATTTTTCTTTCATATTTAATCTCTATTTTTTTTATTATTATTTGTTTTATTTTAGATTAGTCATAGAATTGGAATTTTCTTTCTTTCTTTGTTTTTTTCACCTTTTAGATTTGATCCCTATACTTTTTTTTTTATTTTTTAATTATTATCTTAATTAAATTATATTTTCAATTGTATCCCTCAATAGTTTATACCATTCTCTTAATTGGATAATTTCTTCATTTGCATCCCTCAATATTTTATATCATTCTCTTAATTAATTTTTTTTTCAATTACGTCCCTCAATATTTTAATTCATTTTATTTTATGTCAGATTTAATCCTTTTCTCTTAACTGATATTTGTTTTTTTTTTAATCCTGTTTTTGTTGGAACTTTCTTTTTTGATTTTATCCCTCAACATTTCATTGATCGAGATTTTGTTAACCTTTCGGATCACGGGTTTAAAATGTTTGGCCGAGCCGACTTAGATTTTTTTTTCATATGCTTTTTGATAGTTGATTATTGTTATTATCATTCTTTTATATTATCAAATTAATCAAAATTTAACCTGGTTAACAAAATTTTTTTTCTTTTTTAGAAAACAAACTGTCTCCAAAACATATTTTTAGGATTGAAATTTTTTTGGTATGTCACCTATCATGCGGACCATCGTGCGCTGTTTGACATCTTGTGGCTGAAACATGTGCTCATTGGTTTTGTTCTCCGAAAGCAATCCGGCTGTGAAGGATCTATGCCTTTTTCCTAATAACGAGCATTGCCAAATGCTGAAACCAACCAGGTAGAGACATATTGACAGCACTATTGATGTTTTGTTGAGTAATAGCATGAAGTGGAATGCTCCAGTGCAAACTCAATGCTCAGAGACTATTTATTTTAATGTTTTTATTAAAAAAATTATTATTTTTATTTTTTTCTTTACTTAAAATTAATTTTTTATATATTTTTATATTGTTTAGATGTATTAAAGTCAAAAGTGAATATTAAAAAATAAAAAATATTATTTTAATGTATTTTAAAACAAAATACACTTTAAAAAATAATCAATACTATAATATAAAACATGCTATTAATGGTGTTCATCTTTTCAATAAAGCAACCAATAAAAAAAAGTTTAGTAATTAATCATGCTATGTGCCCATTGATCCTCGCCATTAATTTCTTCTTCTTCTTTTAAATAAAATAAATATAATTAAAGTTAAGTTTCCACCCGGATAATTTTAAGAATACACAATTATACTGGTTTATGTATTGGAAAGAATATAATAATTTTTTAAAATACTAACTTCAAGAGAGGTCACCTCCTTAGTTACCAAACCAATATCTTGAAATTTTGCATATGATTTTAATAAAATAATAGTAACAAAAATATTTAGCTAAATTTATCCAAGATATACCCTCAGCATTAAGAACACACACACACACACACCAAGAACAACGCTTTGGAAGGAAGATTTGAAGTGATTAAGTGAATAAAAAAGAAATTAAGGTGCCCAAAAAGGGGAAGATTTCGTGTGATCAACTACCTTCACTACTACTCCAATTTTCTTTTGAGCCGACCAACTAATCCTTATTTCTTTTGACCTTCTGAGAGGAAGTTTAGTAAAGCTGTTTGCATAAA
>Ga0325400_1004784_pt1 | contig 12602 bp, 5 predicted proteins | sample PopdelMetagenome_2_FD_205662 | JGI IMG/M metagenome (GOLD analysis project Ga0325400, IMG submission 205662) | Populus deltoides microbial communities from Bellville, Georgia, United States - Xylem-PdKOR-R1 | ecosystem: Host-associated > Plants > Phyllosphere > Stem > Wood/Secondary xylem...
ATCGACCCAGTTGCAAATTCCTTACCCTTTATAGTCCTTCATGGTAATCATCTCCTTTTCTCTTCCAAAGTTTATGCCTTTTTTTTATTTGATTTTTTTTTACTGATCTGTTCAATTACTTGGCACTTTTCTCTTTCTGGATGTGTGGATTTAGTCAGATAAAAGCTGATTATGGAATTCTTTGGAATCTGGATTTGTCTATATTGTTGTGCTTCTCTGTAGTTTACTATTAAAGTGAATTGTACTGTTTTGTTTATGAGAAGATTTTCTTTTTTATGAATGAGAAGTAGTTATAGCGTGATGTTATTACTGGGTTTGGCAATTGGCCTTGAGCAGTGGCATTAAATTTGTGTTTAGATATGATGCCTAAACAACAACACGGTTTCTATTTAATGTGTTTTATGAAGAATTTGAAAGGAAAAAAAAAAGATGAACTTTCTGTGGGTATTTAAAATAAGCTGCAGATTAGGTGGAGGATAATGGAGAATATAGCCTGAAGATTTAGAAGTTGAATTGTTTCTTAGCAACTTAATTTGCTCTTGCATACTCTTTTATTTTATTTAATAGGGAGAATTTTAAAAATGAACTTATCCTTCGTTTGCATAGCATGAAAAATCATGATATGCATGTGAATATGTTGTGTATTGGAGGTTAAATTCTGTCTAGAATATTGCGCAAAGCTTGTCTAGAATATAAAATACATAATATTTAGAAATATTTGGATGTTTTGCAGATTTTAGACGAACAAACTGTTTCATAGTGCAGAATCTAAAATTAGATGAATGCTTTTGTTTCATTCAGATTTTTTTCCCCTTAGCGTCTTAAATTTTGTCAAACCATGGAACGTAATTGTGGATACTATAGTTCCATTACATTCTATTTGCTTTTATATTTTTGTGCTTTTGCGATTCTTTCTTTTATTCTGTTCTTCCTTTTATGGCAGGTATTGGAGATCAATGCAAGAATCGAGGAGTAAAACAGTTCACTGAGGAACTGACAAACTTTTCTGGTTCTCCAGGCTATTGCTTGTATGGTTATCTACTTTCCTGTCTTTGTTGCATTTAAATCATCCTAATATGTATTTTCTACTTGTCTAAATCGTTGCCTGCTATTTAAACATTGGATTTTATTGAAGTGTTCACAGAGAATGTGATCATGCAAAATTCTTATGTAAAGCGTTTTTACTACGATTAACCTAACAAATTTTTTAAGCTTCAGTGTGCTAAAATATGAGTTTCAATATCTTCCTAGGCAAGCCTTAAGAATTTTAATCTCTCTCTCTCTCTCTCTTTTCATTTTATTCTTATATATATCATGAGCACTAATGTGGACCTCATAAATGAATTTGTCCTGTTAATTTTTTTTTCCAAATGTGGTTCCATTACATCAATTGCTTTCCTTTGTGCAGAGAAATCGGGGATGGAACATGGGATTCCTGGTTTATGCCTCTTGGGGAACAGGTAAACTTAGTGAAAATACTACCTAGCCTATCATTTTGATTTAGCATTTCTCACCCTCTTACAATTTGATATGTATCATGTTTGCAGACAGAAATTGTTTGTGACAAGGTGGGAGAGCTCTGTGGGTAATTATGGTTAACTTTTTTGTTTTATCTTTTAATGCTCGTTTGACCATATCAATTTGTTGTTATGCCTACAGGTCAAAAAAATGAAAGAACTGAGCAAGGGCTATAGCATAGTTGGTCTTTCCCAGGTAATTTATAGTTATTGTATATTTCCACGTTGCACATATTTGTTTTAATGCATCCTCTCTGTCGATGTTTATTTTGTTTACAAAGTTAAAATGGTAACTTGTTTTATTTCAGCATACCCTTAGATCTATTGATCCTTTTTCTTACATGGCCTGATTACTGTTTCATCCTGTTGCAAACTGGTAATAAGATTGTGATCATGAACAGTCTTACAAAGCTGTAAAGGCAAATCATTTGCATTTTAATCCCAAGTCAGAACATGATATTGAGAGTGGAGTGCACATGTATATGAATGAGTGCACACATGTGTATTAAATACATACAAGGTACTAAGGTCTCCCCATCTTTGATATCCAACTATCGATATGAAGGTTACCTAAAGAAAGAGAGAGAAAGAAATCAATATCATCTCTTCATCTAAGTAACTTCACAAGCCAGTACACATGACCCAAGGCACGGGGTTATGCAACCCTCTCATGGAAAATATTCATTTTGTATGAATTTATTAATGCATCCCATTGCCTCTTAAGTAAACTTGTCAGTTGTGCAAAGTCCATGGCAGGATCTAGTAACGCCATTCCATGTTTCTCTAGAAAGAGGTTGTGTTTATCTAAGAGAAAGGCTCTCCTTTGGATTGTTGACTAAAATGAAAGAATCAGTGCTGGTCTCTTTGATTGTAAATGCTGGATGCAACATCAATCTTTCATTTCAACATAAGTAAATTTATACGAATGGAACTTGTCATACATTTTTCCCTATCAGATAGTTAATATATTCTCTACTTAAAAAGTTATGATACTGGGACTTCTCTCTTTTTTGATGGGGCAGAGATCCAAGGAGCCAAGTGCCAAGAAGCTGACCTCCCTCTTATTCCTTTAGCACATGCAGTTTGAATCACATAAATTCCCTCAATGCCTTCATCTTTCTCATCTCATTCTTCTAGTTATTCTCAATTCCATCATCTGTTTATGATGTGGTACTGATTTTTTTAAGAGCAAAGGATATGAGAAAAGGAAGGGATGAAGAAATTACAGTCAGGCAAGAGAGAGAAGGAGAAGATAGAACTAGAGAGCGAGAGAGTGCGAATTGTATATCCTTGACTGAACATTCTATTTAAGTGACGCGCATATTTGTAGGCATTAGTCCAATTTTGCTACAACATCAAATAACACCCCTGCCAAAACTAACTAATACCTTCTAGCTAGCCAACTCCACAAGATTGTGCCACCTGTCAAGTTTCAACAGCATCAGTTTTAACCATTTGCTTCATGCCATCTGTCGCTCCAGAATTTATTTGACTTTAACCTGCAATAGTTTACATTAAAACTGAATGCTCTGTCCAATAAATCATGTTGAAGCTTTCTGTTGAGACATCACAAGTTTTTCTACTTGTCCAGAATGGTTTGCATTTATAGTTGTTCTTGTAATGAGTGAAATGGATAGCTAATTTCAGCTACTGGCCAACTTATTTGAGCTTCTTGTGGAACTGTATTGAGGTGATGTTACTATAAGGTCCATAACTTGGGAGGATATGGCAGTTTGTTGTTGCAATAGTTTATTTGTGCCAATCTCATACAATTTTTTTTTAGGAAGAAGGATGTTTATGGTATTTTCCAGGAAAATGGATGAATAAATACATAATAAAGTCCAGAAGAATGGCTGTCTAATCTGCATGTATTAAATTTAACAATTTAGACTTCGTTGCAGCTATAAAAAATTATGGCTTTTATACCTGATTTTGATGGTTAGACAACTTTCATGTAAGGTTCTCATTCCTTTTCTTTTCCTTTCCCCTTTGGTTTAACAGGGAAACTTAATTGGTCGAGGTGTGGTAGAGTTTTGTGATGGTGGACCTCCTGTAAGCACAACCTCTATCTGAACTCCTTTAACTCTCCCCTTTGGAAATACTATTGCTGTCTTCCATAGTTCCTTTTATTACTGCACAGAGAAGTATTGTGTTAGGGTGATCAATACTTCGACAGATCAATTTTCTACATAACATTCTGAAAGTATTTTGTAAAAATACATTTTTGAATAACAAATAACTTGTCTTTCTCCAAACAGGTTAAGAATTTCATTTCTTTAGGGGGACCACATGCCGGGACTGCCTCTGTTCCTCTTTGTGGGGTAAGCACTTTCATGGTTTAGCTTTATTTGTACTTCATCTAGATTTCTAAGCGAATGCTTAGAAATGCCTTGGCAGGGCTTAATGGGGAAAAATACTTTTGACAGTCAGCTTTAAAACCGCTGAAAAATTCATAAAAGCCCTTTAAATTATCTATACTATGTTTGAGATGGAAAGTGGAAGCAGGTTCAGCAAATGCCCTTGCTTCAAATTGCATGTTACATCTTCAATTCTTATGATGAAAAACATGTAGTGCATGGCCTTGTTTCAAGCTGCAAATACCCACCACCTTAACTGTATATAAAATTGACTTGCATGGTGGAAAAACTCTATGTCATTATAAAATATCATTAAACTTTCTAATCAGACAAAGTCAAATTTATGCAATCTTTTTTTAAAAAGCTTGGCTGTCGGCCTTCTATTTGGTAGTTGGTAGGAAGAGTGCATGGTGATGGGACACTATCCTATGCTATTGAAAATTAAAAGGTCCTTCTGACTTAAATACTTGTAGGTATTCATTTTCATAGATAGGAGATCTAAAGTTTCACACTAACAGAAGATTAAATCGCAACTTGCAAGGTTTTTTTTTATATATAGTAACTCACAAAAGTAACTCACAAATGGCATGGTGTTGAAGCACAAATTTATGAAGTTGAGATTCAGAGGTTGAATTTGAGGTATAGAGGTTCATACTTAATGCATAGAGATATAGATTTAAAGAACAGAGGAGTCCTGGGTGTTTAGTTGTTTTGTTTGGTTGATTTTTGGGGAATTTCACAAGAGAACTGAAAAATATGGTTTCCTTATAAATGGTAATGAACAGTTTCATCTAAGTGAGTACCAAAATAAACCAACCAAAGAACTTAAGTTTGATCATGGATTTATTTTGTTTTCTGGGCTGATTGAAATCCAAAACTTTTAATCAAATCAATTAACACTTGAAGCATGCTGTACTTTCCAAACATGAACCCATGCTTGTGTTGTTCATACTAGTATATAAAACATTAAGGGAATGACTGTTATTAAAGATTGTCTCTTATCCGTCTAACCTGCCTTTGATTTGAGGCTTCTCCACACATAAGCTGACAGGAGGTCTTCTTTCATTTTTAAAGTGGAGGCTTACCTCCTCTTGTCTTATTTGGTCAATGCATGACATGTGAAGTTTGTCACCCATATTGACCATATAAGAAAGGGGGAGGCCTTGCATCCTCTTTAAAAATTGAGGGAAGGCTTCTTATGATCTTATATGTGAGAGAGTATTCACATCAACCAAAATAAACCAACCAAAGAACTTAAGTTTGGTCATGGATTTATTTTGTTTTCTGGACTGAATGAAATCCAAAACTTTTAATCAAATCAATTAACACTTGAAGCATGCTGTACTTTCCAAGCATGAACACATGCTTGTGTTGTTCATACTAGTAGATAAAACATGAATGGAATGCCTTTTATTGAAGATTGTCTCTTATCTGTCTAACCTGCCCTTGATTTGAGGCTTCTCTACGTACAAGTTGACAGGAGATCTTCTTTTATTTTTAAAGTAGAGGCCTGCCTACTCGTATCTTATTTGGTCAATGCTGGACTTGTGAAGTTAGTTACCCATATTGACCATATAAGAAAAGAGGAGGCCATGCATCCTCTTTAAAAATGGAGGGAAGGCTTCTTATGATCTTATATGTGAGAGAGTATTCACATCAAAATATATAGAGGTGGTTGTGGTCTGCATTATAAATGATGATGGATTCTTAAGTTTTGTCTATATTAGTAGGCCCGAATGAGTTCACCATCTTACTCTTTAAGATAACGCCATTAAGTTAATTCTTTTTTGTAATCTCAGACCAAATTACCATACCATCTATAATTTTTTGTAGCAAAATGTCGATTGGTTATTACAGTTTTGGAGTTTCGAAATCAAACCAGTCCATAAGGGTAGGCTATAGTTTATAAATCAAAACCATATCAAATAACCAAAATGCGTTGTTTCGGTTAAGCATTTAGTTCTAACCAAGTGATCCACATCCTTACAAAGATGTTGTGCTGAAGATAGAGTTGTGGGTTGATGAATAAAATTATAGAGCAAAAGGGGAAAGATACGAGGTTGAAATGCAACAGTAAGAAATCAAGTTTATAGATGGTACTGAAACTCAGCGGTATGGGGTTTTTTGCACAATATACAGAGTAAAAAACACAGTAATATGGACTTGAACCACAAAGGTGTGGAATTGACATCCAGTAGAGAGAAGAAAATAAGATTGGACGTCCTTACCTTGGACATACATTAAGAAGGTATCATTATGGTTTACTAATATATATTAGATCTTCTGAACGTGGCTCTTGGAAAGCACCTATAATAAAGAGTGCTTTACTCCTTTCTTGTTAGTTTCTTTCTCTGGGTTCTTATTAATATGTTTAAAGTGACTATGGTTCTGCAGTCTGGCATTTTTTGCAAACTTGCTGATGCCTTAATTAAGTCCAAGATCTATAGCGACTATGTCCAGGTATGCATCTGTCTCTTTGTTTTCTTTAACTTTTGCAGGACCAATTAAGAGATTTTTTTTTTCCTGCTTTCAAATATCAATCTCATTCAAATATCCCTGAAAATGTTTGACAAGTTATATTGACATGTGGAATTGCAGGCTCACCTGGCTCCCAGTGGCTATCTTAAATTTCCTAATGTGAGTACCATGATGCCCTATTATACAGGTTCTTTTGACTGCAGGATCTCTCTGTAATCAATTTCTTCAAGAAACCTGTATGATTGTGTAATACCACAAAAATCTGTAGCCTGCTTTGGTCAATTCATTATTGGTTTATGGATTTTTTTTTCTTTTCTTGGAGTGTGTTGTCACCAAATTACTCTTATAAAAGGGTGGCCATTATAGATAGGTTTTGTTGTGTGTTTTATACTAACTGGGCAATGATAGCTCAACATCTTAATATGAGAATTATTTCTTAATTGCCAGGATATTCCACACTACATGGAGAAATGTAGTTTTCTTCCAAAGCTTAACAATGAAATTCCTGAGGAAAGGAACACAACTTACAAGGGAAGATTCAGTAGCTTGCAGAATTTGGTGCTTATTATGGTGAGAAGAATTTCCTTTTTTTTCTTATCATAACATCATTTGGTCCTCTTGGCAATTTCATTTTTTTATTTTGACAGTTGGTGCAATTCTAATTGTTGCACTTTTTTTCTTTTGCTATATTTTGTTTGAATTTCAACAGTTTGAAAATGACAATGTTTTGATACCTAAGGAGACCTCTTGGTTTGGATATTATCCAGATGGGGATTTCAAGCCAATTGTCCCAGCACATCAGGTATAATCTCTGTTTTGAAATAAATTTTCAAATCCAAATCTGTTTTCTGGAAGATTTCTGCATGTTAAATTTGTCAACTTGGTATGCATGGCCATACTAATCTCGCTGTGTTTGATTGGAATTTTTTTTTTTTTTAGGAAATAGCACAAATTGCCTGGATCTATTTTTAATTTTTTTTTCCCTTGTGAATTATAAGTTGCTCTGTTAAGAAAAATATATTCGAGCAGGAGCTTAGCCATCTTAACCTCTATTTTAATCTTCTCGCAGACAGCGCTTTACACTGAGGACTGGATTGGTCTCAAGGCCTTAGACGAGGCTGGAAGACTTCATTTCGTTAATGTGTCAGGAGGTCATCTTGGAATCTCTGAGAGTGATATGAAAAAGCATGTTGTGCCTTTCTTGGTGGATGAAGCTTCAGTAGAAAAGTACAGTAATGCTAGGGCGCATGGACATCCACGTACAATCACACAAAACTACCATAGAAAACAAGTTGCGGGCAGCTTTATTGACGAAACATCAAATGAAAGGATACTCGATGGATCATCATCTTATCAGTGGCCATCTTCAGTAAAAACCTTTTTCAGGGAACTAGTAGGTCTTGCTGAGGAGAATGATTCAGATTGATCTATGAATTGGATGGAATGTGAAAACCCACAGTAATTTGTGCATGACAGTTGATGGGATTCATCAACACCGCTAAGTAAAAATTAGTCTCCTCTGCTTTAGCTTTGCTATACCAAAGCAATTCTGATCAAATCCCTTGGATCCCCCCCCCCTTCCGTGAAGCTCCGGGATTTGGTATGTAATGTTATGATGAAAACAGGAATTACGACTTTACACAGCAACTGTTGGTATAATTGGCATTTTAAGATTCACTATTTTGTGTACTACTGCATCTGCTAGTCATAAGGGCATGAAATCCAGGTCGTCCGTGAAACACATTTGTACATGAGTGCAGTAATAACATTTGCGAGTTAAAATTGTTCTAACACGTCATTCAAACTCGAAAAACATGTCCAATCAATCATTTAATTCCATGTTTTCCCAATCTGCTCAGTAGCCAATTGAAGCCCGCTATAATCTTGTGCCATTCCTAATCTACTCGTGTTGGTTTCGCCCTTCTCCTCAGCAATTTCGAGGCTCTACGGTGATATGATCACAGCTAAATGTAAACTCCATGACCACATCCAACTCCAGCGTTGTCCGGCGCTGCCTAACACAATCCCTTCTCAACAGAAATTGTTAAACCTGCGAAAGCCTTTATACAAAGAATCTTAAAAACACTCTTGATTCCCATCCCATCAAGAACGAATTTCTAAAAAACTATTTGGTATTGAATTCTACAAGGATTCCATCCTGGCCTAAATTCACGTGTCTTTAATTAGAGACGAGTGTCTCGTTGGCTCGCCATTTGCTAGTCCCGGCTGTTATGGTCCCCCAATTGATGCTTTCCTTGGCCAAGAGGCTGACTCGGTGAGCCAGTTCACAATTTACTGGTCCAGGTTTAACATCAAAAACAGAGTGCAAATTGCACCACAGCATGAAAGCATATTCTTCCACGAACTGCACCATCATTAAATTGAGCATTTTGCTCGTGTTTCTTACATTTGACTTGAGACAAAGAACAACTCGATTTATAAGGGGTGAGAAAAGAACCGAAGTTCTTTCCTGCCTAATTGAACATTATTATTTCACTTTATATACGGGGAAATTTAAAAAAGAAAAAGACCTTGTCAAACTTGTATGCAATTTCAGCAGCTATTCAATACACATGAATGTCAACACTGATAGCTCCCAAGTGATCTGCCATGATTGAGCAGCTGTTCTTCCTGTTTAATTGCTCCCCAACAATCTTCTGGTGAGTCTGGCTGCGGAGCCAGAGGCAGGATATTCTTTCCAGAGCTGCCTGACTGGCAACTCGAACACGGCAGACCACACTTAGATCAGCCCATATCTCACTTCCCACAGGCCCAGATTCAAGATTTGGTTGGTATCCATCAAGATCTGCTTCTGTAACAACAACTACACAGCCATCATCAAAAGGCACCAGATCCTGCAAAAGTGCTGGCTTTGGAGTTCCCAAAACTATATCAGTCATTTTGATGTTGTGATCACTAGTGTTCACCTTTAGATGATAATATTCCTGAACAGCCTGCATTTGCAACCAACAGCTAGTAACTAATCAAGGAAATGCAAGAACCTTGTTAGAAAATGTCTAGGAAATTCCATAATGTATTTCAAGGCTTTGGGATAAAAAAAATAGCTAGGCAAAAATATCATCAATTTTTCCTCTTAGTTTCCTTGGTTATGGTAAATTAGGACTAAAAAATACATTTCATAAAAGAGTGCACGCCAGACAGTTCTAACTGTCAGAATCTTTTGTACTCAGTTTCACGAAGTTTAGTAAAATCCAAGGGGGAAAACTACAATTTACACAAGAAATTCACAACTTCTTAAATTAAATCACAGGGAAAATGAGGCCCAGCCTAAGCATACCTTCCATTGAGCAGATGCTAGAAGCACTCTTGGTCGGATTGACCTCAAATATTTATATGCAGCCTCAGGTGTCATCTGCTTGTGGTGCACCTGCATATTAAAACAAAACTTTAGAGCAGGTGCAAGGAAAAAAAACACCTATAAGAAGTTGAATTTCAAATTGGATTAATGACCAGGTAGCATATAACAATGGTTGTGCTGCGTCCCCGGCCAGCTTTGCAATGAACGTAAGTAGTTTGTCCAGATGATACATTTTCTTCAAAGGAAAAACAAACATAAGCAGCATCAGAATCACAGGAATAATAATTTCACCTGCATGTAAAATATTTTGGTGTTTCACAAAACACAATTAAATCTCACCATGAATGAATGCTACAGCTTGGCTTATATCATTCAAGGACGGAGCAAAGCAGTAGTCTCTTGTAGGAAGCACCAGATGGTCAATGCCATAAGCCTGCCAATATTTTTCATAAGTAAATTCCAAAGGTAGGCACTTCAAAAAATGGAATTTAATATACATAAATGTCAAACAATGATCGTATTGACAAGATATAGAAACAGAACAATTAAACTAAACGCAACCACTGGGTAGACAATGCAGCCAAAAATATGAAGTGGAAAACTGCAAAAGCAGACAACTGTTTGATGTACATGTGCAGACTATCCATGTAACATGAATCAGCTGTCTGCTGATCTTACCAGCTCATAAAAATAGGAACTATTCACACACACACACTCCTACCTGAAAGGGTGAGGGGAGAGAGTGAAAGCACTTACATGGTATAAAGAAGTTGGTACCAAAGTCTCATACGGTTCGTTCAGTGTTATCACTCCACCAACACCAAGCCCCTTCAGGCATGGAACATCAGAAGGGAATGGAACAGCACCTAACAATATAAACTGCAAATAAATATATTAGAAAACGAAAGAAATTGGGAAGGCCACTTGATATGAAATTCATTACATAAAGGCCCAATACTGCAAAAGTCTTCAGACAGCTCAGAGAATCTTAAGCTCAGAGAATATGAGCTAATACACCATGTACTACTGACATGTAATATTTGCAGACACATCGTGCAAAAACAATAGGAGATAGAAAAAAATAGAATACTACGTTCACAGGTGGTCTACGAGCAAAAGCTGCAACCTTTGCTCGCCAAGTAAGAATATCAAAAGAAAATGCTCTTAATAAACCTTAATGCAAGTTCACATTTTACAAGCTTGCAGAACTAATGATAAAAGTTCCAGATTGGAGTGGCTCCTCACTCCCATCAACAGGTCAGTGTCCTAGTAAGTTTACAAGCACAGCAGAAACAAGTGTGCTTGGAAATTTAAACGTTAAAAGAGAGCGGGAATAAAGTTAGCAAAAGAAAAGGGAATGAAAAACTCCCCAAAATATCGTTACTTGCTTAAAGGCAACTGCTTCCTTCACAAATGTTATTCATGTTAGAAGCACAATCTCCTATCCTAAACTCGTTCTTCCTTCACTTAATCTACACAGACATCAAAACTCAACCAAAAACAGAAATTACCACACAAACAGAACCAAAAAAAAGCTGATTGGCATCAAAACACGTGGCAAGTATGTCAAATCCACCCACCCACCTACAAGGGTCTATAACATAAAACAAAAACACCAAGAACAAATCAAATTTCGAACTTCAAACACCCCAAAACCATTCTCCACACATAAAGGCAAAAAACCCACATACAAGTCATCCACAAGCCATATTAGACCAAGAAAGAAAACAAATAACTTCAAAAACAGCTTAAAAAATCATCTATACAAGCATGAAACAGTAAAATTATACCTCATGGACTCTATCCCACCAGCGAAACTCAGCCTGGACCTTGTTCCTAACAACATTATAAAGCAAAGTCGGGTAAAACAAAGCCCGAGCTCCGACTCCAATAAAAACCCGCTTCGCATCCCACACAATAACACCTTCACTCTCCTCCTTAGCACTCCCTACACACAATTCCTTCCCCTCCTCCCCTCTTTCCAACTCACCTCCACTCAATTCCTCAATTATCATTATATCCCCAAATTTGGACACCAAATCAATCGCAATCAAAATCACAGCCAAATCCCTAAGAAACCCCAATTAAAATTATATCTGTATACCTGTGCGAACCGATGGGTATTTACACAATAGTTGACCAAAATGAAATCCTCACATCAGTTAAAATGAAGGAAAAAAAAACACCCTAAGCTAATAGTTTTTACAGCGATTAAAGATATCGAGATTGATTTTAAGAGAATCGATTGATTTCGAAATGATTGAATTGGGGTTTCTAGGTGAAATCACCATCGTTGGAGAAAAGAAAACGACAAAAAGGGGTTCAACAGGACGGTAAAATCTAGGTGGTGAGATCCGATGAAAAATATGATCGATTTGATTTTGTGAAAAAAAAAAATGGAAATCCTAACCTTAACCCAAGATTGCCTGGATTCTACTCTTTCGCTCTTTTTTCTCAATAAACAAACTTTGACAGAGAGAGAGTGTGAGAGAGTGGTTGTCAAGGCCAACGAGATTTCGAGAGGTTGGGATTGTGGAGGAAGCTTAGGTTGACGAGCGGGTGATAAACACGGGTACCTGAAATCTGATGATTGGGTGACACGTGTTGAGGGTGGATCTGGGCTTTGAGTGGAAGTTGGGTAGGTGTACTGTAATCATAAATTATTACGATTACAGTGCGGTATGCTCGTTTTGATAATTGTTCAGAAACAATTTTCTTATTATTATTAAAATGTTGCTGTTTTAAAAAATTTAGAAAAAAACTTCAAATAATGTAGCTTCAAGGATTTTAGAAAAAAGTCAAAGTTAAGGTTTATCTACTACCTCACAAGTCAATTTATTGTAAGCTTACAAGACATCTATAAAAAGTTTATTACGTGGTTAATGAAATTGTAAGCTTACTTTTGATTAAAAAACAATTAAGCTCATGTAG
>Ga0325400_1004786_pt1 | contig 12600 bp, 4 predicted proteins | sample PopdelMetagenome_2_FD_205662 | JGI IMG/M metagenome (GOLD analysis project Ga0325400, IMG submission 205662) | Populus deltoides microbial communities from Bellville, Georgia, United States - Xylem-PdKOR-R1 | ecosystem: Host-associated > Plants > Phyllosphere > Stem > Wood/Secondary xylem...
TGGGCCTATCAAAAAATGTGTTGAATTTTTTATCCATCCAAAATTTAAATAAATTAAAATTAAATCTAACAAATGCTCCAAAATCTTAGTATCGCTAGCAGGAAGACAAAAAATTGTGCACCAATAATTCTTTATGCTTGAGGATAGCATGCAACACCCCCTCTAATAAGTAGTTCAAATGACAACAATACCCTTTAATGAGTAATTACAGGTATTGATGATTGAGGGGTAAATTGGACAATGTACATGATTTGATATTATATATGAAACAAGATTATTGCTGAGAAGATTATTGCTGGTTTTTTTTTAGCATTATTGCCTAAAAAATTAGTTAATATATAATTATATAACTCAATTTGATAAAACATTTTCTCAACAAAAGCTTTAATTTCATAAATCTTATATTACGAATATTATATAATTCTATAGATTTTCTCAATATTTGAATATCTTTAGTTTCTTATGTTCTCCCTAAAGAATGAGAAGATTTTAGCTTTATCCGTGAGATGTAATTGAAAGTTTCGTGATAATTTGGAGATCCATGTGAAATAAAGATTAGTTTGAGTACCATATTATACTTAAAATCATAGTTGAGGGCCTAATGTTAAGGTTGCCCTAAAATAAAACAAAATTAAATTCCTAATCAATTTGGTGCTAGGGCGGGCCTCGCCTTCCTTACCGGACCTCACGCTTTACTTTGAACTTCTAGGCCCAGCCCAACTATAACTACCTTTCCCGCTGATCTTCATTCCCGCTTTTCCGTTTTATTTTTTAATTTTCCGAGGTTACCTTCTGTTTTTCTTCTGTCAGTTTGGATTGTTTGGCACTACTAGTTTCTTGAATAATTTCTACCATACCCTTTCAGCTCTTTATTGACGGGGAAATGTTTTTAGATCCTTTCTCATGTGGGAAGGGGGTGACTTCCTTGTTTCTTGTATAATACGACGCGCGCATGAACTGTATCAGATGTTTTGCAGCACCACGTTCGAATGCTCGCAACAGGGAAAGCATATAATAAAGAGAATGGAGCAAGATTCTTGTCTATGGAGGGAATCAATGCTTGAACTTGCCTTGTGATTTGCTTTAATAAGAATCTTTTGCCTTGTGAAACTCCAAATGCTGTACAGCTAGAAATTTTGAAGAGAATGGGGCAGGAACAAATTCTTGCATACTGTTCAAACTCGTGTTATGTTCTTTTCTTCGTTTAGGGCTCTTCGCTTCAAGTCCATAGTATTCTTGCCTGTGTTCTGATCTCCTTCTTGTACCCATGCATGCCGCCCTAGACTTTCGCCGAAAAAAAAGATTAATTCCTCAGCAGTCATATATGCAGAAAAAGAAGAGATAGCAGCCTCTTTCCTCATCTACTTTCTGATCATTCAAAACATAGAAGGTTGTAGTTTTTCCAAAGCCTCACTTGTCTGTTTAACCTTCACCACCATAGAAACTTCTATTTAGCTGCTTTGATGGCATCTTGAGTATTTTCAGCTTCTTCCATAATTTGAACATAGGCCATCCATCGACATGTACACCCCTAGCTAGAAGACACTATGTTTAAGAAATCAGCATAAGTATATTTTTATTAAATTCATAATCTAATAATACTAATCTTGCATGTGCTTCCTTCATTTTTATTTTTTTTGTTAGGAAGACCCAAATTCTCATGAGGACGGAGACAGTAGCTGCAGGTTAATGGCAATGGTATTGTGGGCTAGTATAATTGAATCATGGTTAAACACCAGAAAAAAATGAAGAAATTGCATGCTTGATTCCATAATAATCAATGCTTAAAGTCTTAAGTAACCAACTGATCACTGAAAGGATTGAAGTTGATGGAATCCAGGGGCAAGAAAGGAGTGATCAATGGCTAAAGAGAAGCCCACTATGGAACACTTTGCCTTGCCGTTTTAAAGTTCATCCTCCTTTAGTTATTCTGTGGGAAAAAAAGGAGAGGGAATCGGTGCTCGAACTTGCCATATGGTCCAACTATTTTACAATTTGTTTTAAATAAGAAGGTAAGAACCCAAGAACAATATTACAAGGCTCTGATTTATCCAAATGCTGTACAGCTATAATTTTAAAGAGAATGAGCCAGGAACAAATTCTCGCGTTCTCTGTTCGAAGTCATGTTGTGTTCTTTTCTTCTTTTTAATGTTCTTCACTTCAAGTCCATAATATTCTTTATTCCAAGGAATGAGAAATTGTTCGGTCCTTCTGCATTTCTCTTTCAATAATCAATCTTGTGTTTCCATTGAAATTTCCTGCTCCCTTTTAAAGTCATTCAGCATTTCTCATTTCCTTAACCAATACTGTGTTCCCATTAAAATTTCCTGGAGCATATATAATAACCAATTTGGTTTTAGAAGTAGTTTTTACTTTCAGTCTTCTTCCTCAGATTTTCCTTGCAAATATTGTAGCGTGCATTTTACTCCAAGGGCGTTGGACATCCTGCAAGTAGAATCAGCTCTAAACTTGTATGAATCCTAATTCATCTATGAGATTGACTTAAATTCTCCTGAGTTTTCCAGGGTTATACTTTTGCCAAAGCTTCTCATTTCTGAATTTAATTTCAATTTAATCATAAGCTCGTTATATTTCTCAGTACATATTAAGGGTCAGATTAGCGCAAGGGATCGTGGCCAGACTTTTGGATGTTGCATTATCACCACTTTGAATTTTTCCTTCGATGGTCCAACAGACAGAACAAAGAGAAATCTGAACTCACAATCATATGCAGCAAGCAGAAGTCACGGCTCACACCCATAAGAACAAGTTAAAGGTAGATAGATTTAGCAGAAAAGCCGCAAAGTTCCTATAAAGCAATGAAAACAAGCCTTTTTGTGCTGGCAACAACTCTCTTAAGAACCCTCCTCCCTCACAATTTATTGAAAACAAAATGCCAGTTGGGACCATCCATCGATGGGAGAAAACAAAGAAGAAAATCCAACCTTTCAAGTATGTGAAGGTCTGAAAGAACGAAGGAGTCGTAAAAAACTGCATCCCAATTTTGATCATATCCTTTGCCATCAATGAATATGAAAGTGAAGGTAGGGCATGTCGACTCTTGGTTCCAAAATTTCTTTGTGGAGACCCACGGAAAGGATGACAAGCACGCTCTTGGCTGTCGTAGGCTTCATGATGTGTACAGAAAAGCAACCCAACCCCACAATCTTCTCTTGTCTTCTCATGTTTTCTGTCCATTCATCTAATTAAGGCATTCTCTTGACCTTCAGAACTGCCTTCTTGTGTGTGATCCCCAGTTTGTTAAGACTTGTGGGGCTTGTACTCCATGCCAAGCATGTTCAGTGGTCATCTGTCTAGTCTTTCAAATTTGAACAATGACCTTCAGGCTCGTAGGCCAGAGCCTTTGTGGACCGAATGGTCTAGAAAATTAGCTGGCAACAGTATATCGGTACGCGCTTGCTGATAGGTCATATTATTTTAATTTAAAAACAAATGTTAACAGTGTGAATAATTTTTTTTGATAGTATTATGGAAGTTTAGTAATGATTGTTTTTTAAAATGTTTTATATGTTGAAATATATTAAATGATATATTTTTATTTTTTAAAAATTATTTTTAAGATCAGCGCATCAAAACGATTCAAAATATATAAAAAAATTAATTTTTAATAAAAAAACTTGAATTTTTATGAAACGCGGTTTATACCTGTTTCCAAACAGTGCAAAAAGTGACCAATCTAGCTCATAGGCTAGAGCCTTTGTGGACCGAATAGTCTTGAAAATTAGCTTAGACCAGTACATTATAAACTCTTGAGTAATTCTAGCTAATATATTAAATATGTAAATAAAGTTATGACTTTATTAAGATTATAATTTTTTTAAAATTAAATTTTAATTAAATATAAAATAAAATAAATGATTATAAAATTAAACACTAACTTAATACCAAAATTATTTTTTAGACCACAATAACCTTATAGAAAGTGAAATGAAACTAATTATAAAACTAAGTTTCCAATTAACCCAATATCTAAGGATAAAGTAAAAAAATAATATATATATAAACTCGCAAGACCCAAGAACTATATCAACCATCTAAACCTGTGAACAAATCTATGGATTTTATAAAATTTATTAACATGATTTATCTATGAAATTATTTTTAACTATAAAAGGAAAAATAGACGATAACAAATTTAAGTTTAATTAAAAAATAAGACACCCATCAAACTCGTAAACTGGGGCAACCGGGATTACTCTGACAAAATCGTAAATCACACTAACCTTATAGAAAGCAAAGTAAAAGGAAATAAATTACAATGTCAAATTCTAAACCACCCCAATATTAAAAGATAAAATTAAAAAAAATTATAACAAGAATTCAATAAAAAAAGTACAAGAAAAAAAGAAAAAAAAACCTACATTTTTTTTCTCCATAATCAAATTTGGTCCCTGCATTTATTGTTTTTTTTTAAACAATAAAACTGAATTCTATTTTGTAAATTCAAGCATTCACTTAATGTGAGGATTTTTTTTTAAAATCATAAGAGTTTCATGGAAAATAAATCAATACAAATTATCAATTCTTAGTCAACCAAATATATCAAGACAAAATTAAAAAAAAAAAAAAACACTTTCTCATAGCAAAACATTATAATTCACGAATCAATAAGTGTTGGTGAATAATGGTTTCTCCATACCCTTTATTTTTTGTTATCTTATAAAGTTTAATAATATGATTTTTTTTAACTAGTTTTTTTTAACTAAATAAAAAAATAAACTATAAAAAAATCAAGTTTAGTATAAAATAAAACTCCACTAAACCTATAAACACTTAGGTTACCCTAATAAATTTGTAAATCACATAAGTTTATAGAAAATAAAAAACATTGTAATTCACGTGTGAGGATGAATAGTTTTTTTTTTTTTATATAATAATAATGCAAATCTATTCCTTCCTTATACTGAAATTGGTGCAAGCTGTCATTGGAGCGTGCTCAAGGGCAGTCTCAAACGCATGCATTTGATGTCGACAGCACCATGGTCTTCACTAGCCTTAAAGCAGTCTACCATTAAAAAAAAAAAAAACCAAAATTATGACAACTTTATCTTTATTTTTTATGTCCCCATTTATTTTTACATTTTAAAAATATATTTAAAAAATTTTATTTTATTTTATTTTAAATTAATATTTTTTTAGTATTTTCAGATCATATTGATACACTGATATTAAAAATAATTTTTAAAAAATAAAAAAAATATTTTTTTAATAATTTTTTAAATAAAAAATATTTAAAAAACAACTAAAATCACACTTCATATCCTTTATTACTTGATGATTCAACCCTTGTACTCTAAGAGTTGGGAAACTGCCTTACATGGGAGGATTCCTCTGACATTTCATTACAAACACAAGGGGCAAAATAAAAGTTATAATAAATATACTAAAATGCATTGGAGAATCATTGTTGTCATAAACTTACTTCAATATTCACTATAATAGAGTTAAGTCCATGATCTTGGCAAAAAATATTGTGTTTTTTTATTAAGGAGTATTTTGATATTTTCAAACGAGCTATTCATCGGTATTGATTTGTGTAAAAATATTTTTATCTATATAATATTCTTATGAAAAGTAAAATAACAAAAATACCTCGAAGAGAAATAAAAAAAAAATCAATTATTTCAGGTACGGATATATATGTATTTTTGGTTTCTATATACAACTGAATTATAAATGCACCTTTGTATCCAAGAAATTTAATGCATTAGAGTCAGGGATAGTAGAGTCTTTTAGTTTGGATTTTTTTTTCCTGTTAATTGTTGGTTTGCATGGGAATAATGTCGTAATTTATCATTACAACAATATTTTTAATTAGAAAAAGATGTTGTTGTGTGCATAATGGGAGATACCGTGTCTTTTGGATAGCGCGTGCGGCATCTTCTAGTGATCAAAAATAGGATTCCGCCATATAGTTTTATTCCCTATGGTCTCCTCTCCCATCCTTGGTAGTGTGTGCAATCCAAATATTCCTAGTTTATCATCAATGACCCTTTCCTTCCCTTTCATTTGTTTCTCTTACCTTGATAAATATATTATGGTCCTTAGTATTATTGGATTTCAGATTCAATCCTTTTAGTTTTATTTTTATATTTTTTTCATTTTTTATTTTGTTAAAGTTTTATGTATTTTCAATTTAATCATTGGTTTTTAATTTGTATATATAATAATTTTCGATTCAATCCTTTTATTTTTAATTTTATATTTTTTTCCCTTTATCCTTTTGATAAATATTTTATACTTTTAATTTTATCTTTCAAATCAAATTTATGATTTTAATTTTTTAAATGATAACAATAATGATTTAGTTTAATTTTTTTCTTTTGATTTCTTATTATTATTTTCCTCACAGCGAAACGTGGAAGCCTAAGGCTAGTTTCTTTCTATTCCTAAAGACGTACAGTTGGGTCTTTCATGGTAGTGCTCAACTAGCTAGGCAGAGATACTATCCATCATCGTATCTGAGCATCATCTTCTCATGGTATCCAGCTCGGAATTAAAGCTTTGAAGGTTAAGTTGCCAGTGGTTTCGGCCATGTAATTACCTTCCTTGGTGATCAGCATGCAGTACTGTGCACAAGCTAAGGTTAGACGACATTGAAATGAAATCAGATCTTCAAGCGTTGGTGTCATAGATGACATATACGACATGACTGTAATTCATTAAAAAAAACCACCACATCTGACCCAGCAAACCCTATTCTTTTATATATCTCTGTGTGTGAAAATCTTCCTCTTCTTTTTTCAACATGAAATTATTTCGATGTCAGAAACCACATGAAACAAGATAAGAGGTTTGTGGGTTTCATACCACAGATTGGAATCAACATCAGCCAGTTTATGATTCAGAAACATGTTCACATGTTTTCACATGCCAACTCGTTGAATCATCACCGGTTTCCACTCTCTTAATTAGCAGCAGTGGATGCTCAACAGCTGGTGCATTGTTGAGAAAACATATAATTAACGAATGGAAATGGTACATATTGTTTATGAAATCATTCATCTACAGTAATATAATTAAGACTTTATTGTTCAAATATTGAGAATATAATGATCGCTTAATTTGTTATTTCTACCGTAGAATTTCATTATTAAGAGGGTTCTGTTCGACCGGCCCTACATACGAATTATATAAATTAAAAAGTTTTGTTAATCTTACATAATAGTTTTATAAAATTCATTTATAAAAAGAAATATCAATTATTGGTTTAATGAGATTCATTAATAAAATATACCTATAATTTAATGTATGAGATGATATATATTTTTTTAAGAAAAAAATGAATTATATATATTAGGGCATTGACCAAAACATAAAAGATTTCAAAATGTTTTGGGGAGATCGATCCTAGCTTAGCATTATTCATCAAAGGCTACTCCTGAAGCCATGAACAAGTAGAAGATCAATGCTCGAATATCTAAGTTGAAGGTTTAGTACATGTTATGGTGTATTTCTTAAGAATATTTTTTTGATTTAAAAATTATATAAAATTATTAAAAAATAAAAAAAATATTATTTTAATATCTTTTCAAGATAAATAAACAAAATTATATTCAAATAGTATGGAAAGTTTTTCCACTTTTCTAGATTAAATTGATAGCAACCATGCAAGTGTAGCTACAAATTTCAAAATAACTCAGAACCGACAGGTGACCGACAATTTGTGTAGCACGAGCTTAATTATTTCTTATCCGGACAAAAAATTGTCAACTTCTAGAAAAGAGGGCAAAGTTAATGATGTGAGACTCCCTCCTCTACTGCCACATATAATGTATTATCTTAGTATATACTGATCAGAGTTGAATATATATATATATATATATAGGCTATGCAAAGCCATGAAGGAGCCGGAGACTTTGGACTAAAACTTATATAAAAACTATAGTCTACGGCTGGACATGCAATATGTATTTAGGGTTTTGCTTAATTTTCCATCTCATCTATAGAAAAGACAAAATAATAATTGGAATCATTTTTTTAGATTTCGGAAGGTTCGGTTCTCACGAACATGCATGTGTTCATTTACTTCGTTGTCGACCAGAATGGGTTTCTTTTTTTTTTTTTATGCTCCTAACGATCGACGTCTTGAATTAGGTGAGAACATGCCGTGTCGCTGTGTGATAAAGGAAAATCGATTTTAGGAACCGATTAAGAAAATGTTTGGTATGCACCAAAAAAAAAAAAAGGAATAATAAGAGGATAAAACGTTTGGTACAGCCTAAAATATGAAGAGAAAAAAAGATTTTTGGGAGTTAGTGGAGCACATGTCGTGTGATCATTAATTAGGTGCATGATTTAGATTCATATTTTATCTATGAAGTAATTAAGGTTACGAGGAAGCAATTGCCTCGTACTAGTTTTTTTTTTTTTAATCTTAAAGTGAATTGATTATATATTAATTCACTAAATCATAAAAGTAATCCATTAATTAGTCGTCTTAATATGCATAGATTTTGGTTTGAAACCCTAAAGTAAAAAAGAAAAATTAAGTTAAATCATTATGTACTTGAATAGAGATTGAAATAAATAGATATGTGGTTGGGACTTCATGGATTAATTAAATTCAGCCCTTCTTCATTTTTTTCAATTTTGCGGCTATTGTTTTGCATTTAATTATTTATCAAAAGAATTATAATAAATGGGAGTACTATTTACGGGTTGGGTTATTGAGAGTTAAGTTGGATGATTTTGAGTTGTGGGCAGGAATTTAGGAGTTGATTCGTATTTGATTACTCATTTTAATTAAAATCAGTGGATAATATTAGCACATTTATGAATAATTTAAGTGGGTTTTATTCATAATCGATTTTAGAGAAATAAACGAACAAGGAAGGGGGGTTTTCTAACATTCATGTGTATTTTCTTGTCCAAAACAAAAATATGCATGCGCGCATACTAAAAAAGTGAAAAATAAGGGTTAACAAATCAATTTAATTATTCAGAATATTCATAAAAAATAGATATGAAATTAACCAAACCTAATGTTTTAACTTTTTGAACAATAATCTTGGTTAGAAAATTAAAAAAAAAAATTTGATTCGATTTTATATTTTTAAAACTGAGAAAAATAAATCAAATCTAATTTAACTGATTATATAGTTTATTAAAAGTAGTAAAAATAGCCCAACAAAAGATTCATTAATCAAAGCATTTCAAAAATCAATAGACTAACTAAAGAACTATTAATTAAAATTAGATTTATTTGATTTTACCACATGTAAAACTAAAGCAAATCAAATTAATCAGTGTAGTTTTTTTATTTGATTTAATTATGTTTAAATTTTTTAAAAAGAAAAATTGATTCAATTGAAGTCTTTGGTTGTTAGAGAATAATATAAATCATATCCTATGATCTCATCTAACCGTTTAAGTTATTGGGTTGAGTTGGTTCTCTAACATGATATCAGAGCCTTAATGACTAAGCAGTCACGAGTTCGAATCTCACTATCCTCATTTATTTGATAAAAATTAAACACAAGGTAATGTGGGCCTATACAAGTTTCAAGTCCAAAGAGCTTTCACTTGAGGGTGTGTTAGAGAATAATATAAATCATATTCTAAGATTTCACCTAACAGTTTAAGCTATTGGATTGAGACAATCACTTACAATCTTTTTAGATAAATTGGCATAATAACACCACTCTTTTACTATATATTATTATCATTTTGGAAGGATAGGGGACACTCTAATATCTAAGTCAATTTAAATAGAAAATAAAATATTTACGAGTCTGTATAATTAATATTTGGAGGGCACAAATTCAAGAGGTGTGCCTTCAATTTATTCACATACTTTTTGTCTCAATGATTGGTAGATCAAGTTTTAGTAAAAACTAATGTATTTAAATGCAGTAGCCGCTATATATATGGAGTGAATCAAACCTTTCTAAAAGTTGGATTGTTCATGGAAGCTTATTATCCAAATGTGCATGTTACTTTGTTAAATCTCATGTACACCTCATTTCCAATTTGACAATGAAAGCTTCGAACTTATTAGGCGATCAAAACTTGTGTTGGAACTCAAATTGATGACCCATGATAGCTAGCTAGCGAGCACAAGTGAGGTCAAATGGTTGCAACCGTTATTTGAGCAATGAGCAGTCATATATAGCCGAAGGAGTTTTACCAAAGTCTAATTTCAAAGATTGGGATGTGAACGCCAATCCGTTCCTTGCACTTTCCGCAACTGTTACATGCAGAGAAGGAACCAAAAAAATTAAAAAACAATGCGGCGGAAGTTGAAGTTTTTAGGGCTTAATTGAGACAAAAAAAGAAGTCATGAAACCCTTTCCACCACTTCAATCAACAGAGAATGATCCATAAACTTCAAAGGGTAAGTTAAAATAAACCCTAAAATAAACTATATCATCAACAAATTAATCGGCCATTTCCAACTTGTTAATTACTTCTTCATTCAGTTTTGCATGCAGTCATTATAATCAGGTCGAAAACTTATCCCAAGAAGTTTTTTTAGTTGCTAATTATCAAGACAATCTATATGATAACAATTTTTTTTTTTTAAATCTTTAATATTTGCCTGATTAAATCTAGATGGGATTTAATTGAGTCAACTATTTAATTGGATGAATTGAATTTTATCATGTTAATATTTTTTTAATTCAACTTAAAATTTGTTTAAAATCTAGTTTTAAATCCTGATTTTTTTTTAAATTAACTAATCAAATCCAACGTAATTTAACAACTATACCTCCTATATGAGGGATATTAGATCAACAAGAAATGTACCTGACAACACATGGATCAGCTGCGAAGGTCATATGAGAAGCCTGAAAATCATTGTGCTGATAATTCAAAGCAGTGTACGTAGATTCTAGCAAGGCAATGATCAATTACAAAGAACTTACACAGAATTACATGCATGAATATACGAATCTAACACAACTCACATGGAAAATCCTTCAGGCCAAATAAGAGTTTTTCTTAATGCACCGTGTTGATATTCCAATTCAAACTTCTTCTTCTTCTTCTTTTTTTCCAAACAAGTACTAAGAGTAACAGTATATATACGGGAAGACAAGATAAACGTGATACGTATAGCATTTTTCTTTTTGCAACCCACTTGAAGGGGTTTTTTCGTTGACAGAAAGGAAAAAATGACCCCAAGGTACGTGCAATTCAAGTATGCTTCTTAACGAAGAATGAGAGGTTAATTACAGCTAGTTGAGTCTGATTTCACCCTTCGCTAACTAAAGATTAATCTCCAGAAATAGGTGTATTATGCATAATAACAATTGCTTGATTTGTTGGAGATTCAACCAGGCTCTAAGTAATTTTTGTTTCTGTTTTAGGATTGGAACCCTAAGAGAAATTGTAAAAAAAATAAAATAAAAATAAATGTATCAATTGGGATGGGAATAATCATCATCTTAAGACTTAGTTCTTGCATGCTTTTAAATTATCATATCTATATATCCTCATAAACATGAGAAATTATTAGTTGAACATTATTAGATCCATACAAATAGTTAATTCATCAGTTAATAGCACTCAGAGCATTAATTAATCTTTTTATATTTAATAGCATAATCATATTTATGAAATGAAAAAATTAATAATGCATCCATTGTTAAAACATGATGTGAATCAATCTAAGGACGCGCAAGAATCTCTTAATAAATACTTTAGCATTTGATTTTAACATAAATATTGTGAAAGAAGTACGAGCAAAATTTAAAGCAATATTAACGACAACTTAACTTTCCATGTTTGATAAAAAGGAAAATCAAAAGCCCGATATATTGTGTAGACATGGTCCCATGGCTAACGTAAGATCCCACAAAGAAATGCATTTACTTTAATGGAAACAGTGTAAAGACGACGACAGAGTGGGTCGGGATGGTCTCCACGGCAATTTATGTGAACCTACCTGCAGCTTTCTTTTTTAATTAGTGGAGATTAAGATAACGCAGCATGTCATTTATTGAGTTGGGTATTGTTAATTCTTGAATTGATACCCTACCTGCATTTAATTCATTGTGATTCTCAATTCAAACGATGGTTCACAAGAACGAAAAAGAGAGAGGAAGAGAAATTATGTAAATTAATATTGCAGGTTTTTTTATTCAGTTTTCATGTTAATTTATACGTTAATCGATCGAGGTTATGTTCTTCCTCTTTATCTCAATTATAATATTAGTGATTGTTTGGGAATGTGGTTGAAGATGCTTTTTAAAATGTTTTTTATGTTGAAATGCAGTAAAATATTTTTTTTTATTTTTTAAAAATTATTTTTGAAATCAGCGCATCAAAACGATCCAAAACATAAAAATAAATTATTTTTTAGCAAAAATAATTTAAATTTTTATGGAACGTGAACGATGCCAATGCCAAGAATTGTTTAGTAAATAAATCGTTGATTACATATTATATATCAACCCTAAAATTAATTAATTTGATGAATTTTTTTTATTATAGCCAATAATCACAACTAATTTTTATTGTGGGATGTTTTTTTATCATGACTTTTACCAACTACATGTTAATTAAAAACAACAATTGCATCTAGAACCACAACCAAGCAACAGTTAATTACCATAATAGTAAAAGTCAACAATA
>Ga0325400_1004789_pt1 | contig 12596 bp, 10 predicted proteins | sample PopdelMetagenome_2_FD_205662 | JGI IMG/M metagenome (GOLD analysis project Ga0325400, IMG submission 205662) | Populus deltoides microbial communities from Bellville, Georgia, United States - Xylem-PdKOR-R1 | ecosystem: Host-associated > Plants > Phyllosphere > Stem > Wood/Secondary xylem...
AATGTTTGATCATTGCAATGTTCAAAACTTGATATCGAAGCAGAGTATTCATAAAGTATGATTGTATTATTAACGAAGAGAGAAAAATAGCTCTAAAATCAAGAAACAAGCAGGTCAGTCACCCTAACATGAGATGGCGACTCTTGTTTCAAAGGCACCATCTCTTGTATACCCGCCTATTATCTATCAATAAAAGAGAGGAAAAATACAATATTGAGCTATGTCCCCAAATGTAGGGAAGAACAACACATGGAATTGAATACAACAACCACAAAAGGAAGGAAAGAAAATCCTATAGCTGTTGTCTTCTGAAGAATGTCAACAATGGGTAAAATCTTCTTTTATGTTTCGATCATAATTAACATATCGGCAGATCTGCTGGAGGAGGCTCTACACTCTGTAATTCCCCAATCCCATCCTCTACCAAGAAAGCCATGGCCAAACCCCATGTGATGTGAACATCCAAGTGACAGTGCATTAGCCACACACCTGTTTAATCATGGCAAAAACAAGTTGATGAGTTTAATGTTCAAATGAAAAATTGAAGAAGATCATGGATCGACTCTAGATTAACTTTAAATTACCTGGATTGTCAGCAACAAATCTAATGACTGCCCATCCATTCGAAGGCACTGCAACTGTATTCCTCATTGGTGGATCAACAAGATTAAATTTAGATTTATGAGTTTTGGGATTGAAATTTCCAAATCCTTCTGCAATGATGTAGAAGTCGTATCCATGAAGATGGATTGGGTGGTTTTCTGGTGTGACAATGCTCGTGTCCTGCAATACAATCTGCACCCTTGATCCGTACTTCAACTTGTACAGCTTAGTTCCACGAATAGGCTGAAAGAGGGAACGACTCACATTACCAGTGTAATCAAACTTTACTGGTGGTTTTGCTGGAAAGTCAGTGGTGTAAACTCCAGGAACTTTTTGCTGATACGCCTGCAGTAACGCAATGTTTGAAGGAAACACAAAAGAAACATTGTTCATGCTAGCGGTGAAGCGAGTGCCGTTGGGTCCTTGACACCGGCTAGCTCTGGAATTTTTAGGACAGTTGTTAAGCCCTAGACCAATTGTGAAGAAGAGGTTCTCGTCAATATCTGTTGGGACCTCGACTTTTCGAGGGCTTCTAAGGCTTCCACTGAATGCTGTAACTGTAGCTGTGTCGTTATAAGCTGGAAGTCGAGGCATAACTGGTTTTGTTGTACACTTAGCAGGGCAAAGGGCAGATTTGTATTCAAGAATGGCAGTGGTTGTAGTATTGTCAAATGGTGCATTTTGCGCACTCTGATAAGCTCGAGCTGCCATGTAATATCGGCCAGGTAGTTGGTCGCCTGAGATCAAAACATCAGTGGTTTGGCCTGGTCCTAGCATTATGACCGAGGTAGTAAAGGGTTTAAGATACAAGGCATCAGCACCGATAACTGTGAACTTGTGATTGGCTATGGTGAAGAAAAGGGGTTGATTGAGTGCAGCATTGATGACTCGAAGGAGGTTTGTCTCACCAGAGGCGATCGGAATAATAGTAGTATCTGCAACAATATCAGTTCCGTGAGATCATCTTTGATGAGATACATAAACTAGATCAAGTCCTGGAATGGGTCTCCCAAGTAGTCTATTGGGCTATACGATACTTCCTGGGCTCCAGCCTACTAATAATTATTTGATTGTTACAGTTAATTCGCAATATTTTCTTGAAGCCTTTATATACGTGTTAAAGCTAATTTTGGAACAGCTACCAACCTGACTAACCAAAAAAAAGCCCCATCTGGGCATGAAGCTAAGTTATTATTGTGACTGGGCTCTTTCGATACAGTTCATGATCACAAGATAGTTCAACAGGTTATATACGGGTTTTCCTACTGTAGTGCTGACTGTAAGTATACAGATGGTTAATTACCTTCGCTGGAACAATTATAAAGATCACCAGGTTGACCATTAATGGTATATGCATCAGATATATTTGGAGCTGCTCCAGTTCTAGTTGCCTCCCTCACCACATCAACGGGATTCGCATCCCACCATTCGCCTGATCATCATGGTTAGTTAGAATCAACAGTTGGAACACACAAACATTTGCTTTGAAGCTAAGTTAATAATTAATAATTAATAATTAAGGGAATCTAGTAATTATAAGGAATTTGGGAGGAAATTAATGATGGATAATTACCAAGAAGTATGGGTGTTTCACGCTTTGGCTTAGTGAACGGATACGAGGATCCTTCTCTTGGATGGATAATTAGAGCACCATAAACGGTGGCTCTAAGCCAAGAGCTATGAGCATGCCACCAAAGTGTCCCTTCTTGTCCTTCAATATTAAACCTGTAGGTATAACTCCCACCTGGTCTGATCGGGCATTGTGTCACAAATTCTGGCCCATCCGCCCAGCCCGTTCTCATTTGCCTAATACCATGCCTAAAAAAATATGATGATTTGAAGTCAATTGCTAATTAGACAATGTGCCAAAGAATAGTGGAGTTGGAATGGTTCGTGAGCTGGGTGTGTGATGAACAGTGATTTCGAACATGCAACTAGAATAATTGAACGGCAACTGGTAAAAAACTAAAAAAAAAATGCATTGTATATATATGTGCCTCATGCTCCATGTAATGATTTGTCGGGAACATGTGTGTTCGTACGAATGCGATCACACGTGCATGTGTGACTCTTGCAGTTGATTACCAGTGAATGGTAACGTTGTATCGGGCTTTGTTGACAACTTTTACAACTAGAGTGTCTCCATTTTTCACTTCCAGGGTTGGCCCCGGGAACATCCCATTGACTGTGATGCGATTGTGGGTTTTGCACAGCCTCTTCACTTTCGTTGCTTGAACCTGTTTTCCATATTAAAATATAAACGTTCACCAGGAGAAAGATGGAGATCAGGATTATTGATTTCAAGATGATACATTAAATAACCAAAGAACAAGGAGTTAATTACTAGGACATACAACAAAATCATGGTGGTGGATCTCTGCAATCGCTAATGACATTGTTGAGGCTAGAAGCAGCACGACCAGGAAGAAAGAACAATGACGATCAGCAAAGATAGACTTGATAACCTCCATTTTATCTCTTAAGCTAGCCTGCCTTGATTTCTTCGAGTGATGGCTAATTAAGATGAGTGGTGATGAAAGGGAGTCAAAGAACTCCTTATATAGGATGGGCGTGAAGCAGAACAAGTTGTTTGAGGTTGGCAGATTAGGTTTTGATTTAGGGAGTGGTTTGATTTCGAAGGCAATACTAAGTTCAATCCTATGGGAGTTGTTGCACCCACTAGCATAGCGAGGTTGGATAATTTCTCAAATGCTTGTTCCACAAGTCTTTTCGTTAATTCTGGTTGAATCTCAACAGATCACCACCATTCATAATTTCTGTTGGCAAAAAGAAGGGTTTTGGTCCTTCAATTCTTTTTAATCAAATGGGTTATTACGTACAGAAATTAATGCAACCTCGCTTGCTTTCTTCTTCTTCTTGTAATGCTCATGATTTCAACATCCATATCTTAGGACAAGCACAATTAATCGCCCGATACCAAAAGAAATTAATTAACTAACCCATGCACAAGCGGTCAAACTCGTTGCAAATAAAGATAGTACTGATGTAGGCCTCCAACTTTTGTGCTAGCAAACAAGGTCCGCACACAAGTTGAGAGCGATGCTCGAAAACTACTTCTTTGATGGGTGAATGCTCAATTAAATATCAACAAACTTACTAACCTTAAGAGTTCACGCTTAAAGGAGGACACGTACATTAATTAACAATACTATCAATCATTTTAACTCTTCATCAAGGAGTAAGTGATTCAGGAGAGGTGATTTTCAGGCGTGGATATATGATTCTAAATCAGTTACAAGTTGGGATTTCGTCAATAAAACTATAGATGGCAATGGTAACGGTAACATTTTGTTCTTAATTTTTTAGATAACTAGAGCAGTATTTGAACTCAAAACCTCAGCTTCTCTCTTTTTCTAAGAGAGTACTGTATCGCCAGGCTAAACATCTATTCATTAGTGGCAACAACATCATGGGTTCTAGGTTTAAAGGATATATATATTAATTTTAACAACTTTGGCAATTTGGGTTCTAGGTTTAAAGGATATATATATTAATTTTAACAACTTTGGCAATTCGTTGCTTGATTGATCCGATGTGGGTATAATTACCGGACCCTTTAATATTTTATTAGCGGTTGTTTTTTTAAAGTGTTTTATATCGAAATAATATTTTTTTATTTTTTAAAATATTTTTTAAACATAAAAACAAACAGACTCATAATTTCGTGTTGTGTTTCCAATTAAATGCCATTGTTTAAAGTGTTAGTTCTAGTAATATTTTGTTATCCAAAACAATCTTGTTTCCAATTTAAATGGCAAGATGAAATAAAATGTTTTGTTTTGTTTTTGTCACCATAATAGTAAAATGAGTAGTTACTTGAAGAGTATTTTTTAATTTTCACAATCTCTTCAATGATTATAAGAGAAAAAAGAATTAACTTCTGCTAACAATGATTTCATGAAATATTGAGATCTTGAATTCCATGATCAATGACAATTGGGAGGAGCTTAGTCTCTTTGAAAGGAAGCATATCTAGCGATCGAGAGAGACAGGGGATTGATAAGGATTTTGATAGGTGAACAAGATTGAAGAAGCAAGGTGCCCTGTTTGGTAAAGTTTGTTATTGACCTGTTGAGAGTCTTGGGATGTTAGTTAGTGGCAATTACGAAGTCATAAGCAACACGATTAATCGTATAAATGAAATTAAAAAAAAAAAAAAGATTGATCCAAAAACACAGGCGCCTCCTTAATTCGTCAATGTTTTCTGGTGCTTCGTCTCTCACCACCCTTTTATTTCCTTTGGTTTCTTCCCATGTCCTTGTGTGTTATGATTATTAATTAAGAGCACGTTGTCGACCTTGCTTTCTTGGGTTTTCAATTTCCATGGTGGTTGTGAATGGTTTACCATTAAACTTGAACAATAAAACGTAATTCCAAGTTCATCTATAATATCTTCTTGCAAAAGTAAAACCATTAATTAACTTGAAGCACGCAATTATTAACATGGACAGTTGCCTACAAGTCAATTAATCCCACATGGTTTTCACGCGAGAATTAGCTGTCTGTACTGTGGTGGGTTCTCTATGTGGTGCCCATGTAATAGAAAACACTACGAGGAACCCATTCTATAGGCCTAGCAAGCTGCAAAGAACATGGACAATAGGGCAAAACTCAACTACAGCCCTAGAAAGGCCTAACAAAGGCGTCAAACACACTCTCCCCGAGGCCTTAACTACTAGTTGTTATGTGCTCTAGGCACATAATGTATAAACCCTTTTGCACTTATTGTTCAAGTGCTCAGGGGAATTTAAGAGGGAGTTTGAGCACCGAACATGTTTTACACAACAAATCCTTGTGTCAAGTCCCAATCGAATCCCATTGCCGAATTTAAGAGACAGTTCTAACGGCATTCAATAACTACAGGGAAAGCTAGAGTGGTTGGCATAATGTTGTTGCATAAACACTTTGCACTAAGTGGTAGTTTTCACATACAAGCTGCAATGCCATGTCAACAGACAAGAGCGATGAAGCAAAATCAGGGAATCCCACTAGTTCAAAGTGCAAATATTGCTTCTGTCCAGCAGTATCGATGTGCACCGACATTTCTTCATTAACAACCAAAGATATGCGTATCACTATTTATAAAGCGACTATAAACTTCCAAACCCAGCTCTGCTTCTGCCCACCGAGACAGAAGCAATCCCAACCCACTTTCTATAATGATTCTCGATCGTTGATTTCTCTGGAAGGTAAGATTAATTTAATTAATTAAACCTGGACAAGAGAAAAATCCAAGAACAGAAACCTAGATATTTATAGCCCCTTCTCTCTTCTGCCTTTTTTGTAAGCAAAAAGTTGTGGTTAAATTCAAAATGTTGCTGCCCAGGATCGAACTGGGGACCTTTAGTGTGTAAGACTAACGTGATAACCACTACACCACAGCAACCTTCTTATTGATTTCAGTCTCATAATATAAATTATAGTAATTAATTTCAATGCAACTGGGAAAAAATACTTCGCTGATTTCTAGGAAGGCTCTCTTTTTAAATTTCGAACTCTACGCATTTACTCGGTCATTTATTATTTTCTTTGATTTTAACGATATGAGTATTTTCAAATAGCTTTTGAGTACACAGATTAGATTTTCTTTAATGAATCATAACAAATTAGTCTGTCATATAATCAAGTGCTCAATTTATTGATAAGATAAACATTTTAAAAAAAAAACAAAATTTTATTTGTATATTTTTATTTCAAATTAATGTTTTTTGATATTTTCATATTATTTTTATATATTAATTCTAAAATTAATTTTTTTAAAAAATATATTATTTTAATATATTTTTAAACAAAAAAATATTTTAAAAATCAATTATTATCGTGATATTATAATTAAGTAGGAGTAGTGAATGCTGGGGTATATCTAGTGACTAGTGGTTAGAATTTAAAATAATATGGACTAATTACCTGGTTTCATTAAACCATAGAGACTAAGTCATAATTAACTTTTGTGTAAGTAATTACACAAACGTTTGTAGTTATACTTCAGTAACTCTGGTTAATTGCAATGCCACAGGGAAAAAATACTTCAGGAAAAAAAAAGTGAGCGAAAGCTCGCTGATTTCTAGGAAGGCTCTCTTTTTAAACTTCCTTTCTGGTCATTGACGCACCTGTAATTAAGTTCGAACAGTGAATGCTGAGGTATATCTAGCACAACCAGGATGGGAGAATTTTTATTATCATGAGTTTAAAAAACAATCATAATTACATTTTCAAACACCCTTTAAACAATAGTGATTAGAAATTAACTAACCATAAAGACTAAGTTATAATTAACTATTTATTATCAATGAGCTTTTGTTTTCTAAAGGGTTTTGTTTAAATATATATATAAAAATAATAGATTTTTTTAAAATAATTTTTGATATGAACTTAACAAAAAAAACAAAAAAAAATTAATTTAAAACAATTTCAATACTCCTCAAATTTAGTAAATTCTGAATCACATCCCTCATGTTTATCAGGAGGGAGGGAGGGAGGGATTTTGTTGCAACCATGATTAATGGAAAAGAATTACGTGCATCTAGAATCAAGAAATATTTTATTGGTAAATAATTTGGAACCGATTTTTCTAACTGCAGCACCCTGTAATCGCTATATCACTCAAAAGGATCGAACAAACCAACAATGAAACAAAGACTACAACAAATGGAAACATTATGTTATCGATCGGGCTTATGAATTTCAACAAACTGGTATGTATATTTTCTTTCTATTGCTGATCTCAGCATAGAGGCAGATCTTCTGGAGGGGACTCAATGGATTGCAATTCTCCGACTCCATTCTCGACCAAGAAAGCCGTGGCAAGACCCCAGGTGATGTGAACATCCAAGTGGCAATGCATTAGCCAAACACCTATTTATGCAAAAAAATAAAACATGTTGGAAACATTTAATTTAGATTGGAGTTCAATTGAAGCTAAGGTTTGACATCATTGTACGATGAATGCAGAGTATTTATATTTTTTACCTGGATTGTCTGCTACGAATCTAATGACTGCCCATCCATTTACAGGCACTGCAACTGTGTTTCTGAGAGGTGGATCAACGAGGTTAAATTTTGATGGGTCTGTTCGGGGATTATAATTTCCAAATCCTTGTGCGATAATGTAAAAGTCATATCCATGGAGATGAATTGGGTGGTTTTCTGATGTGACAATGCTCGTGTCTTGTAGCACAATCTGCACTCTTGACCCATATTTCAATCTGTACAGCTTAGTCCCTGGAACAGGTGTGAAGAGGGACCTGCTCACGTTACCAGTGTAATCAAATTTTCGTGGTGGATTTGCTGGGAAATCAGTGGTGAAAACTCCTTGTATGCGTTGGTGATGAGCTTGCAATAGAGAGAAGTTGGATGGGAGCACAAAAGATACATTGTTCATGCTTGCAGTGAAGCGGGTTCCATTAGGCCCTTGACACTGGCTAGACTTGTTAAAATTTGGTGGGCATGGATTGAGACCTAAACCAACTGTGAAGAATAAACTCTCATCGATGTCAGTCGGGACAAAGGTTTTATCAGTACTTTTGAAGCTACTAGTGAAAGCAGTGACAGTGGCTGTGTCATTGAAGGTCGGTAAGGGTGGCATGATTGGTTTGTTTGATGAACAATTTTTGGCAGCACAAGGGGATGATTTGTATTCAAGAATGGCAGTAGTGGTAGTATTGTCGAATGGTGCATTTTGTGCGCTTTGGTAGGCACGTGCTGCCATGTAGTACCGTGAAGGATTCTGGTCACCGGAGATCAAAACATCGGTGGTTTGGCCCGGTCCTAGCATCAGGACTGATGTGGTGAAGGGTTTGACATAGGATGCATCAGCGCCAACAACAGTGAGCTTATGATTGGCAACAGTGAAGAAAAGGGGTTGATTCAGTGCTGAATTGACGACTCGGAGAAGATTGGTCTCGCCGGAGTCTATCGGTACAATTACAGTATCTGCAAAAGAAATTCATGTCAAAACAGGTTATTTTCTATGATCGCTTCCAAAACCAAGAACTACTAGCACAGGAATTCAAGTCTCTGCTGAAAGATTCTGGCCCTGGGCTCATTAGTGAACACCCCTGCCCATAGGCCCAAATGATTTGGTCTTTGGTCCCTGTGGAATATGCCTTGATGATTTTTAGTTGGCCAGTCAACTTTTCTTGCTCGTCTACAATTTTGGGATCCAACCATCCCTTTCCACACCAACTTTTTTTTTTTTTTGTTGCAAAACTAGTGATCAAAACTATTTTGTCTGAGACTTTTATATTTCGTGGGTGGATGCTTCATGCTAGGATCCATGTAACCATGCATGTTAGTGAAAGAACATCATTACACCATCACTAAGTTCTGTCCCAGGATAAAACAAAATCCTTCGATTAGACATTTTAACCGCTGCGTGTGAATGAACTTCTGGATTCTTCTAGTTGATATATAATAATTTTTAAATACATCAAAATAAAATTTTAAATTTTTTTTATATTTTATATTAATATATTAAAACAATAAAAAATTAAAAAAATATTAATTTATTTTTTTAAGTTAAACATATTTAAAAACAAAAATTATCCCACTGAGTACGCTTAATTAGCTGGCTAGAAATTTTCTCAAGTGCTAATATTGTTATTTCCTTTCCTTTTTCTTTTTTTTTTGATATAATGCATGAGCAACAATTTTTTTTTCTTGATTTTGGGGAAGAGTATTTAAACATACCTTGGCTAGAGCAGTTGTAGAGGTCACCGGGTTGACCATTGATGGTATATGCATCAGAACTATTGGGTGTACCTCCCGTTCGAGTTGATTCCCGCACAACATCAATTGGATTCGCATTCCACCATTCACCTGATATCGTTAATTACCAACATAATTAATCAACGTGATTAATATCATTCCCATCTTAATTAATTTCCATTAATCCACAAATCATTTGCTCTTAATTTCATTTAGGTAGTTAAGCTACCAATCTACGTGTATATAATTGCTAGCTCATGTACTTATAAATTGATTAACGAATCATGAGTACTCAAAAACTGATTTTATGGAACAACGAATGGTTGGATTACCAAGAAGAATTGCTGTTTCGCGCTTTGGCTGCTTAGAGAATGGGTACGAAGACCCTTCTTTTGGGTGGATAATTAGAGCACCATAAACGGTGGCTCTAAGCCATGAGCTATGAGCATGCCACCACAGGGTCCCCTCTTGTCCTTGAATGGTAAATCTGTAGGTGTAACTCCCACCTGGTCTAATTGGGCACTGTGTCACAAATTCTGGCCCATCTGCCCATCCCGTTCTCATTTGCCTAACACCATGCCTGAACAAAAAGAAAAACGATAGTATTATATATATAAAAATGCATGCCTCGTGATACGATATATAGACAAGGTGCGATTGCTATTGTAATGTTTACTAGCTCGTCAAGAAATACTATTATTAAAAGAAAAAAAGGTTGATGTCATGTAGAAATTCTGAAACATGGAAGAAAATCTATAATACCAATGAATGGTGACGTTATATCGGGCTTTGTTGACAACATTGACAACTAGAGTGTCTCCATTATTCACTTCTAGTGTTGGTCCTGGGAACATCCCATTGACCGTGATGGAATTCTGGGTCTTGCACAGCCTCTTCACTGGAGTTGCTTGAATCTGGACCATCGCAATACATAAAAATATTATAGTTATAGTATCTTATTAAGTAGAGGAAGAACTTGAGACAAGTTTGACGAAGGAAATTAAGAGGGAGAGAGACATACAACAAAATCATGGTAGTGACTTTTGGCATTTGCCAAGGACAATGCAGAAGCTAGGAGCAACAGAAGGCCTAAGAAGAACGAAGAGCAACGATGATTGATGGCAAAAATGTTGTTGAAAACCTCCATCTCTGAATCAAACCTCCGTCTTAATTGATGCTATTAGTTAAGTTGGTAATGTGGTGTGGAGAGTTGGAAAGAGGAAGCTCTATTTATAAGAAAAATTCGACGCACAGAATTATGTGAAGCTGGCAGATTAGGTTTCGGTCAAGAGCCAAATGGTCGGATTCCAGGGGCAGACTTGGTTCAACCTCAAAGGACTTGGTTAGCTTCTTGGTGCACCCACTAGCCTATCGAAAATAGTATAATTTCTTTTAATTATGCTTGGTTCAAAAGTCTTTCTTAGATGCTAAAATTCAACAAAGCAACAGTACTATAATAATTTATCTGGAAATAAGATGGTTTGTGTTCCTCTAATAAATCTTTAACTAGAATAATCCAAAAAACTCCAGGACGGTTTCTTCTTAATTTTTTTTTATAACAAAAGTGTTCACTTTGAAGTGGGAAATTAATATTGATTCCATAATTGAGGGGGAGAAAACGACCTACTTAATTATAATAATTGCTAAATTTACACCCAAGCTCGATCGGGACTCAATAACTTTGTTGCAAGTAACATCACCATCTGCAAGCAAAACACAGTCATTTTCATTTAACATATCATTCTTAAGCAACTGGGAGATCAGATTGATATGTCGTAGTGTCCGAGGAAAAAAAAAGGCCAATGCCGGCTGACCTTTTTCCGTAATTAGAATGGTTCAGCTGTCAGAAATAGTTTATCATGATCGAAACAGCAATTCCTATAAAGAAAAGGGTGTTTTGGGTCATTGCATGAGAGATTTTTTAGGCCTTTATCTAGAAAGCGTGTGTTCCAAAAAAAAGGAGTCACTTATACAGTTTTTTCTACCATTACCAACGTTGTAATGAAGCCATACTTTCATCAAATTATTCTCTCCCTTTGCTTTTTAAATTCAAATCTCAAAATTAATATCTAAACAGATTAATTTGTTGATCTCTTAATTACACACATTGGATGGATATGAGGGGTTTTTTTTTTTTTTGTTTTTTTAAAGAAAAAATTAATCTTGATCGATGAGTAATCATCTGATTTGAGGATATAAAAAAAAATGTAATTAAAGCATTAGTGGTTTTGTAGTGCACTTCATTTACATGACACGGCAAAATAAATGGTGATTAGTTAAGTTCAACGGTCAAATTTATTGAAGATGCAGCGTAATTATGATCACTTTCAATTTCTTGCAAACAAATGACTAGCTGGTGTTCGCACGGATATAGATTAGCCAGTGCTTTGTCACCAACACGTTCAGAAACATCACTGCTAACGTAATAAGATACATGCATGGTCATTGATTAAGTTAGATTGTTGAACACGGCGTGATGATGCAAGTCATCGGTTTAGGTTAAATGTCCAGAACAAGACTGAAGATTCAATCAAGTTTCCTTCCCTGGATGACTGTAAAATAAGTCCCCTTTAGTAGGTAGTAATGTGATTTTGTATCAAAGATGGGTTGGTTCTAACCTCAGACTTCTTTCTTAACAACAGTCGGTTTGAAATGCGTGAAAAGAGATTTAGATTAATGATAAAAAGGGAAATCAGGTAGCTTCCGATGAATATTATAAGAGGCATAAAAGCAAAGGAACCATGGATCTCTATTTCTACTTGTTCAGTTCGTCTACATTTGTCAATGCATGATTGATTAACCTGCAATATTTTCCTACTTTGATGTTTTTAATTTCTACGATTGCGTGTTGTTGTCGTTTGACTTTGGTAAACTAAACCTTCCCTTCTAGAAAAAAACAGACAAAAGAAAAAGAAGAAGCCTTCGATCCAGGAAAAACTGACCAGTTGAAAGTCGACACTGGGAATTGGTTCTTCGCAATTCCATGTTTTCCTTTCCTTTTTCTTTAAAGACAAATTAATGCTAGCTTCAAAATTTGACATCGTTTAAACGCCCCTCCCAAAATAAATAAATAAAAAATCGAATATTATAAATAGGCTTAATTAACGATACATGTCCATCAGAAGAACAATATTATATATTATATATTGGGTTTAGTTTCTATGATTTAACGTGATTATAGGTAGCCCCTTCTGTATATTTAAATTGGATATTATAAATTAGTTTTATAACTGGCACTGAATATGGATTACTTCATTAACAAATCA
>Ga0325400_1004790_pt1 | contig 12596 bp, 9 predicted proteins | sample PopdelMetagenome_2_FD_205662 | JGI IMG/M metagenome (GOLD analysis project Ga0325400, IMG submission 205662) | Populus deltoides microbial communities from Bellville, Georgia, United States - Xylem-PdKOR-R1 | ecosystem: Host-associated > Plants > Phyllosphere > Stem > Wood/Secondary xylem...
TACAGGTCTGTACAGTTCTACACAAGTTATTATTACATGTTATTTCAAGATTTAAATTTAATTGAGCCTATACTTAAAGCGCTTTCTACCGAAGGCTATACACAACCCACACCTATACAAGAACAGGCCATTCCTATTGTACTACAGGGGCAGGACCTGTTAGGCTGTGCACAAACCGGTACCGGTAAAACAGCAGCCTTTTCTATCCCATTACTGCAAATGCTGTATCAGGAGCGCACTAATCATAAAGAGCCTAAAAGTATTAAAGCCCTTATATTAACACCTACGCGCGAACTGGCTATACAGATTGATGAAAGCCTGGCTGCTTACGGTCGCCATACTGGTTTAAAGCATTTGGTTATCTTTGGCGGCGTATCGCAAAATCCGCAAACCGAAGCTTTACGCAGAGGGATTGATATATTAGTTGCTACACCCGGCCGATTGCTGGACCTCATGAACCAGCGCTATGTACACCTCGACCACGTTAGATTTTTAGTGTTAGACGAGGCCGACCGTATGCTGGATATGGGCTTTGTGCACGATGTAAAAAAGGTGATTGCAAAAGTGCCCGCCAAACGTCAGACGCTGTTTTTTTCGGCTACTATGCCCAGCGAGATACAGCAACTGGCTAATACTATACTTCGCAATCCACAAAAAGTTGAAGTTACACCGGTATCATCAACCGCTGATACGATACAGCAGGAAATGTTTTTCGTCGAAAAAAATGACAAGAAAGCCCTGCTAGTACATATACTGGCCGATAAAACCATTGCTACTGCGTTAGTATTTACCCGAACCAAACACGGTGCCGATAAAGTAGTAAAAGATTTAGGCCGGGCCGGTATCACTGCCGAAGCTATTCATGGTAATAAATCGCAAAATGCCAGACAACGGGCTTTAGTCAATTTCAAGAATCGCACTACCCGCGTACTCGTTGCTACAGATATAGCCGCACGGGGTATCGACATTGATGAATTAACCCACGTTATCAATTTCGAACTGCCTAACGTACCCGAAACTTATGTACACCGCATTGGCCGTACCGGCCGGGCTGGTGCCAGCGGCATAGCCTTATCCTTTTGCGATCAGGAAGAGAAAGATTTTTTAAAAGACATTCACAAACTGATTGCCAAAACTATCCCGGTTAATGACGCACATCCCTACCCTATGCGTCAGTTGAGCTTAGTAGAAAAGCAGCGGGAAGAATTAAAGAGTAAACCTGCCCACCGCAGTACTTCGTCGGGCAATCACCGTAATGGCAAAAGGCGATTCGGCAATAGCAATAATAGCCGTAGTCACTAAATCTAAATATAGCATCTGTCATGGTGCTTTTACTTAGCCAATAAGTCCGTTATGGTATCGTAATTTATACGTAACCATAACGCATTTCAAATGAGCCCTTGCACCGTTCACTTTTTTGAGATAGCTTTATACTGGATTTAATATACATGAAAATGAACCGCGCGCTCAGTTTATTACAGAACAAGTTTTTGCTGGCAACAGTCGCCTTTTTAGTGTGGATGTTGTTTTTTGACAAAAACGATCTATATTCACAATTCGAGCACCGGCAGCAATTGAAAAAGCTGGAGCAGGAGCGTGACTTTTACCAGAAGGAAACAGCTCAGGTAACTAAAGATTTGGATGAACTGACCTCGAACCGGGAAAAGCTGGAAAAATTTGCCCGGGAAAAGTATCTGATGAAACGGCTTAATGAAGATGTTTTTGTTATTGTGAAAGAACAAAAGAAAGACGAATAACTCAACCCGTTCGGGTTTAAAAGTTGTTATGTATCTGGTTAAATCGCCCTGGCTGCTTAAAAAGCTTTATCCGCAACTCATCTGGAACCGCAACCGAAACGAAAAGGTAATTTATATAACTTTCGATGACGGCCCCATCCCCGTGGTAACACCGTTTGTGCTGAAAACATTAGAACAATTTGATGCTAAAGCCACTTTTTTCTGCATTGGTGATAACGTAACTAAACATCCTGAGATATTTAAAAAGGTACAAGCTGCCGGGCATGCTATCGGCAACCATACTTTTAACCATTTGCGGGGATGGGACACTGAAGATGCGGTTTATATAGATAATTTTCTACAGGCTGAAGCTTTACTGCAAACCCCCTTGTTTCGCCCGCCTTATGGCCGCATCAGGCGTTCACAAATCGCTGCTTTAAAAAAGGTGAAACCTGAATTAAAGATTTTTATGTGGGATGTGCTTAGCGGCGATTTCGACATGACACTAAAACCGGAACTATGCCTTAAAAATGTATTGAAACATACCGAAAATGGTTCGATTGTAGTTTTTCATGATAGTTTAAAAGCCTTTAACCGGCTGGAATATGTGTTACCCAAAGCACTCCATGCCTGGCGAGAAGCCGGATTTGTTTTTGACATACTGAAACCGGATTTTTAAGATAGCAAGCAGCAGAACGCTTTTAAGTTAGCTATTAATACTTCGAAATGTGCGCTGTATCACATTTCGCGCTGACGGACGTCATGGTACAGCTTTTAAATACGCTGCATCTTTGTAGTACAAATTAAAACTACAAACATCATGAGCACCTTAAAAGCACCAGCAGCCTGGAATCTGACTACCGAACATACAGCACCTTATAAATTAAACCTCAGAACAAAGTTCAATACTTTTGCAGACGGTCAGTTAAGTAACCGAACCTTGTGGTATTTCATCAACCTGATTGTACACGGGGTATTTATACTTCCGTTACCGGCCGTATTACTATATTATTTTGATGCACCTATAGCTGTGCTGGCTATTACCATGACCTGTTTCTTCACCAACATTATTGCTAACATGGGCGGAGCCGGAATCCGGGCAACTACCGCATTCTTTTTTGGAAGCCTAATTATACACATTATCATGGTATTACTGGTTGTCCTTTAAACTTAACGAGGCACATAAAAAATGCGGTTATTTTTAACCGCATTTTTTATGTGCCTCGTTTTGATGAAAGCATTACTCAAACTATCAAAGCACGACAGTTTCTTGCACATACACAGGCTTTGCCTACACATTTATTCTGCTGCCACATATCCAGGTTTCTAATAGTTTGCACAGCTATCTGCTGCAAAGCTTCCCGGGTGAGATATGCCTGATGCGGCGTGATAAGTACATTAGGCTGGTTAATCATCTCATCGAAAAGCGGATCTTTATAAAGGTCATAGGCATGATTGCCGAAAAACAGATCTCTTTCGTTTTCGTACACATCTAAACCCAGGTAGCCCACCTTGCCCACCTGCAAAGCCTCGAGTACTGCAGCTGTATCTATTAAACCACCTCGTGACGTGTTAAGCAGCATCACGCCGCTCTTCATCAGTTTCAAAGTAATTTTGTTTATTATGTGCCGGGTATCAGGTGTTAGCGGTGCATGCAGCGAAATAATGTCTGATTGCTGTAGCAATTCTTCTAGTTTAACATATTCGATAACTCCTGTGCTGTCTGGCTGCACAATATCGTAACCAATCACCTTGCAGCCTAACCCGTTAAAGATTGCCGCCGTTGCCTGCCCGATGTGCCCCAGCCCAATTAACCCAACCGTTTTCCCATAAAAATTAAAGCCTACCAGCCCATCCTGCCGGAAATCGAAATGCTTAACATTATGCTGTGATTGTACCAGTTGCCTGCTTAAAGCCAGCGCCAGGGCAACTGTATGTTCTGCAATAGCTTCTGCCGAATATACCGGAACGTTAGCCAGCTTTATACCGCATGCGGCCGCAGTATCTTTATCTATATGATCTGTACCGGCCGAGCGGGTAGCAATATATTTTATACCCATGGCACTTAGTTGGTTAATTACCGGAGCTGATACATCATCATTAGTAAAAACCAGTACGGCATCTTTACCGGCAGCAAAAGATGCCGTTTGCAAATTCAGGCTATTTGATAAGAGGGTGATATCATGTTTTTTTTGATTGGCAACAACCAAGAATTCTTCCTCAAAGGGCTTTATGCTGTAAGCAACTACTTTCATATAACTATCGCAATTTATGCGATACGAAGCTACCTTAACCTGATAAGCCAATGCATGATGACAATCAACTCATCAAGTGATATAAATCAATTTTTCATCCTGGCAAGCCGGTTTATATCCAGCAATTTAATATTACTGCCCTTTTTTTCTATCAGGCCCTCTTCTTTAAAATCAGTTAATGTACGGCTCACTGTTTCGGTTGCTATGCCTGCCATAGACGCAAGTTCTTCACGCGATACTTTAAGCTGTACCGTTTCGGCCGATTGCCTGCTGAGCCGGACGAGCACCTGTGCGAGCCTTTTCCGGACGGAATGATAAGCCAGTTCCAGCAATTGTTCTTCCTTTTCCCGGATGTTATTAGATAGAATTTTAATAAACTGGCTACCGATTTCCGGGTAGCGGTTTAGCAACGTCAGTAAAGCGTCTTTGGGTAATAAACATACTGATGCATCCTCAGTTGCCTGGGCAGTTTCCGCAAAAGTTTCGTTCAATAACAATGCGTTTATGCCCAGATAGTCGTCAGTCTTGTATAGTCCTGTCATTAATTCGCGCCCGTCAGCGGCAAGTTTTGTAGTTTTGATACTGCCCGCAAGTATCAGATAAACGCCCTGCGGCATATCGCCGTCGTAATACAATACCTGGTTCTTTTTAACTGTTCTCACCCGGCGACCGTCAATCAACGCCTGCATTTCGGCGGCGCCGCTGCCTGTAGTTACCATGCCCGCCAAATTTTGTAACAACTGGCTGTAATACGCTTGTTGCTTTTCTTTTTTTTGCAGCCGGCCTTCGATAGCATTTAGTAATTCAATATCATCGAAAGGTTTAGTCAGATAATCATCGGCCCCCATCTCCATTCCTTTTCTAAAGTCGATACGTTCGGCTTTAGCCGTTAGAAATATGAAAGGTATAGTGGCTGTACCGGCATTTTTGTGTAATAGGTACAAAACCCCGTAGCCATCCAGCTCCGGCATCATTATATCACATAAAATCAGGTCTGGCTTACTTTGCTGTGCCTGCTCTACACCTGCTTTACCGTTATTAGCCTGCACAACAGCATATCCGGCTAATTCCAGTATCTCTGCGGTACTCTCCCGTATATCGTCGTTATCTTCAATAATTAAAATAGTTGTTTTCATGCGCTGACGGGGATTGAGATAGTAAATGACGTACCCTGATCTACTTTGCTCTCAAATTTAACTTCACCGTTCATTAAACCGGCATAACGCTTGACAATATTAAGCCCTAAACCAGTGCCCGGTATATTGCCGGTATTATGAGCCCTGAAAAAAGCTTCAAACAAATGTTTCTGATCGGTCTCAGGAATGCCAATGCCGTTATCCCTGATAACGACAATTAAGTGTGTTGCATTGAGTTGTGTGTGAAATTCAATAAAGCTGTTTTCACCTGAATATTTGATGGCGTTAGTAATCAGGTTTACGATGCAGTTTCTTAACAGTGCCTGGTCGAGCATTACCATACTGCTGCTGCCTGTATGCTGATAAATAATTTGCTGGCTTGGCTTGGCAATCAGCTGCATTTCTTCAGCAATTTCTTCGGCAAAACTGACTACGTTGAACGCAGTAGCTACCGCTGCTGTTTTACCGGCTTCTAACTGCTCAATAGATAAAAAGTCATTTAAAATACCAGTCAGGTTATTCACCGAATTTTTTATTTTACCAACATGCTTAACGATGTTAGTGTTATTTAGCGCTTGTGTATATTTATCAATGAGCGAAACCGATAACTGAATGGAACTCAACGGCGTACGAAACTCGTGCGAAGCCATAGAAACGAACCGGCTTTTTAACTGGCCAAGCTCCTTTTCTTTTTCCAGCGAGTGGCTTAAGTTTTCCTTAGCTTGCTGTAACGCAGTAATGCTCTCCTGCAACGATTGAGTCCGGTCTTTTACCTGTTGCTCTAACTGTACAGCATATTCTTTTAAACGCTCTTCCGCTTCTTTTTCCCGGCTCAGGTCGTGTATAAAGCCGGTATATATTTTACGCCCCGAATATTTCACCTCGCTCACACCTAACCGGAACGGAAATACAGAACCATCTTTTCGTAGCCCCTTTACCTCGCGGCCAATGCCAATGATGTGTGCCTGCCTGGTACGCTGATAACGGTGAATATAATCATTATGCTGTGCCTGATCGGGCAATGGCATCAGCATAGAAACATTGTTACCTATCACCTCGTTGGGCAGATATCCAAAAAGCTTACAAGCCGACGGATTAATAGATTCAACAAATCCCCGTTCATCAATAGTGATGATACCATCAATAGCGTTTTCAATAATGGCATTTAACAAGGCTGCACTTTCCATAAGCAATTAACAAATGCAAATATCTGCAATGATAACGTAAATAGCAGCCTATGCAAGGTGATATATAACCGCTATAAAATATAACGCTATTTAATCATCTAAGCGCAAAGTCATGATTGCCTTCTATAATAATTTAAAAGCAATCTAAATAACAAATGCCCAAACCTCCGCCCCCTTTTAGGTGTTAAATTTTGTACATTCGCGCCGTTCACCCTTTTTAAGGCCTCGACGCAATTTTGTTCATTTTTCCACCTAAAAATCAATACAATGGCTTTTGATTTAGATATGATTAAACAGGTTTACGACCGCCTGAGCAGCCGTATAAACGCCGCCACTCAAGCAACCGGCAAACCTTTAACTTTAACCGAAAAAATCCTATACTCCCACTTAACTGAAGGTGAAGCTCAAAACGCTTACCAGCGGGGAACGGATTACGTAGATTTTGCACCCGACCGTGTTGCCATGCAGGATGCTACGGCACAAATGGCCTTGTTACAATTTATGCAGGCTGGCCGGCCACAAGTTGCGGTGCCATCAACTGTACATTGTGACCACTTGATACAAGCAAAAATTGGTGCCACCGAAGATTTAAGTACAGCTAAAGATGTGAACAGCGAAGTTTATGATTTCCTGTCATCAGTATCTGATAAATATGGTTTAGGTTTCTGGAAACCCGGTGCCGGCATTATCCACCAGGTAGTACTCGAAAACTATGCTTTTCCGGGTGGTATGATGATTGGAACCGATTCGCATACGCCTAACGCGGGCGGTTTAGGCATGATTGCTATTGGTGTTGGTGGTGCTGATGCCTGCGATGTAATGGCCGGACTGCCATGGGAGCTAAAATTTCCAAAATTAATTGGTGTTCATTTAACCGGTAAATTATCAGGCTGGTCATCGGCCAAAGATGTCATTCTTAAAGTAGCTGGTATCCTTACCGTGAAAGGCGGTACAGGGGCTATCGTAGAATACTTTGGTGAAGGTGCACGTTCATTATCGGCTACCGGTAAAGGCACTATCTGTAACATGGGTGCCGAGATTGGGGCTACTACTTCGGTATTTGGTTACGATGAAAAAATAGCTGATTACCTGCGTGGTACACAACGCGCCGAAATTGCTGACCTGGCTGATGCCATTAAGCAACATTTAACCGGTGATGACGAGGTGTATGCTGCACCCGAGCAATATTTTGACCAAGTAATCGAAATTAACCTGTCCGAATTAGAACCTCATGTAAATGGTCCGTTTACACCAGATTTGGCCTGGCCTATCTCTAAGTTTGCTACCGCAGTTAAAGAAAACGGCTGGCCTGCTGAACTGGAAGTTGGCTTGATTGGTTCTTGTACTAATTCCTCTTACGAAGATATTACTCGCGCGGCATCGTTAGCAAAACAAGCTATTGATAAAAAGCTAAAAACCAAGGCTGAGTATACTGTAACGCCTGGTTCAGAACTGGTACGTTATACAGTAGAGCGCGACGGCTATTTAGATACATTTGAGCAGATTGGCGGTGTGGTTTTGGCTAATGCCTGTGGCCCGTGCATTGGCCAGTGGGCACGGCATACCAGCGACCCAACCCGCAAAAACTCAATTATCACCTCATTCAACCGTAACTTTGCCAAACGTAACGATGGCAACCCTAATACACATGCGTTTGTAGCTTCGCCCGAAATTGTAACGGCTTTGGCTATTGCAGGTGATTTAACATTCAATCCGCTAACCGATACATTAACTAACATTAATGGCGAGCAAGTGAAGCTGGATGAACCGATGGGGATCGAACTGCCAATAAAAGGCTTTGCTGTTGAAGATGCCGGCTACCAGGCGCCTGCCGAAGATGGCAGCGAGGTGGAAGTAAAGGTTGACCCTGCATCATCACGCCTGCAATTGCTGGCACCGTTTGCTGCCTGGGAAGGAACTGACCTGAAAGGCTTACGTTTGCTGATTAAAGCCCGCGGTAAGTGTACTACCGACCATATTTCTATGGCCGGCCCGTGGTTGAAGTTTCGTGGCCATTTGGATAACATATCTAACAATATGCTGATTGGTGCAATCAACTACTTCAACAATACACCTGATAGCGTTAAAAACCAGCTAAACGGCGAGTATGGACCTGTACCAGCTACCCAACGCGACTATAAGGCCAATGGCATTGGCAGCGTTGTAGTGGGTGATGAAAACTACGGTGAAGGTTCATCTCGTGAACATGCGGCTATGGAGCCACGCCATTTAGGTGTACGCGCTATCCTGGTAAAATCTTTTGCCCGTATACACGAAACCAACCTGAAGAAACAAGGTATGTTGGCTATCACGTTTAATGATAACGCTGATTACGAAAAAGTACAGGAAGATGATACTTTCGAAATTAATGGATTAACTGAATTTGCCCCAGGCAAACAATTAACCGTAGTGTTAAACCACGCTGATGGCACACAAGATTCATTCCCTGTAAACCATACTTATAATGCGCAACAAATAGAATGGTTTAAAGCTGGTGGTGCGTTAAACATTATACGGAAGCAAATGCATGCTGATTAATTATCCAGTCCAGTCTTGAAACGAAAAATGCCGTTATAATAATAACGGCATTTTTCGTTTCAAGAGCATAAAAATATAAAGGCATGCTAAGTTGTAATAAAAACAAAACTTTAATACAATATTATACTTTATACTTATACTTTCTTTTCCGCTACGCTCTTATATCCCGCCATTAGCTTCTATATAATCTGCTTATGCTACACAACATAATTTACATTAGTAAAGTAACTAAACTACTTAAGGATCCTGATCTTATCGCTTTACTGGAACAATCGAGGGAATGGAATCTGTCGCACGGCTTAACAGGTATGCTGCTGTATATAGAAGGTAAGGTTTTATCAAAAACTGAGGGTCGGTTTATGCAGGTATTGGAGGGTTCGCCTGAGGAAGTTATTGATATTTTTGAAAAGATTAAAAAAGATACACGTCATCATTATATAATCCCTTTAAAAATGGGGGCTATAGAAGAAAGAAGTTTTAACGACTGGACTATGGGTTTTCACCCGCTTGATATGCAGGAGATGGAGAAGTTACCCGGTTTTTTCACTTTAGACGAATCGTTCTTAAGAAGTGCTGATTTACAGAGATCTAATATTCCGCTGAACTTTTTAAAGTCATTTTATCAGACACACAAAGCTTATACTTTTTCGAAATAGCAAAAAATAAGAAAGCCGGTGTAACGACACCGGCTTTTTTGTTATAAGTGTTCTTATTAAAATTTATATCCTAATGTAGCTATAAACTGACGCGGTGCAATAGGGTTAAGACTGTAACGATCATGTACTATATAATTAAGTTCGTTAGTTATATTAGATAACTTACCTAAAAACGAAATTTTTCGATAAGTATAGCCAGCTGAAACATCAACAGTGGTAAAGCCTTTAAGTGGTATTAAAGCATTGTATGATGATGTAACACCTGTTGGGTTAGTTGCAGAAACTGTTGTCCGGGTACTGTTGAGCTCACCCGGGTTTACACCAATCACGTTATTATTTCCACCGGTACGTTTACCTGTATAGAAAGCCGACAAGCCTAACTTTACACCTTTAAACCATGACCGGTCGAGTGTATAAAACACAGAGCCGTTAGCTGTATGAGCAGGGTTATTAATTAAACGCTCACCCTCTACCTGTGAGCCTGTGATCCCTGTAGTACTGGTATACCGCATATAGTTATAGCCGTATCCAGTAATAAAGTAGAAGTTTTTAGTTAACGTGCCAGTTAGATCCAATTCTAAACCATCGCTGGTCGTTTCACCGTTTAACGACCGTATGGTAGCAACGGTGTTTGGCAAACCATTACGGTCGAGAAGAGCAGTTTGTGCGAAGTTACTATTCTTGATTTTGTAAACACTAATATTAGCTGATAATCTACCATTAAGCAATTCATTCTTTAAGCCTAATTCATACTGATTTATAATAGACGGCTTTAAATTATTCAGGAAGATATCTGTACCTGTGTTGATAGTAAAATTATTTGTGTAACTGGCATACAGGGAAGTAGTTTGCACAGGTTGGTAGATCAATGCCAGTTTTGGTGAAAATGCCCTGTCTGACTTAAACGCTGTTGTACCACGACGCTCTAACTGACTGTCATAATTGAAAATCGTGCTTTGGAAAGCTTGTTGAAACGACCACCGCAAACCCGCTAATACTTTAAACTTACTGGTCAGGCTTACTAAATCCTGCACATATATACCGTAGCGGTTTTGCGGTGTTGTTGTAGTTGCAGTATCTGTGATATTAGGAATATCAGTACGAGCTGCATATAAGGTTGGATTGTATATATTAATACGGTCATAAGCAGTTACAAGCGCACCTGTAGCGTTTGTGAACTTAGATGACAGCGTAGTATTTTCAATTCTTACAAAATCGGTACCGACAAGTAATTGATGATTAATTGCACCAGTTTTGAAGTTGCCGTTTAAATTTAACTGAGCTGTATAATCTTTCTCTGAAGTTCGGGCACCACTTAATGAACGCGCGTAGTCTCCTGTGGCCAAAATATTCATAGGTACGCCTACACCAAACCCTCTAACAGTTGTATTTTGTAAAGAGCCGATAGCAGTTAGCCGCCAGGCATCATTGAAACGATGATTAACTGTTAAGTTTCCGGTAGCTTGCTTAGTATTGTTATATGCCCATACCGAATTAATAAAGCGGTTCCTTGGTAGATCAGGAAGTCCGGTGATAGTTATTCGGCTGTTGGGTGCTCCTACGCCTGCATCAGGTACAATGTCCGATTTGAGATAATCGAATTGCAACAAGGCTTCTGTCTTCTGCCCTATCTTGTATAATAGAGATGGATTTAGATAAGTGCGATTAGCATTTACCACATCGCGGTAGCTGTCTGATTTTTCATGTGTAGCAACAGCCCTAAATGCTAAGTTTTTAGTAATAGGACCATACACATCAACAGTGGGCTTATAAAAATCGTAGCTGCCCGATTGAAACGACACCTGCCCGCCCCAATCAAACCGGGGCTTTTTCGTAACCAGATTTATGATGACGCCGCCTGACACATTACCATACAACAGCGCCGAACTGCCTTTTAATACCTCGATTGACTCCAGCGTACTGGCATCCGGAAAGCCTTGCGTGTTAGTGATAACGCCATTCTTAAATATGCTACCGCCTGAGCCGGCGATGCCTATGCTATAACCACGGGCCGAAAAAGTTTCAGCCACACCCCCACGTGTTTGCGTTAAAGAAACACCGCTTACATTCTTCACTACATCGCCCAAACGAACCGCTTGCTGATCCTGAATAACAGTGCTGCTGATAACACCTGTGCTTTGCGGCAGGTCTAACGGCCGTATATCTGTTTTGCCGAGCGTGACAGGCTTGTTGTTATTGTTTGCACCAGCTATAACTACTTCCTGCAACTGCGCATTATTCTCGGTTAATGTAAAATCAGCAGTAGTTGATGTTCCTTCGTTTACGGTAACAACCTGCTCTTGCGGCATCAGGCCAATAAAAGTAACGCTTAAAGTATAAGTGCCAGGCTTTACGTTTCTAAGTTCATACCTTCCATTCTCATTACTGGTAGTACCTTTAGAAGTTTGCTTTAAGCCTACGCTTACATAAGCTGCTGGTTTGCCGTCGCTGGTTTTCACTGTTCCAGCTATACTGCCGGATTTAGTTTGTGCTGAGACAGACGCAACAATCAGAAAATATAGTAAGCTGAGAATTGATGTGTAAATTTTTTGCATATTATTTAGATTAAGTCTAATTAAGCTGCAAAAATATAAACTTGTCGTACGTATACAACACTATTTAGAATAATTTTAATTAAATCATTTCACTATCCAGAAAAAATATATTTCAATATAGTTAACTTAACAGAAAGCTCTATACATGAGTTAACTGTTAAGAGAAAACAAACAGTGTATCTATTGCTTCTTCACATTCTTGAGTATGAGCAAATTCTGTGCGTTATGGCTAAAGCCGATGATATTGTTCTGATATAAGTTGACCAACTTATCGTAATACAGTATAACAACCGGCGACTGCTGCATCACCATATTATCCATTTGACGGTATAGTTTAAAACGCTCTTCGTTATTACTTACCTGATAAGCCTGTTCAAAAAGTGCATCAAAAGCAGCACTTTTAAATCCTGTGTAATTGGGCCCATAGGGTATTTTATTTTTTGAATAAAATACAGACAAGTAATTTTCCGCATCCGGATAATCAGCAATCCAGGAGCCGCGAAAAAAGTTGACGCCATTTTTGGCTATCATTT
>Ga0325400_1004793_pt1 | contig 12592 bp, 4 predicted proteins | sample PopdelMetagenome_2_FD_205662 | JGI IMG/M metagenome (GOLD analysis project Ga0325400, IMG submission 205662) | Populus deltoides microbial communities from Bellville, Georgia, United States - Xylem-PdKOR-R1 | ecosystem: Host-associated > Plants > Phyllosphere > Stem > Wood/Secondary xylem...
ATTATCCCATCAAAACAATTCGAAAAAATAATTGTTTTCGTCAAATGAATTTGACCACAAAGCCAAATTAGCTCTTAATAGAAAAGCAAGTTTTAATTCAATCTCATCCCTAAAAGGACAGCTGGTTTCTGTAGACGTTAGAACTAAAAAAGTTAATTAGTAAGGGATGGCATGCTGCTCTTAGCTGTAATTTTGGTTTTTGTCACGTCAATCACCATCTTAATTATTTCTAGGTTAAAATCTTCGATTGGAGCCTGAATTGCACTTCTTTCCAAAGAACTCGACCAATAGATTTAGTGATGCATCAGCAATTAATTGTGGTAATTAACCTTTTTGTTCCTAAGAATAACAGCAATCAGTAATTAGTATAGTTATCAGATATAGTTTGAAAATTGACCTAAATTATTAGATTATAGATTAATTCAAATTAATTATTTTTATTAAAATAAAGCTATTTAATTTATTTAAAAAAATAATCCAATTAAATTTTACTAGATTAATTCATTGAAGTTAACTGGGTTTTATAATTTAATTTAAAACCTGATTTTCAATCATAAATTTCTCAGTTAACACTGTCAAAAACAGTATAAGTGTGTATAATTAACTATAATAATTAACTTTAATGCCACGAGAGGTTGATTATTTTTGCTTAACCTTCTCACATTAAAAAAAAAAAAGGACCTACGACGCAATCTGTGTGTGTATATAAATATAATCTCTTAAAAAAAAGAAGGGAAAAAAAAAGGTGGACCCTTTAAAAGGTCCACATGATGAATTGAATTTCGGATAAAAGGACATAAGCTGGCTGCATCTTCTTGTCGGTGGCTCTGTATTAAACTAAAACCGCGTGCGTCAGAAATTTGTGATTATAGGGATAATACACAAAAACTCATACTATAGATATAGAATTGGAACAACAATAAATCTACAGGGATCAAATTGAAGTTTAACCCTTAATATATTTTAGGATAATATTATTCTACTAGTGTTTTAGTATTATTATACAAACCAAAAAAAATCATGCTACAAACAGAGCAATCCTACCATTTTCTTCCTAACAAGACGAAACCTCAATAGTAAGTCAAAAGAAAAAATTGAAACTAGATGGGTAAATTTAGATAGTAGATAGTGATTGTTCGTGCAGCTGGACTCTATTTTTGAAATTCTTTGATTTTTCTAGTTTTAAATTAATTTTTTTTAGATTTTATGGATATTTTGATGTTATATTATAAAAAATAATATATATATATATATATATTATTTTAATATACTTTTAATAAAAAAACACTTTAAAATATCTATGCCTCCTCCTCTTCCCTCTCTCCTTTGCCTAACATTTGTCAATATATTTAATTATTTTTCCATATAAATTTTTTAGTTTTTTTTTTATGAGCTAAGCACATAATTCTACTGTTGAGTCTTTCTCATCAACACTGGTGAAGAAAACCCAAATTGGGTTGTTTCTTTTCTTTTTCTTTTCTTTTCATCTTAATATGTTTAGTATTCTTGTAGCTTTTATAATTGTGGTTTTAAAAAAATTAATTTATCAAAAATATTTTTGGTTAAGGTTGGTTTAGTATTTATATATGTTTGGTTAAAACTGTGGTTGAAATTGAGGTTGAATAAAAAGTAATTCAATATGTTTGCTTAAACATACTTTTTAAATTGAGGTTATAAAATAACTAAAAAAGATATTTATTAATATTGATGATTTTTAGTTCAAATATTGTAGATTTAATTATTATTATTACATCATTAAATAAATAATATTTTATATCAAATATTTTTTATTATTCCATTAACTTATCTACAATTTCATCACGTATGAAATTCATCTGATAAGGACTATAGTTTCCATTGTTTTTTGAGCGTGTAACAAAATCAGGTAAAATATCATCAGAAACAAAATTGAAATTACGATTAAATTCTACAAATATTACATTATCATGCGATGTTCTTCTAATTTATGTAGTGTTATTAAATAATATTAAACACTAGTTTTTCGAGTAAAACACAATTTAAAAAAAAAATTTACCGGGTCGGGCGCGGTCCAAATACATTGTTCACGTGAACAGTGCCAAGTGAAATTCAACTGGCATTATTGCTTCTCGCGTTACCAGGTGAATTAATTCACCTTGCATGGGCACTGTTCACTTCAAGAAGTGAACAACGCTCAGGTGAATTACATGAGAAGCAGCTCTTAGCTGCTATGTGCGAACCAATGGTTTGAGGAAAAAAATTATGGGTCCCACTAAATAGTAAATTGCTTTTTTCATAATACCAAATGCTTAGTTTACGCGGTTTGCTTTAAAAGCTAAAGCTACCGCGTAAACAAACACCTTTTTAAAAGATTTTTTTTTAAAAAAAAAAGGCAGCAATTGATCTGAGTCTTATGAGAAAAAAAACCCAATGTCTCCTTCGAATAGCAATATTGGTATTGCTACTTGTCATGCAAATTCCTATATTAGAATTATCGAAAACAATATGGATGGAAAGGATAAGAAATTATTGTTTTTTATCAATAAAAAAATAAGAGTTGTTGCTTAGTATTTTGATAATTAAAAACCTTAAATGATCTTGGAATTTGCTTAAGAAGATTAGTTGTGTATAGAGGAACATATCTAGCACATCATGACTAATATAAGTTATATTGTTTGTTTGTCAAATATAAATTAAAGTATTGTTGTGTTTTTTAATCGTTGATCTGTCTAAAATTTAAGAATAGTCTTTCTCGGTAAAGAAATCCTTGTCATTAAAACTTAACCGTTCTAATATAAAATAATATAAATAAGAGAAAGTTTCTTTTTATTTAATATTAAAAATAAATCTTACGTATAAGTTCATAATCTCATATATTAAAAGAAAAGATAATAAATTTTTTTAAATGTATACCAAGTTCTCATGGATTTAATAAATTAGTTATTAATTCCAAAAATTTATGTAAAAATATCAATGAAAATAATTTTTTTGAGTTTTTAAAGATGCTAAATCATGCCATGATATTTGTTTATTATTATTTAAGCAAATATAATTTTTTTGGAGATATTTGGTCACATGCACACAAATAAAAACATAATTTTGTATTTTCTTTAAATAAGAGAATTTTTATTTTTTGTAATTTTTTGAAATTATTTTAAAGAAAAACGAGTATATTTAATATTAGGTCAACATCTTATAATATAAGCTTATAATCCAAATATTAAATAAAATGATTGGAAACTAGTAAGGACTCAAAAATAATTTTAAAATGGTTCTCAAATTTTTTTCAAAATTTTTAGAAATTATTTAATGTCTTATTTGGAAAAAAAAATTAAAAAAAATAAACATTACTAGAAAATTAATAAGACTTGTTTGTCAAACTAGTTCTTAGCTAGGTTTTAAGAATTTTTTCTAAGGACAAAAAAAGAATTTACTTAGAAATTTTTTTGGCCCAACTAAACACTGTCTCAAGGTTTGTTATGGGCTCAATCCAAAACCCACAGGCTGGGCTCCTTGATACAGGACCGAACTAAGTCTGAATGAGCTTAAAAAAAAAAAAAAAAAAGCTTCTCACATTTCAAAGATCTAAAGATTCTAAACCAACGCTTTCATGAACTTCAACCAGCATCTCGGTTTTTTTTTTTCTTTAATTTTAAAACACACCCAAGGGTCTTATCATACAACAAGAACATTACGCCATTGCATTTAAAGCAGAACAAAAGGACTCACACTGCCTTAGAAGCAAAAAGGAGAGACAATCGCTACTGTTGCTGGAGAACAATCAGCTGAAACTTCTGTTATGGCCGGGACAATGAGGCGCACGATGTTGCTGATGGAGAGGATGGAAGTTGCTATTTTCCGGATGTGAGCTGAAGGGGGAGATCACGGTTCTGTGGAGATGAAGAGTTACTGGACGTTGCTTGGAGCTGGAGTGAAACTGAACCTCGACTGGCGATGGGAATCACGGGATATGATTCTGCTGGAGGTGCAGAGAAGGTAACACCTCTGGAAGGAGGAGCTGTCATGGCTGCTGTTGGAAGATCCTTCTCTGTTGCTGGAACAGTTGAAAATGAGATGAAAGCTGAAGAAAATCCTTCAAGAATGCTCTCGACAAACCACCATGACTGAGAAGAAAGTCTTGCTGCTAAAGCTGCTCATGGTTGGAGCTATTGGAGTGGCTGAGGAACACAACCGCTGCTACTCACGGCCGAGAAGATGATAGACGTTGTCCTTGGAAAATGGATGAGCTTGCTGTCAGGGGCTGCTGCTGGAGTTCACATTGCTGGTCTGAGAAACTTCTCATTGAATGGAGGCTGGAACCTTAAGGAGCTGTCAGTACTGGACTGAGAAGGTAAAGATCTTGCAGCTGCCACTGGATTGAGAAGCTGAAGATCTTGCTGAAACTGGTGTGGCTTGTGGTGGAGCAATCGGCCAGTGCTGTGTTTGGTTGTACAAGCCAATTTTTCTATCGTCCAGACCAAATGGGGCTCTTGATCGGTGAGTGTGGAATGATCTTTGCACATCTTGCCAAGAACACTTTGAAACAACCTAAAGCATAACCCTGCCTAAGCACAACTCGTTAATTCCCATGTCTACAGTTTCAAGAGCATGTGATAATAATCAACTTAATACCAAGAAATCAACTTAAAATACTAAGAAGGAACATGTAGCCTGTAGGTTCAAGACATGCACAAAACCTGTGTAGGTGGTGCCCATCTCTCCTTGTCCATTTCCATGTCAAGAGAAGCTTCTTTGTTTGCGATTGATTTCTCATGGCATTCTCCACAGTATTTGTTTCCCTGATATGAAATTACGGAACAGCACTTCAACTATATATCAGTCAAGGATGAACAGTCAGTTCATGAGACCGAATTCTCAATTGCACACGAAGAGCGCACACAAGAAAAACCTACCAAAAGAAAATTTCAGTCAACTCACCATTCAGAAGATCAACCAACAAAATGCATTGAAAGACAGAGTAATAGCATCTCGAAATCTTATTTAGAAGAGCCATATTGATAAAATAATTTTTTAAATAGTGTAAATATAATTTTTTTTATTTATAAATATTTTAATGGTAAAAAGCTATTTAAAAGAGCCAATTATATTTTAATATATTTTATGTTAAATTAATTTTAATATAATTATATAACTAATTTAGATATTTTTTTATATAATATAATTATGATGTTATTAATTATATAATTAATATGAGTAATTTATAAAAGTAAATAAAAAATTAATGAAGTAATATGAAAGTTAAAAGATATAATTTGAAGTTAAATTTAAAACTTTTAAATTTAAAATTTATTTATATGAATATTTTTAATTTTTAATTTTATATGTTACTATTAAAATTTTAATTTTTTAAAAGTAAATTCAAATTTTGAAAAAAAACCGCCAACATTTTAAATTTTCATTTTCATTTTTTTTTAAATTCAAACTTTGCAAAAATAACCGTTAACATTTTAAATTTTAAAATTTTAAATTTTGAAAAAATAATCGCCAATATTCTAAGATTTCAAAATTTGAAAAAAATAATCCATCTATAAATATTCTCATGTACCTAAATATTTTTTCTCATTTTTTTTTCTCTCCAATCTTTATTATATTTCATTAAAATTTATAATGAATCATTCTAATTTTAATTTTTATGATGACACTCCCATGTTCGCCTTTCAAGTTGCTACCATAGTGGTTGCTAAAAAAGAATCGAATAATCAAGGGCGGAGAACATAGTATCGTGGCTATATTCCTGGTCACAATATTGTCAATCGTAATAAAAAGGAAGGTGAGTTAAGGCTATATAATGATTATTTTGCTGAAAATCCTAAATTCACTTAAAGTCAATTTTGAAAAAGATTTAGGATGAGTCGTCATCTTTTTCTTCAGATCGTAAATGCAGTGGAAGCTCACAATTCATATTTCAAACAAAGAACAAATGCTCTTGGTGTTCTTGGTTTATCTTACCTTCAAAAGGTAACTGCAGCTCGTAGGATACTTGCATATAGTATTCCTGCAGATCTTACTGATGAATATCTTCGAATTGAAAAAATCACTACGATAGAAAGTGTTAGAGCTTTCGTCAAAGCAATCGTAGAAGTTTTTGGTGATTGGTATCTAGGGGCACCAAACGAGGCCGATATTTGTCGATTATTATCAATTGAAGAGCAACGTGGGTTTCCAAGGATGTTAGGGAGCATTGACTATGTGTATTGGAAATGAGAGAAATGCTCAATTGCATGGCATGAGATGTATACTTGTCATTGTCATGAATCATCTATAATTCTAGAGGTGCTGACGTCACAAGATCTTTGGATATGACATGTCTTTTTTGGAATGCCTGGATCACTAAATGATATTAATGATCTTGATTAGTCACTTATCTTCGTTGCACTTGCTGAAGGTCGTACTGCTCCTATTAATTATACAATTAATGGGCATGAATATAAAATGGGATATTATTTAGCATATGAGATTTATCCTAATTGGTCAACCTTTGTTAAGACAATCCCGAGACCATTAAGAGCAAAGAGAAAATATTTTGCAAGAAAGCAAGAGTCTGCAAGAAAGGATGTGGAGCGGGTATTTGGGGTGTTCCAATCTCGTTTTGCAATTGTACGTGGATCTGTTCGATACTAAGATGAAGAAACGCTTGCAAATATTATGAAAGCTTGCATAATAATGCGTAATATGATTATTAAGGATAAAGCAATGAACCTTGGATTTGACCATGAACATGAAGTCAATTACTTTATATCAATGTCATATGGTGAAATACCATTTTCTTCAAACTCATAATCGAAGAAGGGATAAAGCAATTAGCTCTCAACTACAAGAAGATTTGATTGAACATTTGTGGGAACAATATGACAACGAGTAGAATCATTGGATTTGAACTTCTTATGTTATCATAATTTTCAAGTTTTTTATGTTTTTTATTTCATTATGGTTGTTATCTTTTAAGTGTTAGAAGAAATTCAAAAAAATATTATGAATTGATATCAATTTTATAACAATATATTTAAAATAACCAAGAAATTTCTACATATTTAATTAAAAATACATTACATTAAACAATAAATCAATCAAGTTAATTAAAAATTTAAACCCCTCTTTTACATAATTTCTAACTTTCTATTTTGAAAATACGCTGCAGAAAATGGATCCAAATTAGAAATATTCATTTTCATAATTTGGTCTTCTTTCTCAATCCTGTCCAATTCTTGTTTCTCTTGACTTTATTGAATCATCATAGCTTGTTGCTCTAACATAATTTTTCTGTCTTGTTTCTTCTGATCCTCAATTTCAACTAGAGTATCCCTGAATTGTTGTAAGAGATTTGTTACAGTTACCTCCCCAACTTTATCTTTACCTTGTCTACGTTTAAGTCGTTCATTTGCAGCCTTTTGACCAATTGGTCTATCTTGATAAATCAACGGTTCACTATCTTTTTTTAAATTAACAGAATCAGGGGTAGATGGAGCTGATGAAGCCAGAATTGCATTGACATGACTTTTTTGTTTCTTGTTTAACTTTTGATGTTGGCTTGCACGCTCAAATTGTCATTTGGATTCTTTTCTTAAGATAACCTAATAATATTCTAGTTGAAATGGTTTGTCAACGCAAGAAGCATACATTTGTCGAGCATCATTGATCTGGTAAAAAATTAGAGAAATTCAACAATGTTAAAATATGTGTTAAACAATTTAACATGGAAATGAATATTAAAATTACTCTTGATTTTTCGGTCATTCCACTTTGCTGACGATTTTTAATTTGAGTAACAAATCCAACAAATTTACCGACTTCTCTATTTACTTCTTGCCATCTACTTGAGATGCTTATTTGGGAATGATTATTCAAGTTTCCTCCATTCTCTACAAAGTAAGCATGTACTCGAGTCCAGAATTGTTTTGTTTGTTGTTCAACTCGTGTAATTGAATCCTTACTTGTATTTAACCATGTAGAGACAAGTAAACAATCTTCCTCTGGTGAGAAATTTTTACTTCTTTGTGATTTTTTTATTGTATGGACATTTAAATTCGAGTACGTTAAGTCATTAATTAATTGATTAAATCACTTGGTTGAGAGAGAATATCTTCTGACTTGCTCATAAGAAAGTTGGTAAAAGAGCTTGGAAAATTTGAATCCATTTATATTTATATATATAAAAAACTCAAGTTAAAACCTTATAAAATAGTATAAGGGAAGCTCACATTCAATGTCTAGCAATTTTGTAATTTCTATACATGTGAATTAATAATAAGCATTGCCTCCTACTTGTTTTAACATTAATCTAATCATATAACCATTACAATTTGATCATTTTTGGAAACTAAAAGAGGATTGATATATTGGTTTAGTTTTCAACAAGACAAAATATAATTGACCTCAAATTAAAACAGACAATCAAAAATAAATTTAAGATATGTCACTCTATGTTTTTATCAATATCAACTACCATTATTACTTTCTCTTAATTTTGTCAAAGATAACAACATAAATAAAAATTGTCTTCCTTAACCCATATCAAAACATAAAATAATAAAGAAATAAAAATCATCACAAATTGCAAATTAACAATAAAAGGTCTCAAGAATCAAGAGATGCAAAAAATAAAAAATAAAAAAGTCTTTAAATAAGTATATCTTTTTATTTCAGCTAATTAACACAACCAATATTATTAATTAACCGAAGAACAATTAATTTTTATTTTTTTAAATTAGAGAGAAGGGTGAGACACAATGCAGGTTTTGAAATTTACAGGTAACTTTTCTTTTTTTTGTTCTACTTTTAAAGAGAAAAATAAACATTGACGAACAGATATATAACAAATAAAAAAAACATTGACTAACAAAGAAAGCATACTTTCTTTTATAATTATCTTTTTTGTATAGAAATATAAAAATATCACTTCAAAATAAAAATAGCTATTTTAGCTATTCATATATTACTGACCGGTTAGAATTGTTAAAAACAAAATTAAAAGATAATAGTATAATTTTTTTATTTTATCTATTTTTTAGCTACTGCGTGGAGATGCTCTAACATCCTTAACAAGGCCAAGTGGTTTTTGGCAAATTACTACCACAAGAAAAAAACAAACGAACCACTTCTCTTATCTATTCCATGCTTCAGGTTTTCCTGTTTAGTTCTTCGAAACAGCTCTCAGCGAGTAAATTTAAATTCTGCACATACAAAACCCACCTCAATTATTACCATAAACAAGATTCTTAGCACCATCATTACAAAACCAAAAACAGAAAGACAAAAGTACATACATCCCAGATGAAGCTTGAGGCCTATCAACATTTGCAGCATCAAGAAACTTGAGGTCATCCCAAACCTCTGTGTAAGATGGTGAGTGGTGCTCGCCTTTCACGCTAGCATAGTAACTGCTAACATCCTCACATCCATATGAAGAAGAAGAAGAAGAAAAATACAGATAATCTTGAGCAAGTGCAACAAAATTGAGGCAACAGAACAAGTAAATGGAGATGACTCTAGAAGCCCATCTCCAGAATAAATTACCCCAGCAGTAGTAGTGCTGTTGTTGCAGCTTTGTTGGATATGGTCAAGTTTGAGCTTTTGATGTTGAAGACACGTGTTTGAGTGTGAAGGAGGTGGAGTTGGGTGGGAGCTTCCATCTCCTGTTAGCTACTATAAGATGGGAGCATCAAGCAGTTACCAGGAGCCCTTTACAACTGCATGCCTGCACTTTGTTCACGTACGATGGAAACGAGATAAAAATACCCTTGAGTAAATTATTCTTGAGTCCCTATTTTTTAAATCATATTAAAATTTAGTACTTTTTTAAAGAGTTAAATGTTAGTCCCTTTACTGATAGTTTTCCTATCAAGACATCTTAGTTTTTCTCCGAAAGACTGTCAAATGGCACGTCCGAGATTAGGAAAAAAAACAACATATGGTTTAATAAAACAACTGTCAAGGAGAGTCAAGGGACTATGTTACTGGTTTTCAACATTTAGAGACTAACTTGTAAATGCATTAAAAAACTAGGGACTAATAGAGAATTTACTCAGAAATCGTTGCTTACGCGCGTGATTGTCTGGGTTTTTTCTGATGCCAGTTTTGGTGTTCTAATGACCAAACAATATTAACTATCGTGAAAAATAAAAGGCAAATTACACCAAAAATATGCATTAAAAAGGGAATATGTAAACCTGGAGGGTAATTTAGATTGTGATGAAAATAGACAAATAAAGAGATGGTAAAAATTTCTCCAGCCATGTCAATGCAGCCCAAGTTAGATTCGCAGTGTCCTTCAAAATCCATCGAGAAAGAAGAAAACCTGAGATTGTAAAGGAAACAAAATCCAGAACCTGAATCCATTGCACGGTTCTGAAATCTGAACCCTGGTCCAGGCAATAGATCTACTCCATAGATACAACTCTAATCAGCAGTGTCTACAAGCAAGGAAGTTTTACCACAATCACAATGCCTTTGACAACATTCAGAACATACAACTAGTTCACTTGCTGATTATGTTTTTGGCCCCATAGCTTGCCGTGCATAATAATTGAAGTGATAAAATCTTTCTTCCAATTACGATCTATAAATTGCTCAAAAAAGTCAGCAAGTTACATTTGATACTAACTAGTCGAGGATCTAAGATGGTTTATCTGTCTGCAATATAACATGACAAATAGTTGGAAATGGATGACATGAAGGGCGGTTCCAGAGACCAAAATTCAGGTTCGGAAAATTTAAAAAGCCTTGAATACTACAAGCTCAACCTCTTACTAGTACTCTACTTCTATGGCCAACTCTCTCTCTCTCCCTCCCTCTCAAGACTCGATTGCAGTCCAACTACCAATTTCCTTCTCGCCTACATGGAATGAGAGATTTCACCACCTATTATTTGGTGGCTTGACCTTGTAGATGCGAACAATCCAATTAGATGTCGTGAATGCCTCTTCCAAGTGTTCAAGTTTAATGTCCTTATTTCCAATTTCAACCCCCCTTGCTCGATCATACCTACCACAACAGAGAGCAATTACAAAAGGTAACAAAAATGAAGCGTGCTAAAGTCCCCAGTATGGTCAATTTCAAAAGGATGCGAGTCCATGTGGAGTAATCACCAGGTAGTACCTTCCAGAAATACTCATTGCCACCCAACAAGTGCAAATGCTAAACAACTTGCGAAAGAAAAGACAAGAAATGTTTTAACTTACCCTGGAGGTTTCCCATATTCTGTTACCAGCTCTCCAAATCGATAGTAGGATAGCTTGTACCTATTCACCAACAATCAATAAACAATATATAACTTCTCTAAACTACAAAAATTGCACCACACTGGGTAACACATGATTAATATATGATCTTCAATTCATTGAAGTTATACTTTCTCAATGTTGGAATGCCAAAAATTTCCTCGAGGAAAATTATTGTTCTTTAGTTCACAATAATGTCAAAGGTCAAAATATCAGATCAACTATAACAAAGACCCTTGCTTATGGGAATCAGGCCTGTAAATAAACTGGGAAATTTCCTTGATAAAGTAGTCCAATAAAATAATCAACAAAGGCATAGGAATAGCCAAAGACATTGGAAATGACTGGGGCATGCAATTTTTGAGGAAAAGGAAAACTTACGTGACTTTGAAAAAAGAAAGATTCAAAACCAAAATATTGGCAAGTAATTTTTATTAAATATTACAGAATCCAAGCTAACAGAGAAACCAAAAGTGCAGAACAAAGAAGTATAGGAAGCAATAAGAGAACAAAATGTACACCACACACACATCTTTTATTAGAAGGCATGTTCTCACACAGAAAAGAAAGGCTGTTTTGGCACTACTATTGAGATTTGTTGGCCTGACAGCCCATATGTCACTATAGCATTTGCATGAGAAAGATATCTAGATAAACTTATATGATTGTAAATCTTTAAGATTTTGGTGTGGGTACGCGACGCTCAACTCAGATTCTTTGTCCTATCTTAAATGATGGATGCAATGCCCTCAAACAGAGGAAAGGAACCCTCAAACTCCTCACTCTACAAGATATCTGACAATTTTTGCAGTCTCTCTAGGCAGAACTTCCAAAGAACCATGTTTCAGGTCATATTATGAAAAATAAAAAATAAATAAATTACAAATACTAAAGATAAAACAAGATCGATTGTGGAGTTCACATCGTTCTCATCTTGCAATTTTCTTTAAGATGAAAATGACTAAGATGAGTAAACTTACATGAGACAGTTCAACATCTTGGGAGCTGCACCTTTGTCAACACGATATTCCCCATTGACAAGATAGTCAGGTTCCTTAATTACTGGGAATACTCCACCTCCAATTCTCACCATCCACAAAAACCTAGTGCAAATGAATAGCTTTATTAGACACACGAAAATTACATTACCCACAAACATTAAGAAGATTGGTGCTATCAAAGAGAAGCTCATAAGCCATGAATGAGAAAAGCTAAGGAGGACCATATTTGAAAGCTTCTGCGATTGTCAAACAAAAGAAATGTTACATATAGTCTACGGTTTCAAAGGGGAAACAAATGAATTTAGGATGGCATAAAACCACTTCTCCAGTCTTCAACAACTGAATGGCATCAACATCTGAATTTAAGATTACATT
>Ga0325400_1004794_pt1 | contig 12592 bp, 4 predicted proteins | sample PopdelMetagenome_2_FD_205662 | JGI IMG/M metagenome (GOLD analysis project Ga0325400, IMG submission 205662) | Populus deltoides microbial communities from Bellville, Georgia, United States - Xylem-PdKOR-R1 | ecosystem: Host-associated > Plants > Phyllosphere > Stem > Wood/Secondary xylem...
TTAAACCCTTACAAAGGCAATGCACTAAGCTTTGGGGATAATATTGTTTTTTCATCATGATGCAATTATTATTTTTAAATTGTATAGGATTAGATTAATAATTTTGTTTTGTTTTGTAAAGTAAAATTAGTAATTTAATACTAAAATACCATAATCTAATATCTATTACTCTAGGATATTTTTGCATTTTTAATTTCTTATAATAATATAATTATTTTGATGTCTTTAAAGACAAAATCAATTCAACTCTCATATAAGGGTTTTTTCCGTTATTTTACATTATTTTTTTAGTTGAAATTTTTAAGGTACGTAGAAGTATTGTTGTAAATTATATTTTTTAAATATAATTAAAAAAAACATGGTGGAGCGTGCATGATATACACCAGCGTGTGAATAGCCCCCGCACCATTCAAGTGGCGCGTCAGGGGTAATTCGCCGATCAAATGCCGCTATATAGGGCAACATTTGGAAGGTATCGGAGTCCTAAACCAAATAAGACGGCGCGTGGGTCAATATTCATAGCGATTTCGTGTTAGCAGCTATTTTTTTCCCTCCCTTCTCTCTCTCCCCTTACCTAGATTTCCTCTCCAACTTTTTAAAAATTCAAGAACAACCCTTTAATTTATCGATTCTTCAAATTTGATCTTTTTTTATTGTGATTTTTCTATCTTGAATAATTTATTGGAATAACCCACTTTATTTTGATTGCTTTTTTTTGAATCATTTTTTCAATTGATTTTTTTTTATAATTTCACCATCATTTTCTCTTTTTTTTCCTTTCAAATTTAATCTCTCTTCTTTTGATTGTCAATTTTTTAGCCTTGACAAGTTTTTTTTTTTTTTAATCTTGAATGATTTTATTTTATTATTTCACCCTGCTTTGTATTTTTTTTCTGTGAGATTTAATCTCTATTCTTTTAATTGTTAATTTTTTTGCTTTAAAAAGTTTTTAAAATTTATATTCTTAAATTGGCTCATAATAAATTTCTTAATTGAAGCCGAATCCAGGGTTTCATGGGTTCTGAGCTTTTAAAATTTGACCGGGTTTGTTATTTTTTCTTATTTTTATCCCTTTTTTTTGTTATCTTTTTGCATTTTGATTTTATTGGTACAAACTACAAATGTTTTTCAATTTTATCTCCTATGATTCTTTAATCTTTCAAATTTAGTACTCATTCTTTTAATTGCTATTATTTTGTTTGGTATTATTTTTTTAAAAAATCAAATTTCATCCTCTTTAATTGTTTTTCTTTCAAATTTTATCATCGTTCTTTTTGTTGCTTTTTCATGTTTTCATATTAATAAATTTTCAATAATTTCACCATTTAAAATTAAATTGATTGGCAATTAAATTTCTTAATTATTAAATTAAATAAAAGTTAATTAAATAACATGGAAGTAAGGGTTATTTATAATTTATAATTAAAACTATTTAATTAGTCATTATAGTATAAAACTTAATTAGATGATGCCTTAATCATTATTTTGCTTGTGCAATTCATGTGGTGAATATATTAATTACTATTTTTTAATATTATTTTTTGAAAAATAATTATATTTTAATAATTTCAATACATGTTTAACTATTAATTTGGTTGTACATGTATATTAGGTTGTATATTTTGTTATAATTATTTTTTAAGAAAAAACAAAAATAAATCTTGATAAGCAATTTAAATATCTAATGAAATTTTTTTTTTTGTCTTTATATATTCACATTTTTTCTTATATGTCATATTTGTTTTTATGATATTGTTCCTCAAATCACCAAAAAGAAAATTTTATTTTTAAAAAAACTAAAACATAAAACTTATTTAGAAGTTTTATTTGTTTTCAATTTTAAATATTTTTTTAATTTATTACTCATTCTTTTAATTTTTTTTGGCTTTTATTAAATTGATTTTTCTTTTTAATTTCACAATTCAATCAAAAATTTATTTGTATTTCTTATTTCAATTTTGATCCTCATTCATTTGGTTATTGTTTTGTCCTTTTATTAAATTGATTTTTTTTTTCAATCTCACCCTTCGATAAAAGATAAAATTTATTTTATATTTTAATTTTGATCCTTATTATTTTTATTTTTTTAATCCTTTTGTATAATTAAAATTCTTTTTGGAATTGGATTTTATGACTTTTTCAAATAAGATGCTTCTGGTTTAGTGATTTGAGCCATGAGTTTGAAAAGTTAACATATGTTGGTATTTTTTTTAATGGGTTTTGTGATTTTTTTTTCTATTTTGTTATCTTTATCTGGTGATTTAGGCTGCAGATTTACTTGGATAACCCAGGTTGGCTTGACATTGATTACCGGGATTACAGATTTGTCATGCTAACTCGAGTTGACTCAAACAAATTGTTTTAGGTCTCTTTTTTTTACCCGAATTTATCCTTTCATGTTTAAAGAGTTATGAATTAAGCTATATCATTTTCTCTTTTTGAAAAAAAATATTTTTTTCCATTTTATAGTGATCAGTTTTTTTTTTTTTAATTTGATTCATTTGTTGCATTGTTTATTTTTCTTATTAGCTGATTAAAAGAGAACTAAATTATTTAACCCAATCAAGTTTATCACCTAAATTTTAGATTTTCCTTCCTTCTTTTTTAAAAGCATTTGCAGCGCTTGAATATTATTTTTATGGAAAAAAATCGAGCATAGAGCTACGCGCGAGTCCAAAACTAGTTAAATGCTATTTGCGCAAGATGGTAGGATTTTCTAATATAATTGTTTTTGGATTAATTACTACTAAAAAAACCTTCTTTAGTTTACCTTTTTTTTGTTTTTTGCTCCTGTTATTTCGAAAATCACATTTTACAGTATGAAGTTTATATATTCATAATAGTTTACATTCTCAAGTTGATATAAAAAAAAAAATCAACAAAAAAATATCAAATTATTTATAAAATAGTTATTATATTTTATTTAATGAATAAAAAATATTTACAATAATAATATTACAACTTTTATATTAAACTGAAAAAACCATACCAACATTAGCTAACTTCTTCTTCTTCGTCTTCTTCTTTTCTTTCATTATTTTTTTTTCCAATCTCTAACAAGCCCGCAATAAATAATTGAAGCCATTAATTTCTCTTATTGTTGCTACAAGAAATCCTCTCCCTTCCTTGTTGGCAAGAAACCCAGCCAACCACAGTGACAGTTCCTGGTGTAGGGCCGAAGAAACCCAGCTGAGCTTAAACAGTTTTATAAGGATAATATTATGGTAATTTGAGAAATAAATCTTCTAATTTGAAGTTTGTTTGTTATGTTTGAAGTATTGGTTTTGTGGATTTTAGGTTTAGATTTCCATTGTGCAGGCTGGTGATGATCCACAAAAGCACACACTCATACTCTCCTCCTCCAACCTTCCACCACCACTACGGAAACCACCAGTCTTCTCTCCTCTACCTCCTTTTTTATAATTACCTTCGTATTTAGATTTAAATATAACACTACGATTTCCACTGAAAAAGACACATAAGCATTGATTTTCCTTGGGCCAACATAATGTCATCTATAACAGAGCTTCAAGCTCCATCCATGGTCTAAATTGCCTAGCTATTTCCAGGAAACACTGCAAAAGCCTAACAATTATCTTCGTCTATTTCTTCAGCTTCCTCAATCAATTATTTATTTTCAACTAGTTTCACCATGATGGTTTATCTGGTGCTAACAAGAAACTTCACAATTTTTTTTACCAATCGTTGTGATCGCAGAGAAAATATGGTGATAGCATGTGATTCTCATGCCTAACTTGGGTTTCTTTAATGGAAATGTAGAGGGATTAATCATTAATGGAGAGGCGCCGAGCACCTTTCGGGACAAATAAGAAAATACTCGGAGGGCTTGGGACCGAATCGTCACTATATAGTGATGTTCGGGACTGATTTGTAGTAAGGTTCGATAATACTATACATATCGATATCCGACACTTATTTGTCGGGTGGGTCAGCATAAACATCTGCTTTGCTGTCCTCAACCTTCCATCCTCACCCTCTTAGTGATGCAGTACAAGTTGGCCGACGGTATACCGGAGGTCCGTAATTTTTTTCAGCCTTCTGCCCAGAGACCGAAAGCAACAAAAAAAAAAAAAATTATGAAATTTAATTTAAAAAAAATCAAATATTAAAAAATATAATTAAAAAAATTAAAATAAAAAATAAATTAGAGAGCAAATATAAATTTTTAATTGAAGGATTAAATTAAAAAGAAAAATAACTTTAACAAAAGAATAAAAAAACCCAAAAGAATTAGAATCAAATTGGAACAAAATAATACATCATAAACTTGGATGGAATGATGAAATCAAAAGTTTTTATAAAAGGATCAAGGAAAAAAAATCAGAATTCCAAATAATAAGGATAAAATTGAAAAACAATAATACATGAAAAATTCAAATTGAAGGACTAAGTTGAAAACAAATAAAACTCTTAAAAAAAGGTCAAGAATAAAAATTAAAAATCAAAAGATTAATAATTGAAATTGAAATATCAACTACAAAAAAGACCAACTTATAATTTTCGAGGGAGGAGAAAAAAAAAAGAACGATCGACCAACACTAAATCGTCTCACCTTTGCCAACACATGCCACACTAGGAGGAAGAAGACGTAACGACACTTTTAATCACATAGTGGAAGGATATTTTTTGCCATCATGAGGTGTTACATGTGCATCTAAAATGCGTGGGTGCCTCTTATAGACAAACAATCTTTTTAATTTAATTAATATTAATCTTTGTTAGAAAACTAAAATGGCCTAAATGGAAAGACCAAAAGATCCTTGTACGCATGTGTTAATTTTTTTTATTCCTAAGATAAACTTGTTATTTTATTTTATTTAAAAAAAAGATAAAAACACCCATACTATATAGTTTTAAAAATTATAACTATGATGGTAATTAAATTATTTTATTACATTAAAAAATAAAAAGATAATTATACTCTCAAACAATTATTTAATACCTAATGGAATGTGAAAAAAAAAACCTTAAACACCAATGCCATTGCTTTTTTTTTTTCCTGCAGAAGAGCCAGCCTATAATAATAAAATGCTTTAAACTTTAGCTATTTTTTATTTTATTTTATTATCATGTTCTGTTTAAGGCAATTATGGGTACTCCAGGTCATAGTTATAGAACTAACCTCGGGTATGAGTCTGGATCATGAAGTTTTTAAATTAATATGCGAGTCGTGGGTCAATTATTTATTTATTATATATATATATATATTTATTGAAACAATGTTATTTTTGTATAAAAATTATGAAAGCAAAATCTTTAATTGGTTAAATTGGAGATCATCCAAGTCTAATAGGTAATCTAAATTATAAATTTACTCATTAATTTCAAAATAATTTTTAAAAAATTCTGATACAAAGTTAAATTCTAAGTCAACGGATTATCATCAACCCACCATGTTCGAGACATGATACGTCGACCATCCTTCCTCCCAACCAGTTTAATTGGTTGATTTGGTCCCACACTCTCTGCAGCCTTTCTGGCACAACCTTCTAAATTCTTGAGAAAAATAATAAAAAAAATAGTGATTGTTGCATCAAGACACTAATTACTACATTAATTAATGAGAGCACCGGTTGTCTTTTTCCTTAAAGACCATCCATCGTCTTTGAATATTTTCGTAATTAAAGTTAGATTTTTTAATAAGAAAAAAAACATAAGTATATGTACATGTGTAGTGATGCGCGCGCACATACACAATATTTTCGTAATTGAAGTTGGTATTTCTTCTTCTTTTTTCCTTTTCATCCTTTTTTGTCTCCAATAAATTAAGATCTTACTATTAGATGTTTATTTGATTTTTTTGCTTAAGATATTTATTTTTTATTCTCATCTTTTTTATATAGATTTTTGTATTGCAATGAAATTTAAACAAATTGTTAATTAATCAATTTTGAAATTCTTTATATAAAAAAGAGAGTATAAAGTAAGAGATTAATATAGAAAAATTATCATTATTATTAAAAGACGCAACCAGTGACGTTAATTATAATTGTATTTACATTGCTAAAAAATGTGGTTCAATTATTATATCCAATTTATTTTTATTTTTTAAAAGTTTTTTTAAAAATTTTATTTTTTTAATTTTTTTAATATTTTCTAATCATTTTAATATGATGATGTTAAAAATCATTTTTTTAAAATAAAAAAATATTATTTTAATATATATTTTTTAAAAAATAATTACTGCTACATTTCCAAACAACCCTAAAAACTTTGCTTTTTATTTTGAGAAAAGTGTCCCCTCTTTATTTATGGTTTTGGACCCCAAATCTATGATTTAATCCATTAAGTGTATATATCTACCTAGCTATAGTTAATTTTAGTATTAGTATCTCACTTCAGATATGTTATAACTAGTTCGATGGCTATAAATATGTTGCCGATCAGACTAAATTTTTTCTAGTATGAAAAGAAAAATGTTTAGTTAATGCTAGTGCTTTTTAAAAAAAGTAAAAATAATTTAAGATTTAGATAATTAAAAGAAACAGCACACGATACTAGAGCAACAATTCAGAAACATGCTTATATTTAATTAATTTATTTCATTTAATTAAAAAAAAAACTCTTAAAAAAGTTAAATTTGATAAGGATGAAAATGCCTCGAGATAACCTGTTTTATTTTCAAAATCATTAAAAAATTCCATTGAAAGCATAAAAAAAAAGATCCATTTCTAATTAAATAAATGCTGAATGATAAAAATAAAATTTTTTAAAAACAACAAAAAAAAACTCGAGTTAATCTTTCAAACTTGTAATCTGTAAAATCTTGGACCTAAGCTCAATCAAGAAACTCAATATCCAACCAATTTAATATTGAGGGATGAAATCGAGAAAAAATATTAATTTTAAAATTTTTTAAAAGTGAAAAAATATAAAAAAACGAGGATCAAATTTGATAGAAAAAAACTTAAGGTGGATGAAATTGTTAAAAAAAATTAATTTTAAAAAACATTTCAAATAAAAACAAATAGCAATTAGAAGAATGAAGACCAAATCTGATAGATGAAAAAATTTAAATGAATAAAATTAAAAAAATAATCAAAATTTATAAATTATTCAAAATAAAACAAAAAGTAATAAAATAACAAAGATAAATTTAAAGAAAAAACAAACTAAAAAGATGTTTTAAAGGTTTAGTGCGAGGAAAAAAAAAATCACTAGCATCAAACTATATACTCGTCGATGACCTAGGCTATCTAAGCATGAAGGAGCTGCCAGGAGGATTCAGACAACGTCTCGAAAGCCTATGTCTAGCCACGGGATGGCACTGCCCAAAATGCAAAATGCATGGATATTATTCAATGTATTGCCCACTTTTTTTTAAAAAAAAATCAGTTTTCATCTTTAGCAAATGATCAAATTACCCCTGAGAGAACTTAAGAACTACAAAAAAAACAAACTAAAAAAACAAGAAACCCTTAAACTGAAACTTTTTTTTATTTATTTTCAAGGGTAATAAAATCATTTTAATATACTAAAGCAAATATAAGGTCTAAAAAGACCTTGAATGTTAGTTTATTTTTTTAAGCCAAGGTCAAATAAGTAAATCTATTGTACCAAAAAAAGACAATGTCCTAATTAATAAGCTAATAACCAGTAAATCACGTGGGAAATGATAAAATACCCCCATCAACCAGGCTTAAAAAAAATATTACTTTTTGGAATGAGAGGTAAAATGATAAAAATATTACTTCAATCCGCAATGTTCCATGTCCTATAAAACAATGTTTCATTGATGCTTCTTAGATTTGTTTTTTAATATTTAAAGCAAGGCAAAACATTCATTTGTTAAATAACATATCAACTTAAAAGTTTGAATTTTAACATTTTTTTTAAAAATAATTTTATATTAATTTTTAACATGTCTCTTGAATGATAGTTTTCAATCTTAAAACTTGTACATATCCACTATTATCTTGCATTTAATTTTATTAATTTAATTATTTAGAATGAATGTGATGAGTTATCGTTTGATTATTATAATATTATATCTAAATAAAAAAATACAATAAATTTCAAAAATAGTTTTATATTATTCTCTAATAAAAAAAAATACATGTTTTTTTTTCAGAAAAACAAATTTGATAAGCTTGAACATATTGATTTCTCGAGAAATCCCCATACTTTCCTTCTCATCAACAACAAAAACATCTTTTATCTTGTTGATGCTATGTCAATAAAATACAAATTAAATTCCCCATACTCCCTCGATGTTTTGTTTTTTTTTTTTTGCCAAAAACTTTCATCCTCTCATCCATTTCCTATCGATTCCTTCACCATGCATCATGTTTTATTCCTTCTCTATTAATGACGTCGTCTTCAAGCAGCATAATTCTGGTGTGATTGGTGAAGTTTGAACATTTGCACAAACTCACGTGATGTTGAATTTGTCTTATCTTTACAATCATACGGGATATCCAGTTCACGGCATTTCTTTCTGGTGTTCTTTCTCAAAATTTGTCAAGGATCTGCATATATATAGTTATGATAACGATGGTGATGATGTTAAAAGAGGCAGGACAGTATAATTGATAATATCGATAATTAAATTCTATAATCATATGTGTTTTTGGCATAATCTTGTTTGTAGATTGTCAAAGAGTCGGTAGATGGTGGTAGTGAAATATCTCAATATCACTAAGAAAATATTAAAAATTAAAAAAAGAAAAATTAGAATTGATAAAAAAAAATGTCAAAGAAAAGAAACAAATTTCCAAAACAACTACGTGATAAGAAAAGATTTTGTACAGTACTATTCATAATAAGTGATGGTACCGACAAGCGTATACAGATCAAAGTCATGTTATACTGAGACTTTTTTCTAAATATATCAAAGTAAATAAAAAGTAAAATAAAATAAATTATAAAACTTAATTTTTAATCCATTCATTATCAAAGGATGAAATAAAAAATAATATTTTTTTAAAGAAAAATTAAACTCACTAAACCTGCGAACAAACCCATGAACTTTCTAAAATTCAATAACACATTTTTTTTCAAAACTATTTTTTTAATTATATAATAAACAAAATTGATGATCATATAATCAAGTTCTATTAAAAAAAAGAGTACCCCCTAAACCTGTAAATTGAGATAACTAAGATTAGTTCGCCGAACTTGCAAATTGAGTCATTGACTCTACAAAGCTTGATAACCTATTTTTTAAAATCATTTTTATTTAACTAAACTTTATTTTTAAAAATAGATCATATTGCGTTGCTAGGATTTTTTTTCTTATACTAGCCCGATGCTAAAATATTTTTTTAATACCATAATAACCATAAAAAAGATAAATTAAAATAAATCATCAACTCTAAATTCTCATGAACTCATAATATAACAACTAAGTTTTTAAAAAAAATCAATAACAAAAAAAAGAGGGTCAAAATGCAAAAAAAAACAAAAATATTGTGGATTACTATTGTAATCCACAGTGCTAATGGGTGTGGGGAAACAATTTTTCCCCCACACCTTTTATTTTTATAATAGTACGTTCTCACGTGTTCCGTTGTGGGTCGAACTATTCTTTTTTTTTTTTTAATTTAAAAAATATTAAGAGTATGGAGATTTTTTGATAGTATCATTAAATTCAATCAAGTGGTTCGATCATGAAACCTGGCAACATGACTCCTTGCGTAGCTCGAGTTTACAATTAAATTGTGTGGGAGCTGATCCAGAATGAATCAATCAATTTAATGGGTCTAAGAACAACTTGGATGATCTGTAAAAATATGATATAATTTTTAAAAAAACTTTAAGACGACATTTATTTTTTAAAATATTAAGATGATGCCAGATTGGATTGACCTCAGTCACTTTATGACCTCGGTCATGAATTTCAATGGGTTTAATAATTTTGTTATTTTTGTAAATTATTTTTATGAGATTCGAAGTACCCGACGATTTTAGTCACTGATAAAAATAGATACTTGTAAAATCAAGCACCAACCCTAAAAAAAAACATTTATTTGAAATCATGATAATTTTATAGAAAATAGACAAAAATAAACCATGAATTTCATTTCCCAACCAATTCAATATTGAAGAAGAGTAAAAAAATTAAATAAAATAAAGGACCAAACACTAAAAAAAACATATAAGGTTTGATAGGTAAACTAACTAAACTTGTGAATTGGATAACCAGGGTAAACACTTCAAACTTGCAAACTGGATAATGGATTTCATTAGGATTAATAACTTGTTTTGTTTCCAAACTATTATTTATTTAAGTATATGATAACAAAAATAGATGATCACAAAATTGAGCGTCAAACTATATAAAACGAAACAAAATAAATTATGAAACTCAATTCTCAATCAGTCAAATATCGAAGGATGAAATAAAAAAATAAATTAAAAAAAAGAAGTTAAATTCACCAAACCCACAAACAAACCCATGGACTTTCTAAAATTTAATAACATGTTTTTTTCCGAAACTATTTTTTTAACTATATGATAAAAAGAAAAGTAGATGATCATATAATCAAATTCAATTAGAAAAAAATGTCCCTCGCTAAACCCGCAAATCAGGACAACTAGGACTACCTCGCCAAACTCGTAAACCGGGTCATTAACTCTACAAAGTTTAATAACATAGTTTTTTTTCAAAATTATTTTTTTATTTAACTAAACTTCTTTTTCAAAATAAACCATATTGCAATGCTGAGATATTTTTCTGAGATATTTTTTTGATACCAACCTGATGTTGAGATATTTTTTTGATACCACGATAACCATATAAAAGGTAAATTAAAATAAATTATCAACTCTAAATCCAAATAAACATATAATATAAGGACAAAAAAAAATCTATAACTAAAGAAAAAAGAGAGTCAAAATACCAAAAAAAAACACAATATGAATTACTATTGTAATCCACAATTGCTAATGGGTTTGGGAAACAATATCTTCCCCATATCTTTTAGCTTTATACTTAATATATGCCTTCGATTTTACATTTATATGTTGCTTAGAAAAAAAATCCATGTGAGTATGAAATTGAAATTTATGCAAATAGTTTTTGTTATTATAAAAAATGAACCTGGATGGAATTTAAATAAAGAGAAAAAAAAAACTGAAAATACATGTTAACATAAAAGAACAAAAATTATGACTGAAAATTGTTCATTCTTCCTATTAAAAATAAATAAATCTAACTTGTTCTCCAAGATATATTAAAGTGTAGATTGGAATAGTCATTTTACCTCCTCATTCCAAAAGCAATGGCATAGGTGTTTATTTTTATTTTTTATATGACCCATTGGTCATTAGCAAATTAATTAGGGCAAATCGTTTTTTTTTGTCGTTTCTTGATGCAATAAATTTACTTATTTGACCCTAGCTTAAAAAAATAAATTAGTATTCAAGGGCTTTTCAGACTTTTTATTTGTTTTTAATATAGTAAAATAACTTTATTATCCTTGGAAACAAAAAAAAGGCTTGGGTTTAGGGTTTTTATTTTTATTTTTTCAGTTTGGTTTTTTTGTAGTTCTCAAAATCTTTCAGGGGCAATTTAGTAATTTTCTAAAGATGATAATTATTAAGAAAAGTTGGCAATGCTTGAATAGTATCCGTGCATTTTCAGACAATACATGCAGCAATGTCTGGTGGCTAGATGCTGACTTCTAGTATAGTACTTGAATTCGCTCAGCAACCCTTAACACCCGGGCGGCATGTGTCTCCTTCTCGATTTTTATGTTGGCCCTTCAATTACTTTTTGTTTTATTTGGATAATTTATAAAATCTACTTTATCTAAATTTCACCTATTTAATTTTTTTTATTTGTCAGATTTAATTCTTATTTTTTATTGTTTTTTAATCTAAAATGGTTTTTAAAATTGAATTTCTTTTACAATTTCATCTTCGAGTTTTTTTCCTATCAAATTTGATTATTATTTTTTTATTGTTATTTTCTTGCCTTGAAAAAGTTTCTAAAATTAATATTTTTCTCGATTCCATCCCTCAACATTAAATTAATTGAGAATTGAGATTCTTAATTGAGTTAAGGTTTGGGATTTAATGGATTATAGATTTGAGAGATTAACCCGAGTTTGCTTGTTTCTTTTTTTTTTAAGTTTTTTTCATCATTTGATATTTATTTAATTTGAGATTGAGTTTTTTTTCTTTTTATAGGATTTTTCAGTGATATTAAAAATGACACAAGTTATTTCAGATTTTATTCTCGGTCTTCATTAAATTTAACTTTTTTAAAAGGATTTTTATATAATAAAATTAAATTAATTAATAAAATATAAATATGAGATGATAGATTTATGATATTGTTTTTGGTTTTTTTTTTTTCAAAACAACGCAAACAGTGTCTTTCAATTACCTAAGTTTTAGATTATTCTTTTTTCTTTAAAAAATCTAGTGACGACTGAACATATATATATATATATATATATATATATATATATATATATATTAAATAAAAAATGGCCCGATTGTCAGTGTAATGCGGCCATGTAGCTAGTAAAATCTAGAAATGGAATTTACCCATTTTAAAATCAATCAATCTATAAAGGAAAAAGGGAAGGGTAAATTGGATCTCCACTGGACATAAATAATTCTC
>Ga0325400_1004796_pt1 | contig 12591 bp, 10 predicted proteins | sample PopdelMetagenome_2_FD_205662 | JGI IMG/M metagenome (GOLD analysis project Ga0325400, IMG submission 205662) | Populus deltoides microbial communities from Bellville, Georgia, United States - Xylem-PdKOR-R1 | ecosystem: Host-associated > Plants > Phyllosphere > Stem > Wood/Secondary xylem...
CCCGCCGACGTGGACGAAGATATCGACTGATCCGTCGGCGGTTGGCATCGTTGCCGTCCGCCGCCCGCCCGCCTATCTGCCGGGCATGACCGAGCCTGCCATCGATCTTTCCACCGCCGCTGCCGCGCGCGTCGCCGCGATCGCCGCGCGCCAGAACCGGCCCGCCATCCTGCGTCTGGGCGTCGACGGCGGGGGCTGCGCCGGTTTCCAATACCGCTTCGGCCTGGCGGACGCGGTCGAGCCGGACGATGCGGTGGCGATGCGCGATGGCGTGCAGCTGGTGGTGGACCCCGTCAGCCTCGACCTCGTGCGCGGCGCGGCGGTGGATTATGTGGAGAATATGGGCGGCGCGGCGTTCCGCGTGACCAATCCCAACGCTGCCTCCGGCTGCGGCTGCGGCACCAGCTTCTCCGTCTAGCCGGCGTTTCACCCAGGGGGATTACCGAATGAGCCTCATTTCGGCCGCGCTCGGCCGCATCAGCCCGTCGCCGACGCTCGCCATGACCACGCGTACGCTGGAGTTGAAGGCTGCGGGCGTCGACGTGATCGGCTTGGGCGCGGGCGAGCCGGATTTCGACACGCCCGATTTCGTCAAGGAAGCCGCGATCGAGGCGATCCGGTCCGGCCGCACCAAATATACCAACGTCGATGGCACGCCCGAGCTGAAGGCAGCGGTGTGCGCCAAGTTCCGCCGCGACAACGGGCTGAGCTACGAACCGTCGCAGATCAGCATCAACGTCGGCGGCAAGCACACCTTGTTCAACGCGCTGGTCGCCACGGTGGAGGCGGGCGACGAGGTCGTGATCCCCGCACCCTATTGGGTGAGCTATCCCGATATCGTGCAGTATTGCGGCGGCACGCCCGTCATCGTCCATGCCGGCGCGGCGCAGGGCTACAAGATTACGCCCGAGCAGCTGGAGGCGGCGATCACGCCCCGCACCAAGTGGCTGGTGCTGAACTCGCCGTCCAATCCGACGGGCGCCGCATATTCCGCCGACGAGCTCAAGGCGCTGGGCGAGGTGCTGCTGCGCCACCCCCACGTCTGGGTCATGGCCGACGACATGTACGAGCATATCACCTACGGCGACTTTCGCTTCGCTACGGTCGCGCAGGTGGTGCCCGACCTGTACGAGCGCACGCTGACGGTGAACGGCTGCTCCAAGGCCTATGCCATGACGGGCTGGCGCATCGGCTTCGCCGGCGGGCCGGCGCCCGTGATCAAGGCCATGATGAAGCTGCAGTCGCAATCCACCTCCAATCCATGCTCGATCGCGCAGGCGGCGGCAGTGGCGGCGCTGAACGGCGCGCAGGACTTCCTGGTGGAGCGCAACGCCGCCTTCCAGCGCCGACGCGATCTGGTGGTGGAGCGGCTCAACGCGATCCCGGGCGTGCACTGTCCGACGCCCGATGGCGCCTTCTACGTCTATCCTGACGTGTCGGGGCTGATCGGCAAGGCCACGCCGGGCGGCAGGCGGATCGGCACGGATGCCGACCTCATCGACTATTTGCTGGACGAGGCACGCGTAGCGGCGGTCCATGGCGCCGCGTTCGGGCTCTCGCCTGCCTTCCGCGTGAGCTACGCCACGTCGGAGGCGCTGTTGGCGGAGGCCTGCTCACGCATCGCCGACGCCTGCGCCGCACTGCGCTAGCGGAGGTGGGCGCGCGGCACCGGCTGGAGCGGGCGGAGGTGGCGGTGGCCCGCGCCACCGCCGACGTCCGTCGTCACCCGCTGGTGCGCGCGGCGGGCTTGGCGAGCGAAGTGGCCGACCAGCCGCCGCTGATCGGGGCGACCGCCCTCCTCTTTGCCGCAGGCGTTCTCCGCCGTGACGCGCGCCTGGCCGACCTCGGCGGCGCCATGCTGGCGTCCGAACTGGTTGCCACCATGCTCAAGAGCGCGATCAAACGCCGCATCGACCGCACGCGGCCGCACGTCGTGGCCGATGGCGGGCGGCACCGGATGGAGCCCGGCCGATCGCGACAGAGCGCGCTCAGCTCGTTTCCGTCCGGCCACACCGCAGGCGCGGTGGCGGTGGCCCGTGCAGCAGCGCGCAAGCAACCCGCGCTCGCCCCCGCGGCCTACCTCGCCGCGGCCGCCGTGGCCGCGATCCAGGTACCCAGGGCCAAGCATTATCCGACCGACCTCATTGCCGGCCTGGCGGTCGGCCTAGTCGCCGACGCGCTCGTCGCCGGAGCGGAGCGCGGCATCGCGGCACTAGCCCGCCGGACCGAAGCGGTGGATCAGGCCTAGTTCAGCACCATGGACGCACTGCCGCGCGCGATCAGGCGGCCGATCGCGTCGAACAGCTTGGTCATCGCTACCGGCTTCAGGATCACCTCGTCCGCACCGCCATCGATGCAGTCGCGGCAGATGTCGAGCGCGGTGTCGGCCGTGACCACGATCACCGGCACCTGCGCCTTGGCATCGGCACGGGCCCGGATGTGGCGGATCGCGGTCAACCCATCCATGCCGGGCATGCGCAGGTCCATGAGCACGATGTCATAATCGCCGCGTTCGATCATGCTCAGCCCGGTTTCGGCATCCTCCGCCTCGTCCATGCTGGCGCCCGCGACCATCAGCATGTCGCGCACCACCCGGCGGTTCATGGCATCATCCTCGACGAACAGGATGTTCACGCAAAGCTCCTTGCCCGCATCACGCTGCCAGTTCGTGGGCATGGGCATCTTGACGATAGCCCATCCCGAGCCTGACGAGAAGCTCGGGCGCGGCGATCGGCTTGGCGATCACCTCATCCGCCCCCGCAACGGCAAGTGCGGCGACGACCGCCTCGTCCGGAGCGGGCCACAGCATTGTGACGCGCGCGCCGCCCGCACCGGCGAGCAGCGACGCCACCTCCGCCGGCCGGCAGCCAAAGGCGCCGCCATCGGCCAGCAGGTGGTCGATGCCTCCCTGCGTCAGCAGCTCGGCGGCGGCGGCGGGCGTGCCCGCCACCTCCAGGCGCGCGACATGCGGACCGATCAGCGCGCGCAGGATGCCCTGGGCCAGTGGGTTGGGCTCCAGCAGCAGCAGAACGACATCGGCCAGGCTGCGATCGGCCGTATCCGCCGCACGCCGCACGGGCGCCACGGCGGCGCGGACCAGCGGCAGGCGGAGCGTGAAGGTCGAGCCCGCGCCGGGCACGCTGGCGACCGACACGTCGCCCCCCATCGCGCGCGCGATATTGCGGCAGATGGCGAGCCCCAGGCCCGTTCCGCCATGACGCCGCGTGGTGCCGCCATCGACCTGACGAAAGGCCTCGAAGATATCCTGCAGCCGGTCGGCGGGGATGCCGATGCCGCTGTCCTGCACCCGCAGCACCAGGCGCTCGCCTGCCTCGGAGGCGTCCACCATGGCGCTCAGGCGGACGCTGCCGCGATCGGTGAACTTGACCGCGTTGGCCATCAGGTTGAACACGACCTGCCGCAATCGTACCTCGTCGGCGACGATGCCAGGAGGCGTGTCGCCGACGTCCACCGTCAGGGCGACCTGCTTGGTCTCCGCCTGGCCCGTCCAGATCGCGCCGGCGTCGCGCAGCAGTCGATGCAGGTCCATGTCGGCCGGATGCACGGCGAACTCGCCCGTCTCCATCTTGGCGACGTCGAGGATGTCGTCGACGAGCGCGCGCATCGTCTCGCCAGCGCCGTGGATCAGCTCCACGCGCGCGCGCACGCTCTGCTCGATGCGGCGATCCGCCAGAAGTACCTGGGTCATACCCAGAATGCCGTTGAGCGGCGTGCGTATCTCGTGACTGGTGGTGGCAAGGAACTCAGTGCGGGCAGCGAGTGCCCGCTCGAGTTCGACATTGGTGTCGCTCAGCGTCGCGTTGACGGCGCGGACCTGGTTGCGGCTGCGGCGGATGGAGACGAAGCCGATCGCCAGGAGCACGGACACCAGCATCGCGGCGGCGAGCAGACTGCCGCCGAGCAGGAGATGATAATGCGCGCGCTGCCGGCCCATCGCAACCTCGCGCTCCGCCTGCTGCTGGCGCAACCGGCTGATCTTGAGGTCCTGATTGGCGAAGTCGAATCGCGCCGACATCAGCGCCGCGCTCGTTGAGGCCGCGAGCGTGCGCGCCCTGTCGTCGATCTTCCGAAACTGCTCCAGGTGGCGCAAGGCCGCAGGCGCGTTGCCGGATTGCCGGTAGATCTCGTACGCGACGCGATGGATGTCCTGCATCTGCAGCGGGGCCTGCGCGGTCCGGACCTCGCTCAGCGTCTCGTTCATGAGGCGCATCGCCGTCGGCAGGTCGTGGCGCTTGAGCGCAAGCTCGGCCGCGCTGTTCAGAAGAGCGCTGCGCCATTCGGAAGCGGGTGGCCGGCCCGCCAGCTTGAACGCCTGCCGCAACGTGGCCTGCGCGGCGTCCAGCCGGCCGCGGACGATCTGCGTGTCGGCGATGTTTTGAAGCAGCCGCACACGCACCAGCGGGCTGCCGAGCTTCTCCGCCGCACGCAAGGCGTTGCGATATTCGGCTTCGGCGCTGTCGAAATCAGCGAGATTGTAGGCCGCGATCGCCGCATTATTGTAGCCGGAGACGGCCAGCGCGGGTTCGGCGGAATAGATATCAAGCGACTGCTTGGAATATTTCAAGGCATTGGCATAATCATGCGCGTCATTGTAGATGGCTGCAATGTGCTGAAGGGCAACGGCTTGCCCGCGCGGCTGACGATGCTGGCCGAAGATGGCGAAGCTTGCCTGGTAGTCGCGCAGCGCATCGGGCGTGCGACCGAGAGCAGCGGTAGCTCCGCCCCGCGCCAGCAGGAGTTCGGCTTGTACAACCGAACCCGGTGCCCGTGCCTTGACGATGTTGAGCGATCGCTGCGCCACCGCGAGCGCCTCGCGCGGCCTGTTCAGGGATAGCAGCGACGCCGCCTCCACCCAGTCCAGACTGCCAATGTCTTCCAGACGGTAGGCGGACTTGTCGCCTTTCAGCAGATCGGCCTTCAACGCCTCCGCCGATTGCAGCGCATCGGCGGGGTTGGTGAAAAGCCGGCTCCGAATCTCGTCGATCCGGTCGGTGGTGTTGGACGCTGCAAGCGCGTCGGCGCCACAACACAGCGTCGCCAGCAGCACCAAGAGCTTGGGCCAGCGCCGAAACATCAAATTGCCTGCGGCTCCATCAAGTCAGGGTGCAGCCCCGCCGTAAAGAAACCGTTTAGCACGTGTTGGTTCGGCCCGCCAACGGAGGCGGCAAGTCCGCCCCGTCAGCTCAGCACTCATGCCTTACCAGGGACGCATGGGCACGCCGCCCTTGGCCCACGGGCGCATCGGTACGCCACCCTTCGCCCAAGGACGCATGGGGACGCCGCCCTTCGCCCACGGACGCATGGGCACCCCGCCCTTGACCTCGGCCGTCACCGAAGCGGCCGCCGGAGCGGACACTGCGACCGCCGAAACGAGAACCGCCGCACCCGCGAGAATCTGCGAAAACTTGCTCACACCAGCCTCCTGTTCGAGGGCCGCGCGAAGCGGCTTGCCGAATCGCGTTATAGCGTCTCGGCATCAGGCGGTAAAGTATGATTAATTTCGCGTTAACCACAAACCGGCGGTTAACGGAACAATGTGACCGTTCTAACTCCCCTTCATTCTCCCGATCCAGGAGAAGCCCTGCGGCGCGGCTTCGGCCGCCGCGTCCGTTCGGGCATCGAGAAATTCGCGCAGCGCGCCTAGCGACATCGGCGTGGCGATCAGAAAGCCCTGCACGAAATCGCAGCCCATCACCCGCAGCAGCGCCATCGCGGCCGGCGAGTCGACGCCTTCGGCGGTCACCTCCATGTCGAGCGCATGGGCGAGGTCGATGGTGGAGCGCACCAGCAGCGGATCGCGGTGGCTCGAGGACAGGCCGGACACGAACATCCGGTCGATCTTCAACTCGTGCGCCGGCAGCTGCTTGAGATAGGCCAGGCTTGACAGGCCGGCGCCGTAATCGTCGATGGCGATCTTTATGCCGGCATCCGCGAACAGGTGGAGGTTGCGCAACGCCCCGTCCGCATCCGCGATCATCACCGTCTCGGTGATCTCCAGCCCGATCGGCCCGGCCGCTTCCGCCACCTGCGCCAGCACGCGCTGGGCGAAGCCCTTGTTGGCGAGGATGCGCGGCGAGACGTTGACGTTGAACGACAGCCGATGCCCGCACTCGGCAAGCCCGCGCTGCTCCACTACCGTCTGGCGGATGACCCAGTCGGTCACCGACTCGATCAGGCCGTTCTGCTCGGCAAGGCCGATGAAATCGTTGGGTCCGATCAAACCGCGCGTGGGATGTTGCCACCGCACCAGTGTTTCCACGCCGACGATGGCGCCCGAACGCGCATGCATCTTGGGCTGGTGCACCAGGAATAATTGCCCATGCCCGATCGCCACCGCCAGATCGCGCGCCAGGTCGGACGATCCGCCTCCGGGAGTGCGGGACGCGTTCCGCCCGGACCGCTGAAGCCAGGCGCGGCCGCGACCCTGCCACCAAGCGGCAGCAGCCACCCCGACCATTGCACCGCCCAGCAGCAACGCCGCCCCGGCGAGCACAACGATCGGCATGGAAGCGAACGTCAATAACACCGACCGATACTGTCCCCGCGTAGATGAAGATCGCCTTAAGGATAGCCGGACGGGTAAATCCAGCCCCGCCCTGGTGATCCGTCGCATTTGTCCGCGCCGGCAGGCCCGGTTGCAGGCGCCGGGACGATGCAATAGCTAGGACGGCAACCTGCGGCCTTGCGCCGCGCTCGAGCGAAAGGAGTACCGGCCATGGCGACACTGACCCACCCGGCGGACACCGCCACCGCGCTGGACCGGCTTGCCCGCCACTATTCGGTGGAGGTCACCGCCAAGGACAAGAAGGGCATCGAGGCCGCGCGCACCATGCTGCGCCCCGGCACCGAGGTGTTCGTCGCCAACCTGCCCAACGACAGCATGGACCGGCTTGTGTCCGCCTGCACGGCGGTCGCGCAGGGCGGCGCCACGCCCGTTCCGCACATGGTGTCGCGCAACACCGCCAGCGAGGCGGAGCTGGACGACACGCTGCGCCGGCTGGCGGGCGAGGCGGGCGTCACCCGCGCGCTGGTGCTGGGCGGGGACCGCGACGATCCGGTCGGCCCCTTCAACCAGTCGCTCCAGCTGATCGAGACCGGGCTGTTCGAGAAGCACGGCATTAAGGACCTCGCCATCGGCATCCACCCGGAGACGCACCCGCGCGTGGCGGACGAGATCATGCATCCCGCACAGCCGATCAAGGTGCGCGCAGCCGAGGCGCACGGCCTCAAGGTCTACCTCGTCAGCCAGTTCGCCTTCGAGGCCCAGCCCTATCTCGACATGGCCCGCCGCCTCCGCCGCGAGGGGCTGACCAATCCGATCCGCGTCGGCGTGGCCGGCCCGACCAGCGCCGCCAAACTGATCAAATTCGCGCTGATGTGCGGCGTGGGCGCGTCGCTGCGCGCGCTTCGCGAGCGGCAGGAGCTGGCCGGCAACATGCTGTCGGGCGAGACGCCCGAAGCGCTGCTGCGCGAACTGGCTGCGGCACAGGCGGCCGAGCCCGAACTCGGCTTCGACAGCGTGCACTTCTTCACCTTTGGCGCGCTGGACAAGTCGGTGGAGTTCGTGGAGGGGCTGCGCTAACCCCGGCGGTGCGTGGGCCGGCCTGGCCGGCCCGCATGCAATCATGCTCAACTGCGCGTGTTTTCCGGGAACCGCGCCCTGGCTGGAATAGTTTTGCTGCGATGCAGCATGCACGCAAGACCCTGTCGATCCGTCCCGTGGCCGATCTCGGCGAGGACGCAGATGCCGATGCCATCCTGCGGCGCGCGATCAGCCGCAAGCTGTGCGTGGCGGCCGTCTACAACAAGATGCACGTCCGCTTTGCGCCGCACATTCTCTATACGCGCCACGAAGATCCGTTCGTGGACGCAGTGGTGGTGGAGCGTGACGGCAAGCCGCCGCGCGAGCAGAAGCTGGGCGTATTCAAGCTCGCCGGCCTGAAGGAGGTGCGCCTGACCGCGACCCCGTTCCAGCCTAAAGTCGGCTTCGACCCGGCGGGCGAGCTTTATGCCGGGACCACGCTGCACGTCGTGACCGCCTGAGCACGCGGCGCGTGCCCGCGGGCGCCACCATCCGCATCGCTGACGCGGTGGATGCCGAGCGGCTCGCGCCGCTCAAGCTGCGGCTGTTCCGCGAGACATTCCTGACGGGCGGGTTCGACATCCCCTACCCGCCCGCCGACCTCGCCCGGTTCGAGCGGGAAAGCTATGCGCCTGCGCAGGTCGCAGCCGAGCTGGCAGACGCCGGCCACCGCACCTGGATTGCGGAGCGGGAAGGCGTTGCCGCCGGCTACGCGCATGTCGGGCCGTGCAAGCTGCCTCATGCCGAGGTGCGGCCGGACGCGGCCGAGCTGTATCAGCTGTATGTCGGCAAGGAGGCGCAGGGCCTCGGCATCGGCGGCAAGCTGCTACGTCGCGCGCTCGACCATCTCGTCGCCACCCGGCCGGGGCCGATCTGGCTCGGCGTCTGGTCGGGCAATCTGCGGGCGCAGGCGATCTATGCGGCGCAAGGCTTCCGCAAGGTCGGCGAGTATCGCTTTCCCGTCGGCGACTGGCACGATCACGAGTTCATCTTCCGGCGCGACTGAGCGCATCGGCGTTCGCCACCGATCTTGCGTCGGCGACACGACCTGCGATGAAACGGCAGGCGCGAACCCGAAACGGGCGCGGCGGAGGGGGGACGACCGTGGCGGCAGACGGCAAGGCGATCAGCATGACGGAGGGGCCGCTGCTCGGCATCCTTCTTCGGGTGGCGCTGCCCATCACGCTCACCAACCTGGCCCAATCGGGCTATGACGTGGTCAACGCGCTGTGGCTGGGCCAGCTCGGCGAGCGGGTGATCGCGGCCGTGGCGGCGAGCGGCCCGCTCTTCACCGTGCTGATCTCGCTCGGCAGCGGGCTGTCAACGGCGGGTGCCGTGCTGATCGCGCAGAATGCGGGCGCGCGCCGCCTCGATGCGCTCGACCATGTCGCTGCGCAGACGCTGCTGATGGTGGGCGCCGTGGCGCTCGCCTTCACCGCCGCAGGCGCGCTGTCCGCCTCTGCGCTGCTGCGATTGATCGGCGTGGAGCCGGCGGTGCAGCAGCTTGCCGGCAGCTATCTCGCGGTGCGCTATGTCGGCATGGTGCCGATGTTCGGCTTCATGGCGATGCAGGCCATGCTGCAGGCGGTGGGCGAGGTGCGCTTCGCCATGCGCGTGCAGATCGGCAGTCTGGTGCTGAACACGTTGCTCGACCCCCTGCTGATCTTCGGCTGGGGGCCGCTGCCCGCGCTGGGCGTGGTCGGTGCCGCGCTCGCCACGGTGGTGTCGCAGGTGCTGGCGTTGGCCATCACGCTGCACCACCTTGCGACCGGTCGATCGGCGCTGCACCTGCGGCGGCATCACTTCCGGCCCGACCTCGCGCACATCGGCATGGCGACGCGGCTGGGCGTGCCCGCCTCGATCGAGCAGGCGATCCGCACGTTCAGCTCGCTGCTGCTGATGTCCTTGGCAGCGAGCTTCGGCACGCTCGGCCTCGCCAGCTACGGCGTGGGCACGCGGCTGCTATTCTTCTGGTTCACGCCGATGCTGGGCTTGTCGATCGCGACCGCGACGGTGGTCGGGCAGAATATCGGCGCGGGTCGGCCCGACCGCGCCGAAGCGGCGGCGCGCCTCGCGGCGTGGCTGGGGTTCGGGGCGCTCACCGCGGTTGGCCTGGCGCTGGTGCCGCTGGCGCCCACCATTATGGCGGCGATGGCGCCGGGTCAGGCGGACGTGATCGCCGAGGCGAGCCGGTTCGCGACGATCTACCTACCGCTTCTTGGCGTGTTCGCGGTCACGCAGGTGCTGCTGGGCACGTTCCGCGGGGCGGGCAGCACCCGCCAATCCATGACGCTGGCGATCGTCCAGCAGTGGCTGTTCCAGCTGCCGTTCGCATGGGCCTGCGCGCGGCTCACGCCGCTCGGCCTGTCGGCGGTGTGGTGGTGCTACCCGTTCGGTGGCCTGGGCTCGGCGCTGCTTTGCATATGGTGGTTCCGGCGCGGGCCGTGGCGCCACCGGCTGGTGGCGCGGCAAGCTGCCGCGCCCGCGCACGGATAACCGCCCCGACCTCCTCCCGGTTCAACCTTGTCCGCCCAGCGCGATCGCCTCGTGCACGCGCGCCGCGAGCGTCTCCACTGCGAACGGCTTGGTGAGCACCTGCATCCCCGGCGCGAGATGGCCGTTGTTGAGCACGGCATTTTCCGCGTAGCCGGTGATGAACAGCACCTTCAGACCGGGGCGCGACGCACGCGCGGCGTCCGCCATCTGCCGCCCGTTGAGCCCGCCCGGCAGGCCGACGTCGGTGATCAGCAGGTCGATGCGAACGTCCGATTGCAGCATCTTCAACCCGGCGGCGCTGTCCTGCGCCTCCAGCACGGCATAGCCCATCTCGGCGAGCAGATCGGCGATCAGAACGCGTACCGTTGGCTCGTCGTCCACCACCAGCACCGTCTCGCCCGCGCCGCCGGTCGCTTCCGCACGTTCCTCTCCCGCCACGATCTCCGGCGCCGCATCGCCATAGTGGCGCGGCAGGTAGATGCAGACGGTGGTGCCCTGGTTCAGCTCCGAGTAGATGCGCACCTGCCCGCCCGACTGCTGCGCGAAGCCGTAGATCATGCTGAGGCCGAGCCCGGTCCCCTGGCCGAGCGGCTTGGTGGTGAAGAAGGGATCGAACGCCTTCGCGGCGATCTCCGGCGCCATGCCCGTGCCCGTGTCAGTCACGCACAGGGAAAGATACTGCCCTTCCGGCACGTCGTGGCGGCGCGCGGCGGTGCGATCCAGCCACTTGTTGGCGGTTTCGATGGTGATGCGCCCGCCGTCAGGCATGGCGTCGCGCGCGTTGATGCACAGGTTCAGCAGCGCATTCTCCAGCTGCGGCCCGTCCACCAGCGCCGGCCATAGGCCGGACGCCTCCACCGTTTCCACCACGATCGCCGGGCCCACCGTGCGCTGGATCAGGTCGGTCATGCTGCGGATCAGCAGGTTGATGTCGGTGGGCTTGGGCGCGAGCGTCTGGCGGCGCGAGAAGGCGAGCAGGCGGTGGGTCAGCGCAGCGGCGCGCTTGGACGCCCCCTGCGCCGCGACCAGATAGCGGTCCACGTCGGCGAGGCGCCCCTGCGCGATACGCATCCCGATCATCTCGAGCGAACCGGATATGCCGGCAAGCAGATTGTTGAAGTCGTGCGCCAGCCCACCGGTCAATTGCCCGACGGCCTCCATCTTCTGCGACTGGCGCAACGCCTCCTCAGCGCGCATCAGTTCCGCCGTGCGGACCTCCACCCGCTGCTCCAACTCTTCGTTGAGCGCACGGAGCGCGTCCGTGGCATGGTCGCGCTCGCCTTCCAGCGCGCGCCGCCGTTCGATGTCGAGCAGCACGCCGGGAAAGCTCTGCGGCGTACCGTCCTCTGCGCGATTGACCCGGCCATTCGCCTCGACCCAATAATAGCGGCCGTCCCGCCGGCGGACACGGTACTGGTGGACATAGGCGCCGCCGCGGGCGATCGCCTCCGCCACTGCCTCGTTCAGGCCCTTGCGATCGTCGGGGTGGACGGCCTCGATCGCCTCCGCGACGCTCAGCTCCTCCCGGCTCAGGGCGGGATCCAGGCCGAAGGCGCGGGCGAACGCCTCATCCACGGTGAAGCGGTTGGTGCACAGGTCCCATAGCCATGTGCCGATGATCGCGCCGGCTTCCAGCGCCAGCTGCAGCCGCTCGGCCTGCTCGCGCGCTAGCGCCTCGCTCGCCTGCAGCCGCCGCTCGCCGAGCACGCGGTCGGTCATATCCAGGCTGACGCCCGGGAATTGCACGCACTCGCCCGCCTCGTTGCAGACGCACATGCCCTGCGCCACCACCCAGCGCACGTCGCCGTCGGGGCGCAGCAGCCGGTATTCCGAGCGGAACTGCCGACTGACGCGCATCGCGTGATCGATCTCCTGCTCCACGCGCGGCAGATCGTCGGGATGGATGCCGCCGAAGAAGGCCTCGATCGGCGCACCCTCTGCCGCGACGGCCGGGTCGACCCCGTAGAGTTCGGCGAAGCGCGCATCCGCGCGAACGCGGTTGCGGACCACGTCCCAATCCCAAGTACCGATGCTGTTGCCGGCCGACAGCGCAAGCTGCAGCCGCTCGTCCGCCTCGTTGCGCTGACGCTCCGCCAGCACGCGCGCGGTGGTCTCGCCCGTGACGCACAGCATGCCCGCAATCCGCCCCTCGTCGTCGAAGGCGGGCGAGTAGGAGAAGGTCCAGTAGCTCTCCTCCGGCACGCCCTCGCGCGCGAGGTCGAGCTGCATGTCCACGACCCTGCGCTGTCCACCGGCGAGCGCTTCGTCCACCAGCGGCGCGATCTGGTCCCAGATCGTCCTCCACAGGACGCGGAACGGCTGGCCGAGCGCGTGGTCTGCGCGATAGCCAAGGATGGGGACATAAGCATCGTTGTAGAAGGACAGCAGATCGGGTCCCCACGCCAGGAACATCGGCGTAGGACAGGCAAGCATCGTCGCCAGCGTCGTCCGCAACGAAACGGGCCATTCGTCGGTGGGGCCGAGCGAGGTTG
>Ga0325400_1004797_pt1 | contig 12591 bp, 7 predicted proteins | sample PopdelMetagenome_2_FD_205662 | JGI IMG/M metagenome (GOLD analysis project Ga0325400, IMG submission 205662) | Populus deltoides microbial communities from Bellville, Georgia, United States - Xylem-PdKOR-R1 | ecosystem: Host-associated > Plants > Phyllosphere > Stem > Wood/Secondary xylem...
GGCGCCGTGGCCGGGCAGGCGCAGCACGTGGATCGTCTGGTCTTCCCACACGCCCGGCACGTCGAGCGGCAGGGTGCCTTCGTTGAGGCGGAAGGTCGGCTGGTCGCTCACGGCAACGGTCCTTAGCGCGGGTGGGCTTACGGCAATAGCGGGCGGCGGCCGGTGCGTAGCGTGTCGTCGGGCATGTCGTCGGCGTGGACCAGCACCAGGCTGACATTGTCCTTGGCGCCGCGCTCCAGCGTCAGGTCGAGCAGCCTATCGGCAGCGGCGAGGCCCTGAGCCTGCACCAGACGGGCAATCTCGCCATCGTCCACCATGCCGGTCAGCCCGTCCGAGCAGAGCAGGAACAGGTCGCCCGGCCTGATCGGCCCGCTGGTGACGTCCAGCGCGAGCCGGTCGTTGACGCCGACGGCGCGGGTGATGACGTTGGAGCGGCCATAAGCGGGCGCGTCGGCGCGGGCCAGCGCCCCCGAGTCGATCAGCTCCTGCACCATCGAATGATCGCGCGTGATCTGGTCCAGCCGGCCGTCGCGCAGCAGGTAGGCGCGGCTGTCGCCCGCCCACAGGCAGGCGAAATGCCCCTCATAGGCGAGCAGCACGACCAAGGTGGAGCCGATCACCGTGCCGGGCCGCGACAGGCGCGCATGCGCCACCAGCGTGCGGTTCACGCGCTGCACGCTTTCCTGCACCTCGTCGAGGAAGGCGTAGCCGGAGCCCAGCATCTCGACCTGCGCCAGCGCATCCACCAGCATGCCGGAGGCGAGGTCGCCCGCCTGGTGGCCGCCCATGCCGTCCGCCACCGCCCACAGGCCCAGTTCCGGGCGGCTCAGAACCCGGTCCTCGTTCAGCTTGCGCACGCAGCCGATATGGCTGCGTTCGACGGAGTCGAAGCTGATCCGCGCCATGCAATCAGCCTCCCGTCACAGATTCGCCGGGCAACGGAACGTCGCCAGCTCGCGCAGGGTGAACGGGTTGGCGGTGTTGAGCATCCGTACCCGCAGCGCCACGCTCGCACCGCCGTCGCTGATCGTCATCACGAAACCGCTGCGCGTGACGTTGCTCAGCCGCGCGTCGCGCAGCATGCGCGAGAACGCCCAATCCCCCTGCCACGTTCGCACGCTGGGGCTGGCAGACCCGCGATGCTGGAAGGCAAGGCTGACGCCCGGCTGCGTGCCCGGCCAGCGCAGCTCCACCGCGCGCCGATCGGCGGCGTTGAAGGCCGCAGGCGCGCCGTCCAGCGTCAACGTGACGGCGGAGGCGTCGCCTTCGATCCGCAGCGGCTCTACCTGCATGCGCACGTTCGGCCGGATGTCGCCGGGCTTGAAGAAGGCCTCGCGGATCGCCGCCGCCGCCTGCAGCTGGCGCACGCCCTGCGGATCGAGCCCGAGCGAGCGCCCCGATTGAGTCAGCGCCCAATAGCGGCCGCCCGTGTCGATCTGGCCAGCAAGGTTGGTCGTCTGGAACGCGTCGATCAGCCCGGCCGGGCGGAACAGCCGGCTGAAATCGTCGATCGAGATGTCGTGCGACGCGCCGGGGGCGAGCGGATACCCCTGCGCCAGGATCGCACGGCATTCGGGGCCGAGCTGCTGAAGATAGGCCGCCTTGATGCCCGAGCGCGCGTCGCGGTTGAGCTGCTGGCTGGAGGCGGTGACGAAGCCGTTGAACAGCCGTCCGGCGGCCGGCGGCAGCCCGCCCGCGACCTGGCCCAGCCGTGCGGTCGCCGCCATCGCGCCGGCGGTCTTCTCGCGCTGCAGGCCGGGGTCGCCCAGGCCCGCCGCGGACCGTGCGGCGGTGCCGGTGTCGCCCACCGCGGTCAGCGCCACCAGCGCATCGTCGAGCGGGGATGGCCCGGACGGCGGCGCGATCTCGTGCAGCCAGCGGAAATGCGCGATCACCTCGTCCAGGGGACCGGGCGGGGCGGGGCCGGCCGAATTGGCGGCATTGTTGACCTGCTGCGCCTGGTTCAGCCCGCGATAGATCGAGCGCGAGAAGAGCGAGCCGATGCGCAAGGCGGCGGCCCCGCGCCCCTTGGTGAGCGACGGCGGCGTGAGGTCGGTCTCGTCTCCCCAGGCGGTGAACAGCGCCTTCACCGGCGAGGGCGGGCGCACCGCCACCTGCAGCCGTTCGTCCATCGGCCGCTCGCCGCTCACCACCACATCGTCGATCATCGCGTCCCAACGGCGCGTGAAGTCGGCGAGATAGGTTGTGATCAGCGCGTCCTTGATCCGCCCCGTTTCGCTCGCCAGCGGGTTGGAGCGCGGCGCGGCCTCGCCCGTCACCCAATTCTCGTTCGCGGAGGAGGCGGCGTAGCGGCCGATCGCGGGCAGCACATTGGCGATGAAGTAGCGGCGGCGGAACATGCCGGGGATGCCGGCGGTGAGCGGCTTGCCCGATTTGCGCGTGAACAGCCGCGACGTGCCGACGCCCGGCACCTCGGCGATGGTCCAGGCGGGGAGCGCGCGCAAGTCGGGGTCGGCCAGCATCTGCGCGTAAACGCGCTCGCCCGGACCCAGGCTCGCCACCCACTCGCGCGCGGCGGAGATGAGGGTGGCGTTGAGGCGCGGCGGCTGCATCGGGCCGGCGAGCAGGGTGGCGAGGTGCGCGTGGAGCGCGTCGCGTGCGGGCGCCTGGTCCTCGCCGGGGAAGGCGTTGGCCCAGCGGTCGTCGAACGCGGCGACCACGCCCTGGCGATCCAGCGGCGCGCCGGGTGCGCGGCCGAGCATGAGGTACAGGCGCAGCGTGCTGTAGATCGCGGCGCGATTGTCCTGCCCCTCGCCGCCGGCGCCGTTCAACTCGCCGAGCTGGTCTTCCAGCGCCAGCAGCAGGCGCGGCAGGAACTCGCGGTTCAAGAGGTTGCGATAAGCGCCGTCCACCTGCGGGCGCAGCGTGCCGACCTGGCCCAACCCCCACGAGAAGCCGGGGGAGCGATCCGCCTGCGATGCCGTGGAGGAGAAAGGCAAGGCTCGCGCCTGACCCAGAGGCTCGAGCAGCATGGTGATGTCGCTATCGCTGATCGGCCCCTGCGGCAAAGCGGCGATGCTGCGGCGGAGCATGCCCGCCTGCGTGTCGAGCTTGGCGACGAGGTCGGCATTGCGGACGTAGCTGACCAGCCACAGCAGAGCCACGATTGCGGTCACCACCGCCGCCGCGCCGATCGAGCCGAGCTTGACGAGCCTTGCGCGCCGTTCGGCCGCGGGATCGCGCCCGGCCAGCGCCGCTTCCGGGAACACCACGCGCTTGAGCAGGTCGCCCAGGAAGTAGCTGCGCCCCTTGGCCGCCTCCAGCCGCCCGCCACCCAGGCTCAACCCGAAACGGGCGGATAGCGCGCCCAGCAGCCGGTCGATCGGGCGGCCGAACTGCGTCCCGCTGGTGAAGTAGAAGCCGCGCACCATCGGCTCGGGCTCGTACTGGGTGGTCTTGCCGATCGCGGCGAGCACGCGCTTCAGCGGCTCGCGGATGGAGGCGAACTGCTGGGGGAAGCCGAAGATCAGCCCGCGGCGCACCATGTCGGGTTCCGCCTGCATCCGCAGCAGCATGCGCGCGTCGAGCCGCTGGAGCAGGCCGTCGAACGCCGCGTCGAAATCGGGCCGGGCACCCTGGTCCTTGCGCGCGAGGTCCAGCTTCCACGTCTCGCCCCACACCTGCTCGCGGTCGGAGGCGGAGAGGTCGTCGAAATATTCGTTGAAGCCGGCGAGCAGGTCGAGCTTGGTGACGAGCACATAGACGGGCAGGCGCACGCCGAACGCGGTCTGCAACTCGGCCACGCGCTGACGCACCGCGCGGCCATGGTCGATCGCCGCCGCCTCGTCCGCGCCGACGAGGTCGGTGACCGACAGCGCGACGATGAGGCCGGTGAGCGGCTGGCGCGGGCGGTGCGTCTTCAGGAGGTCGAGGAAGCCGCGCCACGCGCCCGCGTCGACAGCCTGATCGCTGTCCTGCGTGGTGTAGCGGCCGGCGGTGTCGATCAGCACCGCGCGGTCGGTGAACCACCATTCGATCGTGCGCGTGCCGCCCAACCCGCGCACCGGGCTGTCGCCCACCTCCTGCGCGATGGGGAAGTCGAGCCCGCTATTCTTGAGCGCGGTGGTCTTGCCCGCGCCCGGCGGACCGATGATCGCGTACCAGGGCAGCTGGTACACGAGCTCGCCCTTGGCGCCGACCTTGGCCGTCGCCATCAGCTCCAGCGCCTTGCTGGCCCGCTCCTGCATGGCGGAAACGTCGGCGGCGGCGAGATCCTGCTGGCTCGCCGCGGCGGCGACGGGCTTGCCCTCCAGCTCGGCCACCAGCGCGCGGTTGCGCTGCCGCTCGCGCCAGCGCGCCCACGCCCAACGCCCGCCGACGACGCCGAACAAGATCAGGATCAGCACGATCCGCACCCATGCCCGCCCGAGCGGAACCCAGCGCGCGATCGAGATCAGCGGCCCCACGAACCAAATGAGCAGGGCGAGCGCGATCAGCCCCAGCACGACCATCACCGGGCGCGAGGGCCGGCGCCGCATCCAGTTCGGCACGCGCAGCCGCATCAGCGGGCACCCCCCTCGGCATAGGTCTTGGGGATGGTCACCTCCACGCGGCGGTTCTGGCGGCGGCCGGCCTCGTCCTCGTTGCCGGCCACCGGCTGCGTTTCGCCCACGCCCGACGGCTGCAGCCGGCTGCCCGCCACCCCCTTGGCCGCAAGCGCATCCACCACCGCCGTCGCGCGGGCTTCGGACAACCTCTGGTTGGACGGGTAGCGGAGCGAGGCGATGCGCTGCGTGTCGGTATGGCCGGTCACGGCCACGCCGCCCACCGTCAGCCCGATCGCCTGCGCGATGCGGCCCACCGTTTCGCCATAGCTCGCATCGAGATCGGCGGAGCCGGAGGCGAACAGGCCCTTGTCCTTCATCCGCACCACCACCGCATCCGGCCCGTCCGTCACCGCGACACGGCCCGCGTCAATGTCCGGCTTCAAGATGTCGAGGATGGTGAGGTAGAGCCGGTCGTCCGCCTGCGGCGCCGGCGCGGTGCGGTTCAGGCTGGCCGGCCCGGCGCGAAAGCCGGCCGCGAGCGGCGCGGTCGCGCGCGCGCCCAGCGTGCCGAGGCGCAACAGGAAGCCCGCATAGATGGCCAGCAGCAGCAGGCCGAAGCCCGCCAGCCACACCCACAGCGGCGTCTGCCGCGCGATGGGTACATAGGCTGCGTCCACGCCCGCCCAGTTGGGCGAGAGCCCGCGCTCCACCGGCCCCTTCAGGTTGCGGATCGCAGCATAAAGCCGCTCGCGCAGCTGCACGAGCCGGCTCGCCCCGCCGCGTTCCAGCCGCATGCGGCCTTCGAACCCGAAGCTCAGGCAGACGTAGATCAGCTCCAGCAGGTTGGGCGAGCGGCCGGGACGCGCTTCCAGCGCGTCGGCCAGCTCAAACATGCGGTCGCCCGACACGACCTCGTTGTGGAAGGTCGCGACCAGGGTCTGCTGGCCCCAGCTGCTCTTCACTCCCCAGGGGGTCGACAGCACCACCTCGTCGATCAGCGCGCAGAGCACGTAGTGGCCGTAGCGCGCGTCCTCGTCGCCGACCGAAAGCTCCCGCGTGCGCGCCTGGAAGCGCCTGAGCTCGTCCACCACCGTGCGCCGCAGCCGCACGACATCGCCGTGCGCCGTGACGCTGCGGAGCGAGTTGGCGAGCGCCACCAGCGGTGCGCCCGCCGCCAGCAGCGGATTGGCGCCGGCGCGGCCGAAGCTGTCGAGCGAGAGCGGGGCAGGGGTGAAGGGGCTGTCGCCGACCCTGGGCGGCGCGCCGGGTGCGGGCCGCGCCGGTGTGTCCGGCCGCGCGAACGGGCCGCTCCTGATCTGCGTGCGATCGCCGTCATCCTGCGCCGGCCGGCCGATCTGCGTGCGATCGCCATCGTCCCCGTCCGCCACCGGCGGCGGCACGCGGCCGAGAATGGTGCGGTCGGCCTCGTCATCGGGCTCGAACGGGTTGCGTCCGCTCACCGCGTGCGGCCCCGGATCGCCCACAGCTCGAATTCGAGGTCGGGCACGTCGCCCGAAACGTGGACGGCGACGCCGCCCGACCGCTCGATCAGGCGCCAGTCGTCGGAGTTTGCGTTGATCTCGAAATAGACCATGCCCGCGCGGAACGGGATCTGCCGGGGTTCGGCCGGCAGTGGCCGGATGGGCGCGCCGCCGAGCTGCAGGTTGACGAGGTCGCGGATGCGCTCGACGGCGCCGATGGTGGTCCGCTTGGGCAGATTAGTGCGGATCAGGTCGGCGTCGATCGACGAGCGCGCGGCGAGCACGAAGGTGCAGTCGGTGAACAGCGAACGGTCGCTGATCCGCCCGACGCGGATGCCGTAGGCGCGATCCTCCAGCGGGATCGGGATCGCGGTCTGCTCGAACACCGCGGACAAGGCCTCGCGCAGGAACGCGACCAGCGGCGCGAAGCTCGCCTGGAGGTCGTCATGGCGGTAGGCGGGGAAGTCGGGCGGGCGGCTGGTGCCCGTCTCGGTGAAGGTCGCAATCTCGCCGGCGAGGCCGGTAAGCGTGCGGTACAGCTCCTGCGGATGCAGGTCGCTCAACGTGATCAGGTGGCGTAGCACCGCATCGTTGCGGTTGATCATCATCAGGATCAGGAAGTCGCTGATCTCCGCCACGCTCTTGCCGCCGGGGTCGGCCAGCCGCGCCGAGATGGCGGACGCGCGATGCTGCAGCAGCCCGTGCATCTCGGCCATGAATCCGCCGAGCTTGGGCGACACGTCGCACGAGAGCGCGGTCGGGATGAAGTCGGGATCGAGCACCAGCGCGCCGTCGAGCTTCTTCTCGACTAGCCGCGCGACCGGCAGCGTGACATAGCCCGCCAATTCCTGCCCGTCGTGCATCAGCTGCAGATCGAGCTTGCCCACCGTCACGGGCGCGGCACCTTCCGCACCCTCGATCACGTCAGCGACCTCCACCTCCTGCGCCGCCCAGCGCAGCGGCTGGCCCGCGCGCGGCTCCAGGCGGGCGTCGAACGCGCCCGCGCGTCGGATGGGAAGCGCCAGGTGGATGACGCTGTTGCGCAGGTCGCCCGGCACCACCAGCGGGCGGGGATGGTCGTCGGCGCCGGGCGCGTCGAACAGGGTGCCGTCGGGCAGGATGCCGGCCGCGCGCGACAAGGCCAGCGTGCCCGTCTTCAGCAGGCCCTCGTCCACTTCCAGCCGCGCGCATCCCCAGCCGAGCGGACCCAACCAGCGCGCGCGGCTCTCGCCCACCCGCTCCAGATAGCGCTCGAACTGCTGGAAGTGCTGGGTGCGGAGGAACATGCCTTCCGACCACAGGACCTTGTTATTCCAGTACATGCGCTTCGTCCGTCCCCCTTCGTGCCGACTCAGCGCCGCCCGGTCAGCTCCGCCGCCTGCGCCTCGTACGCCTGGCGGAAGGCGCGGTTGATGAGCCCGTCCGCGCTGTCGTCCGCCTCGCTGCGCACCTGGCCCGCCATCTGCACATATTCGTGCCACAGGGCGGCGTCGCGCTGCATCGGCAGCAGGTAGGACCGCGCCGCGACCCGCGCCTCCACCTCCTCGGGCGACAGCGCCTGGAACGTGGCGGCGAGCGCGGCGCGCATGCCGGCAAGCATGCACAGCAAGTGCGCCTTGATCTCGTGCAGCGCGTCGTTGAGCGCGCGCTCGCCGGTGGTGTAGCCGTGGTCCTCGTCGCGCAGCAGCTCCACCGCGATGCGCTGCGGCGGCACCCACTTGAACGGGTTGTTGCCCTCCGGCCGGACGGCGGTGTGGACCATGCGGTATTCGTTGCGCAGCGCCGTACGCTCGCGCATCAGCTCGGCCACGCCCAGCATCGCCTGGCGGTAGACGCCGCCCAGCCGCTCCATCACCTGCGCGCGGTTCTCGCCGGCGAAGGCCTGCGGGTTGAGACCGGCACCCGCGCAGAAATGTTGGAACAGGTGGTCGTCGCCTGCACCCGCGCCCGCAGCTACGGGCGCGACCGGCTGCGGTTCCGGCAGTGCCTGCGCGGCGGCAGGGGCGGCCGGAACCGGCGCGGGCTCGAAGGGCGGCGGCGATGCGTCGCCGGCGGCGGGCGCATCCATCCAGTCGGACGGTATCGCGGCCGCTTCCCGGGACAGCTTCTGCGGCTCCAGGATGGGGCGAGCGAAGGGCGCGTCGAAGCCGTAGCCGGCCTCTTCGGCGGGCGGAGGCGGGGGCTTGGCCCAGGTGCGGGGCGATCCGATAAGCTCCGCATGGTCGGGCTTGCGGTGCGGCGCCACCGCATCCCAGCTGCCGGCTGGCGCGTCCGGGCGGCGCTCCCACGCATCGCCGTCCGCCACCGGCTCGGCCGCGCCGAACGGGTCGGGCTTGATGGCGCTGCCAAACGGCTGCGCGCGCGGGGGGCGAGGCGCATCCTCTTCCCCGCCGAAGGGTGACGAGGAGGGGTCGGGTGTCGGCACAGCGGCGCCGCGCGCATCTTCCACCACCAGCAGGTAATTGCCGAACTGGATAGTTTCACCGCGCTGGATGGGCACCGCGCGATCGCGATCGACGCGGGTGCGCTGCGTGCCCAGGAATACACCGTTGGAGCTTGTATCCCGCAAGGTGAGGAAGCCGCCACGCGCGGCGATCACGACGTGCCTGCGCGAGATGGCGCGGTCGGGGTCGCTCACCATCCAGTCGGCCTTCGCATCACGGCCGATAGCGATCTCGCCCTCGTCCAGCGTGCGGCTGTCGATCTGATTGGTGGGATCGTCCCTATGAAACAGCCGCAGGCGCAGCATCAGCGCCTCGCCCCGCACACGGCCGGCGCCGTCCCGCACGCGGCCCTGCGATGATCCCCCATGGTCATCTCCCTACCGAAACGAGACGCTTTGCCGCCTCGCGGGTTCCGCGAACCGCATGCAAATGGCCAGGTCAGCCAAGGTCCGGGCTGATCGTGCCCGCTTCGGGCGGCGCCGGATCGCCGTTGAGGTTGATCTTGGTGCCGTTGAGCCAGATGCCCTCGCCCGTCAGCACCAGCTCGCTGCCACCCACGATCAGCGTCACGCGCTCGGTGGCGTTGAGCTTGATGGTGCGCGCGTTCACCACCTGCGCTTCCGTGATGTCGGCCGTCTCGTTGCGTTGCACGGTGCGCGTGAAGTCGCGGCCGGACAGCAGGTCGACGCCCTCCTTGCCGCCGCCGTCCTCGAACAGCAGGTGGTGAGCGAGCCCGCCTTGGCCGTTTGTTCGCCAGCCCGATTGCGTCAGGTTGGCAGGCAAGTCGAACACGGGCTTCTGCTTGCCGTTGTAGAAGCAGCCCATCAGATAGGGCAGTTCCACCCGGTTCTCGATAAAGCCGACCAGCACCTCGGCGCCCGGCCGCGGGATCCACTGCGCGCCCGTGGACTGGTCGCCCGCCCATTGCTGCAGCACGCGCACCCACGCGGTGGCGTGGCCGGTATGGTCCCAGTGGAAGCGCACCTTGACGCGGCCCAGCCCCTCGGGATCGTTCTGGTCCAGCACCACGGCCGTCTGCGGCCCCTGCGCCACGGCGGTCGGCTGCGAGCGCTCCGGCCGAAAGGGCTGCGCGCTCGGATGCGCCTCGAACTGCTGGCGGTAATAGGGTTCGCCCTCGTCCGAGGCATAGGGATCGAACACCGAATGGGTGACGCCGCGCACGACGATGCGCCGCTCCCACGGCTGCAGCTTGGGATCGGCAACATTGAACCGCGCCCCCGGCGCGAAGGCGGAGTAAGTACCCTGGCCGGTCATGGTGACCGAACCGCTTTCCGTGTCCGACACGCGCAGGTCGGCGCGCTGCTGCCCGCGGCCGGGCTCCTGATAGCCGGCGCCATATTGGAACACCTGGCCGGTCTTGGCGGCCCAGCCGACGCGGCTCGGCGCCGTGATCGGCTGGAGGCTGCCCGGCTGGCGAAAATTGTAGTCGTGCGTCACCACCTTGGCCGGCGCACCCTGGTAGCCCATGCTGACGTTGCTGAGGCCGCGCTCCAGATGGTCGCGGCGGAAAGCGAGCTCGAAAGGCTCGCCGTCGTAATAGCCTGACGGATCACCCGCCAGGATCATGCGGTGCTTGAACGGTGCCGCGCCCTCGTCATACTTGAAGTAATAAAAGACGCCCTCGTCCTCCATCAACCGGCTGAGCAGCTGGAAGTCGCTCTCGTCGTGCTGGACGATATACTGCTTGCTGGCGGACGGCCCGTAACGCGCGGTGTCGAACGGCACTTGGTGCTCGTTCAGCACCGTCTCGATCACGTCCTTGTTGCTCTTGTTGTTGAAGATGCGGCGGTCGCGCGTCAGCTTCAGCGCCTCGAACGCCGGCCGCACCGTCAGCTGGAATTCGGTATATCGCCCCTTCTGGTGTAGGTGGCGGAAGGCGGCGCAGCGGCCGTTGACCTTGCGCTCGCGATTATCGGCATTGCCGAACGAGAAGGTGATCGGCGTGCCGATCCAAGCCTCGGCATGAGGCACTTCGCCCTGCGAGCGGACGGTGAGTTGGAACTCGAACGGCTCGGACAGCCGCTCGCCGCCCTCCATACGGAACAGGCGGTAATCGTCGACGTTGCCCGGGGCCTCGTCGAGATGGAGGAAGCGATTAACGAAACGCGCCAAAGGTGGCTTCCGTCACGAGGGGCAGCGGGTCCGGCGACCCGGAACAAACGTCCCGGGCCGCCGCATGTCGCCACCGGAAAGGTGGCCGTCCCTTAGCCGTTGGAGGTCGTGTTCTGGCCGAAGTCGACGCCGCCGCGCATGGCGCGCGGCTGACCCGCAGCGTCCATCACGAACTGGTTCAGCTCCAGCTTGGTGAAGTTGAGCGTGATGTTCTCGGCCGGCTGGCTGCCGCCCGAAGACGTGCCGGAAGTAGTAAAGGACGAGCAGATCACGTTGGACATGACATATTCCATGTACTTCTGCTCGCCGCCCTCGCCCGACTGGCGGGTGACCGCCAGCGTCGCCTGGTCGGTGTTCTTGCCCTGCAGCGACTGCATCATGAACTGCGTGGTCGAGTCGTCCTGCTTCTTGGTCAGGTGCAGATCGCCCGGCGTGACCTTGCCCGACGACACGCGGTTGCCGGCCGACCCGGACGTCGTCTGGACGGCGACGGAGAAGCCCCAGCTGAATGCGTCAACTTCGATCCAGTCCTTGTACTGGCTGGAGGTCGCGGCACCCTTGATGTTGCCCAGCTTCAGATACACCGGCATTGCAATCTCCCTTGTTCGGCGGCCAAACGCGCCAAAATCCGTTCGGTTCGAGCAATTCTAGCTTAGAACGATGTTAATCCTGTTACCGGCAGACGCCGACAGCCGAACCTCCGCCACCGCACCGCCTTCCTGGCGGCGCTGCAGCAGCAATCCGGCGAGTTCCGGCGCGATGCCACCCGCGATGACGGCCTCCACATTGCGGGCGCCACTTTGCGTTTCCGTGCAGCGCGCCGCAACCGCATCGACCAACGGTTCGTCCCACCGGAGCGTCGCCCCATAGCTGTCTTGCACCCGCGTCGCCAGCCGGCCCAGCGCCAGGCCGACGATCTCGCGTAGAATGGCGGGCGTCAGCGGGAAATAGGGCAGCACCGTCACGCGCCCCAGGAAAGCCGGCTTGAAATGCTTCAGCAGCTCGGGCCGGAGCGCGTCGGCCAACCCCTGTGCGTCCGGCATCAGCTCCGGATCGGAGCAGACCTTCTCCACGATATCGGAACCCGCATTGCTGGTCATGATCAGCATAGCGTTGCGGAAGTCGATATCGCGGCCCTGGCCGTCCTTGATCTGGCCCTTGTCGAACAGCTGGTAGAAGACGTCCTGCACGCCCGGATGCGCCTTCTCCATCTCATCCAGTAGGATGACGCTGAACGGCTTGCGACGCACGGCCTCCGTCAGCACGCCGCCCTCGCCATAGCCGACATAGCCGGGCGGCGCGCCGAGCAGCATGGAGACCTTATGCTCCTCCTTGAACTCGCTCATGTTTATGACGGTCAGGTTCTGCGGCCCGCCATAGAACATGTCGGCGAGCGCTAGCGCGGTCTCCGTCTTGCCCACGCCCGACAGTCCCACCATCAGGAACACGCCTGTGGGCTTGCGCGCGTCGGTCAGCCCCGCTCGCGACGTGCGGATCGCGTCGCCCAGCACCTTCAGCGCCTGGTCCTGGCCGCGGATGCGCTCGCCCAGCCGCGCTTCCAGCTCCAGCACGCCCGCCAGCTCGTCCGCCATCATCCGGCCGACGGGGATGCCCGTCCATAGCGCGACCACGTCGGCCACCGCATGCGCGTCGACCACATGGAACACCATCGGCCGCTCGCCTTGCAGGGCAGCCAACTCGGCCTGTTTGGACCGTAGCGCCTCCCGCGCGGCGTCCGCTTCGTCTGGTTGGTCCACGGCCTCGCGCAGGGTTGCGATCTCGTCGGCCAGCGCGCGCTCCTGCGCGTGCCGGGCGGTGAGTGCGTCGCGCTGTTCGGTCACCGCCGCTACCGCCTGCTCGATCTCCGCCAGCCGCGGCCCATGCTCCACGCCGCCTGCCGCCTCACGCGCGAGTACGCCCCGCTCGATGGCGAGCGCATCCAGCCGCCGCGTCGCATCCTCGATCGCGGCGGGCGTTGCGGTCTGGCTCATCGCCACGCGCGCGGCCGCCGTGTCCAGCAGGCTA
>Ga0325400_1004799_pt1 | contig 12588 bp, 10 predicted proteins | sample PopdelMetagenome_2_FD_205662 | JGI IMG/M metagenome (GOLD analysis project Ga0325400, IMG submission 205662) | Populus deltoides microbial communities from Bellville, Georgia, United States - Xylem-PdKOR-R1 | ecosystem: Host-associated > Plants > Phyllosphere > Stem > Wood/Secondary xylem...
TTTCTCAATAATAAGAAATACCTAAATGTTGTTGAAATATTAAGAAACTAAATTAAGATGATATGTGATTGAGGATGGTTGGATCAAGATTGTGAATGGTAATTAATTAGGAAGATTGGAGTAATGTTGAAAACTTGATATGTTTAAAACAGGGATGAATCTGCTGAATTCTCGGTAAAGACCTATAAAAAATAGTATGAAGTTTAAAAAAAAAATTTGTTTATTAATAGATTTCGGATTGATAATAATTTTTGTAATAGTTAGAGTTTGAGAATGTTACATTAACCATAAATGCAATTATTATAGAGCTATAGATCATTTGATTTATACATGTTTTTATTAAGAAGGACAAAGTTTATAATGTGACTTGGGTTCTAAAAGGAACCATCCTTAACAATAAAGGACCTAAAAAGGTATGAGTATTAAGAACCTCATCTTTATTTTTAAGTATAGGAATCAAGAGAGTTTAGGGAATGACTTAGAGAGTATTGGGGAATAATCAAGAAACTCATTATTGGAGATGACTCTTTATTCTCAAGCATTACCAAAACCAATAGAGAAAATGTCATTTTTTGATACAACTCAAAAGGAAAGATCATTAGAGTTTGCAATATTGAAGGTAAATCTTCTCCTTCAATTGAAAAAGTCTTTCTTGTTAATAGCTTAAAACATAATTTTCTTAGCATTAGTCAATTATGTGATAAAGACTATAACATTGTGTTTGATCATGTATGTTGTTTGATTCTTGAAAATAATAAAGTAATATATACAGAAAATAGAAAAGGAAATGTCAACAAGATTAAAACTAATGCATGCATGAGAATAAAAAGTTGTCTTATTACTAATATTAAAGATAATTTTCTTTGGCATAGAAGACTAAGTCACATTAACATAGACATCCTTTCTAAACTAATTAAAAATGAACTAGTCAAAGGTTTTTCACATATAGATTTTAAAAAGAAAAAGTTATGTGATACTTGCTAAATAGGCAAACAAGTGATAACTTTTTTTAAGAGAAAAACTACATTTCAACTGAAAGACCTTTAAAATTACTATACATAGATCTTTTTGGACCAACTAGAACTAGAAGTATAAGTGAAAATAGATATGTTTTGTAATTGTTTATGACTTTACAAGATATACATGAGTTTGGTTTTTAAAATCAAAGATGAAATTATTTATGGATTTGTAAATTTTTCAAAAAAAGTAGAAAATGAAAAAAGTTTTTCCATAATAAATATAAGGAGTGATCATGGTGATAAATAAAAAGGATAACACCGTAACTTTTCAACACCTAGAACTCCCCAATAAAATTAGGCTGTGGAAAGGAAAAATTGATCTTTTCAAGAAATGACAAGAACTATATTAAATGAATTTAACACACCTAAATATTGTTTGGCAAAGTCGTAAACACTTATTGGTATGTTTTAAACCGTGTTACCTTGAGACTAGAGTAGAAAAAGACATCTTATGAGCTTTAGGGAGAAAGGAAACCCAAGATCTCTTATTTCAAAGTTTTTTGTTCAAAATTTTTTATTCTCAACAACAAAGATAATTTAAATAAATTTAATTCAAAATCGAATGTTACAATTTTTGTTGGCTATTCCTCCTCTAGCAAAGCATATATAATTTACAATAATAGAATAATTTGTCTTGAAGAATACATGTATATCTCTTTTGAGGAAACTCGTGATGAAATTTTTTTTAAGATTCTTAATAACATAAATAAAAGTGTTGAATACTTGAGTCTTAATGATAAGAACCTTATGGAGGTAAATAATGAAAAAAATGGATAAAGACCAACTACACTCAAGCAAACAATAAGAGATGGTAAGTAACTCCTTCGCACCTCTAAATGAGCTAAAGTATGTAAGCTCTCATCCTCCTAGATTAATTATTGGTAATCATTTTGAAGGAACTAAGACTAGAGCATCTTTTAAAAAATAAGTGGTCATTTTTGCATTTATTTCTCAAATTGTACCTAAATCATTTTTAGAAGTCGAAAAGGATGAAAAAGGAATTTTTTCTACGCAAGATGAGTTAAACTAATTTGAAAGAAATGATGCTTGGGAACAAGTCCATAGACCTAGCAATCAATCTGTAAAATGAACAAAATAGGTGTTTAGGAACAAAGTTGGTACATGACACAATAGTTAGAAACAAAGCTAGACTAATTATCAAATGTTATAATGAAGAAAAATGTATTGATTATAAAGAAACCCACCGATAGCTATACTAGAATTAATAAGAATGTTTTTAGACTACGTTTGTCATGTTAACTTCACACTTTTCCAAATGTATGTTGAGCAACCACAAGCTTTTGAAAATTTTGATTTTCTTGATCATGTTTACAAACTCGAAAAGGCCTTGTATGATTTAAAACAAGCATGTAGAGCATGGTATGGTAGACTTAAGTCTTATTGAAAATGATTTTAAACCACCCTTTTTTACAAAAAGAAAAGGAAAAAAATATCTTGATTGTACAAATCTATGTTGATGATATCATATTTGGTGCTACTATTAAATCTCTTTGTAAGGATTTTGCAAAGTACATGTAAGATGAATTTTGAAATGAGTATGATGGAAGAGTTGGACTTTATCTTTGGATTGCAAATCACACAAACAAATGATGACATCTTCATCAATCAAAGCATTTACATCAAGGATCTTCTAAAAAGATTTAGGATGGAACGTGTCAAAGAAACCGACACACCCATAAGATCATCAACAAAACTTGATATGGACAAAAATGGTAAGAATATAGACATCACAAAATTAAACATAACTATAACAATCTATTTGAAACATTATAAAATTACAAAAAAAAAAATAACTACTATATTGGTGAACTATATGAACCGATTGACTGTTTTAGCTGTTAGTACAAAATTAGAAAGGGATTCCAAACATATATGATATACAAGCTACTCTAAGAGTAAAAATATTTCAAAATCATCAATCCTTAATCATACTCTAATTTGTGCTATTAAACCTTCATATTGTATCACATGAGTGTTCAATCTTATTCCCACTACATTTAAACACTTCAAATCCTATAAGTGTTATCTTATGAGATATTCAGATATTAAGACTTTCAATTATATTACTCAATTTATTAAAATAGTTAGTTGTGATTATAAACATGTGAGAGTTAGGTAAAAATCTTAGTATTGGTTAGGTAATTTCACTAAGAAAAAAATCTTAAAAAGGGCATATCTTCAAGTGGAAAAAATCTTAAAAAGAAAATATCTTCAAGTTGTGTAAAAGCTTGGAATGGATTCATCAAGTGACATTATACCCTTGAACTTGGACTAGTGAAGAAATACAACTCTCAAGTACGGTTTGATATTTGAGGTGTGGATGTAGACTTGCCAAACTACCTTAAAAAAAAGTTTGCATATTCTCTTTCCTTCTCTCTTTACTTTAAGTACTTTAATTATATTATTGGTTATTATGTTAACTTGAAGTAATTTGCATTATTTCTTAATATTAGTGATATATCCAATTCATCCCCTCTTAGGTGTTAAAGTTGTCTTAATCCTTAAACAACAGAAAAGTATGGCATTTGAAGAAAATGGTTAAAATAGGCTCGTAAAAATTTCAAGGATGAGAGAGAAAAAAGAAAAGATAAGGAAAAAAAAAGAAAGAGATCTTAAAGGCATATCAAAGCTCCAATGACAACACCTATGGTACCAGTAAAAAGATCTTGAAGAGATGAATTCAACGATACCAAAAAAAATCACCAATGATTACTAGAGTGGATCGCATGCGTCGTCCAAAGACAACGAGTGACTCACTTAACTTTATTCAAATTAATTTAGTCATTGATGTACCTATGCTTTGGATATGATAATGGAGTGATAAATAGTAATATCACTAGTTTTATAGCCCGCTATACGTTGCATGTATGATTTAAAGTTAATTTCTAAAACAATAAAAAAATGAGCCAATGTTATGGATGCGTTTTCTAGTATCATGACTTTTTTATTGAAAAACATAAAGATATTCTTTAAGATTAATAAAATAAATTAAAATATATATGAACCGATAAACTAAGAAAGAGTTGTTAATGCTAATTAAATACTAAGATAAAATGCTAATATTTCTTCTACAAGCAAAAGACTTATCAATATGCAAATATTTAACCCCGACTTTTCTTTTTTAACTTATATATATTTATTTTATTTTATCTTATAGGTTATTTTTTTCTTACCATGAAGTTATGATTCTTATTTTTATAAATATATAATGCAAAAGTAGTTTGTTTATATAAAATATAAAAGGAAAAAAATTAAATATAAACTACAATAATCTATTTGAAACATTATAAAATTACAAAATAATTAAAAAAAAATAACTACTATTTTGGTGAACTATACAATTTAAAACATAAGAGAGAGTGTATCAATTAAAATAAAAAAATTCATGCAAAGTAAAAAGGATATAAAAAAGAAAAAGGATATTATTTTAAAAAATAATAAAAATTGAAAAAAAAAAAACAAAAAAGATTAGGCACTACTAGCCTTGACAAGCCAAACCCGCTACTGAGTGAGCAACCAAATATATATATTTATTAAATATAAGATTTCAAAAATAAAAAATAAAGATATTGTTTGTCTTACATTGAAGATAACAAAAGAAATAAATAAAACCCTTATTTTTATGGTTGAGACTTTGAAAAACAAATTGTTTTTTATGCTCCTTAGTTTAGAAAGACTTAAAAATAGAACATGTATTCCTGTTCTAACAGTACAATTTTTATTTTCCAACAATAACATATTGATATAAATTTTCATTGTTGCGTTGCTATATCAAATGGCATGGAATAATAGTGGATTTTAATGAAAATGATTTTATTTTTTTAATCGATGATTATTATTAAATATCATTTGTTTGGCATTCAAATTTACTATTATATTGAAGATAAATTTGTACATCAATCAACATTACACTTGAGGTGACATCTTTTATATCTGTATGAAAGAATGGATTCTCTTGGATACTAAAGGAATTAGGCAAGGTCATGAGTTATTGAAAGAAATATCATAAGAAATACTTTGTTCATAAAAAATACAAGGTTCCTCATTTAGTTCTCAAGGTTGTCGGAATGAGATTTTTACTATTCATAAATAAATAATGAACAATCCCACGTTTTCTTACCTAGGAATTTTGTTCCTTTTGTTTTGTTTTAATATTTTATTCCAAGTTCTAGGAGGTGTTTGAGAGTTTGGTTGTTGTTGTTTTTCAAAAAAAATTTTATTTGGAAATGCATCAAAATAATATTTTTTTATTTTTAAAAATTATTTTTGACATCAGTGCATCAAAATTATCTAAAAACACCAAAAATATTGATTTAATTTTTTTTAAAAAAATTTCAAAAATATTTTTAAAATGCAAAAATAACCAAGACCTTACTCTAATAGGAGAGGTGTATTGGTTTGGTGCTCGAGATTCGTCATCACGTCTTGACTACTTTTAGTTAATCTGTCTTGATCTTGTGGTTAAGTTATGTGTAACAGACCTGTACCAAACCCTAATTGCAATGACAAAAAGACGAAGAAAATGGATAGGGACATGTGATTGTCATGACTACTTTTTAGAGTTTATATTTGTTGAATGAATAGCCAGGAAAGTGTCCCTGGGTGCTTTACTTTAGCTTCCACGACTTAAAAAAAATAATTGATTGTGTCAATAGAATTGATTTGCTTGATTTTCTTCATTTTGAATTTAAATCATTTGGGTTCAGTTGTGCTTTATTATATTGTTTTTTGTCGTATTCATCTAATCTTGTGCTTTATTATGAACCCATGCTAAGGAAAATATTGGAATTTGTTTTTAAGGATCCATTTTAACTATTTTTTCTTAACAAATATATATATTCTTCTCTCTTCTTTTTTATTCCATGTTTTTTTCTTCTCTCATTCCTTTTCATTCATTGTTGTTGATATTTTTGCTTTACTCTTATTCATTATTCAGGTTGCTTTTCGGTTGTAACTAGTTTTATTGCTCTTTTTAGTTTTTTTTCTTTCCATTTATGTGTTGATCATTTTTTATTTTATTTTTATTTCTTGAGGTCTTTATTAGACTTCTACCAAATGTCATTGTTATTTTTTTGTTTCACAACGTGATTTCGATCATTTTGTACACATTTATTTCATCACTAGTGAGTTTATGTACTGTCACCTTACTTTCAATCATTTTTTAACTTTTTTTAGTTAGATGGTGGTCGAAGTCCTTTATTGGTTCTCAATTTTTTCCTGTTTTTCCTATTATTTTTTTATTGCTATTATTTCTTGAGGTTTTATGAGGTACCCTTTACTGTTTTTTGCTTTCCTTTCATTCCTGCTACCTAAATTTGTTTCAACCTCCCCCGCTTTGGGGTTTTTAGGTATGTGATTGTGGTTGTTTTTTAAAATGTTTTTTACTCGAAAATGTGTTAAAATAAAGTTTTTTTACTTTTAAAAATTATTTTTGACATCAACGCATCAAAATGATTTGAATATAACAAAAAAATATTAATTTAAAGCAAAGAAAAAAAATAAAATAAAATTCAAATTTTCTCAAAAACACTTTTGAAACGCAAAAACAAACAAGGTCATATTCTCTACCCGTTCAATAAAAGTTTATTATGTCTTTGTTTTTTTTTTCCTAAGAAGTAGATGTTTAATATAGCATTATAGAGTTCAAAATCGTGGTTGATTCTGTTTGGGGCAAAAAAACAAACCGAACATATATTTTTTTTAATTTTGTAAATTATGTATCGAGCTCAATTAAAAATTGATGCATGATGAACCTGATTGATTTGGTTTAGGTCTTTTTTTTGTTTTTTTTCCCTTATAAACTAGGAAACAAATGAGCTTTTTAATTGGGTTTTTAAGCTTTTTTTTAGTGGGCTTAGGCTTCTTTAAACTACTTGAGGGCTGACTTATAATCATTTGAAACCATTGGTTCTATACTAAAATTGGGCTTCGGTTTTTAGGCTTTTTTTAACAATTAATAGAACACCTTTACTTCATGCAACTTTCATTCTTTTGTTATGTCTTTTGCAAATTCAAAATAAACATTCAAATTACTACTTTCATTCTACCTGTTACTTTCATTATTTATGTTCATTTGGTATTATACTTTGTATTTTTTTTCTGAGTTTAATCTCTTTTTTTATATATATAAAACAAAAAATGTCCTTAATTAACATGCCATGTGATCAACATGCTAAGCACAACAATATTCATCTCTGTATTTTTTAAATCTAAGAAAACAAAAGAAAACCAATCAAAAGATCTAGCAACAACAGTGGTAAAAAGATCCTAAAAAAAACCAACTAATATCCTAAAAGATCCACACAACATCCAAGGTCAATGCTATAAAAACAAAAACTAGATATTAGAGGTTATCAATAAAATCATAGCGAGTTTTTAGCTAGAAAAAAACATTCCTGTAAGAAACAAATGTCTAAATAAATAAAAAAAACATTTGCATCAATACATGAAAAAAAAAAAAACAATTTGGTAGCAAGGTAAAGTTAGTTAGTTACATGAAACAATTGTATTATGACATTACACCAAACTACAATTAGTTACAACTTTCAAACTTTCAACAAATTCAATAAAATTATAAATTGTTAGATTAAACATATGTTAGAAAACTAGAATATAAAATAAATAATTTTAAGTTCATAAAACAAATTACTTGAGTTAATCTTTTCAGAATTTTTAACATCATTTATAAAGGCTTTAATATCGATAAGAATTGGTGCTGAACGCAACCAATTTTAATAACAAATAAGTATTTGTATTGTTGATGAAAATAAAATAAAAAACTACAAAATAGATCTAACATGCTATTGCAACTAATTATGAAATAACACAAATATTAATATATATTATTTTTCTACGAGGTTGAGAAAGAGTAGGATTTAAAAAATTTAAAAATATCTTTTTAAGTCAACCAAATGCAATGTTAAAACAAATTATGAAATAATATGAGAAGAAGATTTACAGAAATATAAAACCCAAAAGCAAAGCACAACCAATTAGAGCACGTACATGGTCAACTGATATGATAAGAAAACTCAATAAAATAGATTAGCAAGATCTCCACTAACACAAACCCATAATAGCCATATAATTTAGAATTATATTCACTCCAATTCATTAAAAAAAATTCATCAAATTAGGTGGTATAATTGGGATTAAAACTTTGTTAACTTATAGGGGAGCTATTTAATGTTATGAATACTTTTGAGAGTACACAATGTCTTTTTTTTAATTAAAAAACTCAAAGAGGTAAGAGATTCATTGTGGAGACAAACTCATGTGTATTATAGATCTTAATAGTGTAAATACATTTTTACCCTTGATTTTTTTTGTCAAGCTTATTTGTTTTGGAAGGGTGTTTTGGACTTAAATATTGTATATCCATCCTTTTTTTCCTAGCATGTGTTATCCCTTTTCCTTTTATATATATATATATATATATATATATATATATATATATATATATTTTACACCTCGCTCATTTGACACTCCTCCATTTCTCTCTTTTCTTTTATTCTCAATTGAAATTTGTGATGCTAAGATTTTTAGGGTTTATTTCTTTCTTTTAATGCCCTTCCCTACTCTACTTCTCCTTTTTACTCTCTCCTTTTCTCTATTGACTTTTTATGATTATGAGAGTTTTAGGGTTTGTAAGATCCCTGACGTCTTTCTCCCTTTCTGTTTTTGTTTCTCTTTTGTCTAACTGTTATTGTCAAATTTCTAAAATTTACATTTTATTTATTGAGTTGTCATAACTTAATTTCCTAAAATTTTCAAAACAATAAAAAATATCTTTTTTAGAAAAAAAATCATACTTCAAACAAAAACAAATGCAAAAAAGAGGTTTTTGGTTGCAAATAAACAAGGATTTAATTTACAGTAAGTCAAAGATTAACATGGGTTTAGGGTTTCATTAAAGAAAATTAAGGAAAATTGTTGAAATTAGTTATAATTGCACAAATTAAAAGACCAAAATATAAAAGATGGAAAAGCTAGGAAGTCCAATTCAGTTAATTAGGAACCTAATTGAAGGTAAAAATTAGAATTTAGGGGGAAATTGGTTAAATTTGCAATCCAATGACCAAAATGAAAGGTGTGGAAGTTTAGGAGGTTTTAATTAATTCAACCAGGGGCTCGATTGAAGAAAAAAAATTAAACTTGGGAGTCAATTTGACTAAAAATAAAAGAATTAAAGGTCCAATGATTGAATTGAAAAGGTTTTAGAATTAGAAGGGCATTTTTTGTTTTAATTAGGGACTTAGTTGAAGAGAAAATTAAAAATAAAAGTCAATTTGGTTGAAATTACATAATTTGAGAAACTAAGGACTATATTGTAACACATGCCAAAATTCAAAGGCCCCATGAATAATGACCGAGGGCAAAATTGAAAGGATTTGCAAAAATAAAGCCCAATTTAGGATTGGATTGAGGATTTTCACAAATCAAGAACTGTAATCAAAAGTAGCTAAAACTTTTATGATTAATTTAGTCTTTTCTAAAATAACGCAGTTTCTTTTAATTGAAGGAATCCCTAATTTTAAAACCAAATGACGTCCCTCGGTCTAAAATCCCAAAGCCCTAATTAAAAGAAAAAGAGGAATGATGTGTCACCTATTCTCGTCTTTAACCTTGAGATTATATGTTATAAGCTAAGGTAGGGGAGGATCTTTGGTGTAAGAACTTGGAATTTTATAAGTTAACTTACTATTTCAAGTGATTATTTTCTTGTAAAATGATTTATAATTTTTTTTTAAACGATCAGACCATTTTTTTCCCAAAATAGTCTCACACCATTTTCATCACTGGAAATCTCCAACTATTTTTTATATTTTGGTCAATCTATTTCTCCAAAACATTTCAACCAATTTAATCTCTAGAATCTTATAAATCATTTTCACAATTCAATTCTTATTTGGTTCTCTAAATATCCTTGGATTTTGTTTAGATTCACTTATACTTATAACATATATTGCATCATAGTATATACATTTTGGTGGATGAAACATTAGTTTATATCTTTAATTTCTCCTTGCACATTTTGAAATGTCAACTTCAAAATCTTAATACATTTATATATTGAGATTTTAATAGAGTTTTCCCTACATAAAAGCCCTACCCAAGATAACTCAAATAAAAAACTCATCATCACAAAAGTAGCCTCAGGCTCACCACACATCAATTTCATCACAATATGATTAATCACAACGTACATATATAAGGCATGGCAAGGAATTTTTTTGAATATACACAAACATTCCCAATATAACCAAGAAACATCCTTGCATCTTTCTTACAATGCACATAATATTTTAACTTAATTACATATAATAAGCTTATTACATAATATAGGTGAGGTTTTTTTTTACAAAATTCTACCTAATATAAGATGATTAGGAAGATCCGTTGTATAATATCATAACTTAGGTGATGGATGAGATGTACCTATAAAGCATATAAATAAACAGAATACATGATAAACATGTGTATGTCCATATCCATTGCTTCAAATAGATTTTCTACAACTCTAAAAAATACACAAATCATCATTAATCCTTTTATAAGAACATTAAAATGATGTCATCCTTACAATTTAATTCATCCTCTTCATCGAATGGAAAACTTTCCTTCAATTTCATTTACTAATTATGCCATATTTTCCATTTATTATGTTCTCTTCTAGTTTGACCCATGACTCAGGTGATCTGAGACTTAGACTAGGATAAGTTCTAACAAAAATAAGGAATGAATTGACTTGGTATGATTCAATTAAGAAACGAGATTGACCTGGAACACAATTAGCCCTAAAAAAACCCATTCAAAACTCGTTGATCTTTTTCTTTCTTTTTTTTCCCCTTCAAATTGATGTTGATTTTACATGTTTATAAAATTTTAAAAAAATAGGTTGAACTGGGTCATCCCACCTGACATGGGTTAACCTGGGTCAATCCATATGACCTGGAACTTGTCTTGGACTGATTTTCAGGTTGAGTTTGAAAATAATGCAATAGATAACTTTTCAAAAAAATCAATTATATAAAAGGGTCTAAAATAAAAATAGCAATTAAAAGAATAAGGGTTAAAATTAAAATTAAAATAAATTAGAGGGCAAGAACAATTCTTTAATCAAAGGATTAAACTAGAAAAAAAAATTAACGAAAAGACAAAAAAAACTAAAAGTATAAGGATCAAATTATAAAAAAACAAAATGCAACAAACTTGAATTGAATGATGAAATTGAAAACCACCAAAACCTTGACAAAAAGGTCAAGAAAACAAATTAGAAATTAAAAGAAGAAGAACCAAATTGAAAAATATTATATATGACAAATTAGAATTAAAAATTAAATTGAAATAAATAAAACTTTTACAAGATGACCAAAGGAAAAAAATAAGAAATTTAAATAATAAGGACTAAATTGAAAAAAAACCAAATTAGAATTGAATGACTAAATTAAAAAAATAAAACTTCTATAAAATGGTAAAAAAAATTAAAAATAAAAAGAATAATGAATGAAATTGAAATATAAAAAAGACAAGTCTGTATTTTATAAGAAAGAAGAGAAAAAAAAAATAAAGAAAAACCTATGGGTAATCATTTATCTTATTACTGCTAACACCCATCAACACGGTGAAAGGGCTAGTTTTGCAATTAAGAGGTTCCGTACGAGCTTTTTAAAAGGTGCAAGCGCATGATAATTATGTGCCATCAAATTTATTTATTAAAAGATGAATAATTCAGGGTAAGAAAACCTAATTACCCTTTATATTTATGAAAATAACAACAAAATTTGTTTGGAAAGACTAAAAAGCCCTTGTGTCCAATGTCTATTTCTCCTTTTATTGTAAGGGCAAGTTTGAGTTTTGACTTCATTTTAAAAAACAAAAAAACACAAATATCCTTAGCGAACGACCTTTTTGTTTTTTTAAAATTAAAGATAATTAAGTTATTTAGCTGTTTTAAAAAATTATAGATAAGACATATATATCCTTATAATTATTAAATGATTAATACTCATATAAAAAGATAGAAATACTCCAAATTCAATTCAAAGGCTACTTTTTTTGAAAAATAGAAAAAAAAATTATATAAGAAAGTGATTTGTGTGGGAGTATTCAATTAAAAAAACCCTTATAATATAGTTGTTTTGTTATAATATTATAAATATGTTTGATATTTTAATATATGATGTTTTTTAAAAATATTTTTTATTTAGAAATATATTAAAATATATTTTTAAAATTTTTAATATTAATATATCAAAATAACAAATAAAAAAATTATTAATTTAATACTTTTTAAAATAAATATATTTTTAAAACAAACCGAAATAACGCAGGGATGCTTTTACGAAATGAGCCCTGGCCCCGCCAAATAGCAAAGATAGAGTCCATTTTGATCAAACGGATGACGTGTCCACATCACATCCACAAGTCTGAATCAGCTCACACAGCCCCAGGGCGAGCTCGAAATTCAAAAGCAGAAGACACGTTTTGTTTTAGCTCCATCAATCAAGTTTTTATTAAAAATAAAATTAAAAATTAACAAAGAAAA
>Ga0325400_1004800_pt1 | contig 12585 bp, 4 predicted proteins | sample PopdelMetagenome_2_FD_205662 | JGI IMG/M metagenome (GOLD analysis project Ga0325400, IMG submission 205662) | Populus deltoides microbial communities from Bellville, Georgia, United States - Xylem-PdKOR-R1 | ecosystem: Host-associated > Plants > Phyllosphere > Stem > Wood/Secondary xylem...
ACAAGCCTCTCACTAACCGGATATTGGTTATGTGACTTGCGATATGCAGTCAGTTGAATAATTTTTTTTAATAAAAAATTAAATATACAAGTTTTTTAAATGGCTCAAGTGTAAATAATAATAAAATTATATTTTTTCTAGAAAAAGTGTAAACAAAGAAAAAAAAACTAAAAAACATTAAAATCATGAATGTGGCATGCAAGTAGTTATAATCTTTTTTTAAAAAAATATATTTCAGGTATGTAAGCTGCTTAATGTGTTGTTTTACATGAAAAATTAAAAGTATTTTTAAAAAGTCTATGCAATCATCTAATTAAATAAATCGATAATTATTTATATAAATAAAAAATCGTTAACAACAACAAAGAAAGAAATTGTAAAGATGAAATATTTACCAAATTATATTTATTAAAAAGAAATTATTTAAATATATAAAAGATAAATCCACCTTAAAAAACTCATGGCTTAAACGATAAATACAAAAACAAAATGACTGAATAAACCCACATTATAAAAAATATTACGAAAGGCAAATACATCAGAAAAATATAAGGAACGAACATCTGCCGATATGATAGGAACATATAAAAAAAAGTATTGGGTGAACTTGGCAACTAACTTAGGTGAACAAATTAAACACGTGACATGAGACATGAAATTGGAATGACCCAAAAAAAAGCAAAGCAAAAACAAATATCAAAACATAAATGAAAATAAATGCTTTAAAAAAATACCAAAGTCGACCCGGACTAATTTTTCATATCTATAACTGAAGTCATGAGACAAAGATCCCATTAAAAACAAACCTGAAAAATTGAAGAAGCAAAATTCTTAACCAAACAAATATCAAGTGATGAAATTTAGAGAAAAAAGTCAATTAAAAAAAAACAATGCAAAACAAAATAAATAGCAATTAAAAGAATTATGACTAAATTCAACATAAAAACCAACTGAAATTAAATGTTAAGGGAAATTTTGAATGGAATTAAATATTTAGGGATGAAATTGAACAAAATAAATCAATTGAGAAAACTGTTAAAAAATAACAATTAAAAAAATTGGCACCAAACTTGAAATAAAAATCCAATAAAAAGAAGTGCTCAATAATAGAATCGAAGAAAAACAAATAAATCAAGAAAATAATTGAAAAAAACAACAATTAAAAGAATAAGTATCAAAATAAAAAAAAAAACTAACAAAATCAAACAACTAGGGACAAGATAAAAAATAAAATCTAATTAGAAACTATCAATATATAAAAAAATTACAATTAAAAGAATAAAAAATGAATCAAAAGAAAAAAGAAATTGAATAGCTGACATGCAATCCAAAAAATAACAAGAATGGTCAAAAGGAAAGGGAAAAAAAAAAACTAACTGGTGTTAAACCAAATATCACTATTGTACACGAGCCACCTAAAGAAAACGAAGACTCCGAGACGCATCGAATGATGTGACGGAAGCTTGATTTCAATCACCGCCGTCGGTCGCATAATCTTTTTGTGTGTGTATAAAATAAAAAAATACTTCTATAACTGAACAAAAATAAAAAGAAAATCATATGAAATTATAACAGAGTCTCTGAAAGCCAAGACTAACAAATTTAAATGACAAGAATAATTGAGTTGAATAATTCAACTGTTCTTGAAACCATAAAAAAACAAAAGTGCTTATATGACTAAATAACAATAAAAAAACTGTTAGAAAATAACAACCAAGCCATTAAAACCAAAACTAATAAATTTTAATAATAAAAATACTAACATTATTCAACTTTATGATAAATTTAAAGTTGACATGTGCGCTCGAATTAAAGTTTATGATTGTTTGTTTTTTAAAGATAATATAACAATTATATTGTTATTAAAAAATAAAAAGATAACGTTATCCTCAAATAAATTAAGAATAACAAATTAACCTCTACGAAGGCTTTCTTACTTCCTAAGCAAAAAATTAAAAAAATAATGAATAATTTTACTGTAATACTAGAAGAATTTCATTGCAGATGTATTACTTTAAAAGATTCATGGGGTTTAGTGTTTTACTTACATAACTAAGCGACCGAAAGGCAGTATGGTCCCCTCCTTTTCTTTTGCATCGTATGCGAGGGAGCTCCTGGCCTCTTCCACGCAAGTCTGCTTTAGCATCCTCCTGTTCCTGGGCACGATGATCTTAAGCAAAGCTGTCGGTCTCGAACAAGAACAAAGATAGAATTCTGAGTACGAAAGTAGAAGTTGGAGAACATATACCTAGAATAAGAACCTTAAAAAAAATAAATAATAAAATATTATTATAAATTCATATTATTATCCCTTTATTTTCTTCTTTTAAATTCATGTTATTATAAATATTATAAAAAAATTATATATAGAATAAGAACCTTAAAAAAATAAATAATAAAATAAAATTGGATAATTTAATGGTTATTGCTTGAAAATAATATTAAAACTTTTCGGACAATTATTGTTTTAAAATAAAATAAATAAATATAAAAAATATATTTAGTTGAAGAAATAGTAGTAGAGATGTCAAATAAATATATTTTTATGATAATTTTAAAATATAAAAAATAAATATTTTTATTTTTAGTGCTTTTTATCTGATTTGAAACCGTTTGAGAATGCGATGCAAATCATGTTTTTAAAAAATTCAATTTTTTTGCTAAAATTTAATATATTTTGAATCGTTTTGATATGCTGATATTAAAAATAATTTTTTAAAAATAAAAAAATATTATTAATATATATTTTAATATAAAAAATTATTTAAAACACAATTACAATTACACTTACCAGCTACTTCAAAGAACCAGAAAGAAAGAAAAAGTAAAAAAGAACATATCTTTAAGATATGAACGGAGAAGTGGACTTTAATGATTATGCAAGGATAGAGATGAAGTTCACTAATTTTGAATTTTACTTGTCACGGTCTTTCCTTGTCGTTTCCATCTCAAAATTGAATGGTCAAAGTCTCCCCTTGTGGTCTTCTTTCTAACGTGGGGTCCTCTCAGTTTTTCTATGTTTCTATAATGTAGGGTCCACAAAAAATCGTAGTCCTGAAGAAACCCAGGAAACAAGGGGTGTTTTTCCTTCTCAACACGTGTTAAAAATTTTGGAAAAAAAAAAAAAATATATATATATATATATATATATCAAATTGTTTTTTAGAAAATAGTTATGTGCAGTATTTAAAAAATATATATACTTAAAAATTATATAATTTTTTTTAAATAAGATGTAAAAACATATTAGAAAATGTTATTGCATGAATCACACCGATCATTATTAATAGCCTTTAATGATGTTTATTAAAAAAAAATGATTGTGGTTATTTTTTGAAGTATTTTAATTTTGAAATATAATAAAATAATATTTTTTTATTTTTTTAAAATTATTTTTGATATCAATGCATCAAAATATCTAAAAACACTAAAATTTAATAAAATTTAATTTTTTTCAAAAACACTTTTAAAACACTTATTTTTTTATTTTCTTTTTTCTTTTAAAGTTTATGTCAAATTATATATATTTTTAATATACTATGTTTTTTTAATTTTGATATTTTTAAAATATTTGTTGTTAATTTCTCAGTATTTTTTAAATGAGCTAATTTTTTTAAAAAATAGAATGGAAATCGGAAACAAAAGATTGAGGTTCATTGGTTACCTCGTTTTTGTCCAAACCAGCCGCCTGTTCCTTTAGCGGCACCATCATTTTCTAACGTGATCATATATACTCGCTGCTATATGCTGACATGTCAAGAGGATTTTAAGAGACGTGGAAGGACCTGCGGTTCCCGTATACTGGAATGGCGGCACTGGTTCTGCAGTCTTGACAAAAAGAGGCCTGCAACTTCATCCATGTTGGTGATGGGAGATGTCTTCCTTCTCAAACTTATTTTGTTTTTTCATTTTATCTTTCACTAATTATTCAAAATAAGTTTGATATGTACATGGTTAATGTGATTTACAATAATTTTTTTAATCGAGAATAATACCTAGGATAGTGTGTTTGGTTTATATTTAAAAATACATGAGAAGTCTAAATAAAATTTTATTTTATTTTTAAATTTTAACATTTAATTTTAATTTGGGTGATGTTTGTTTGTTGTTTTGAAATGTAAAAGGCAAAAATAATAAAAATAGAAAAGACAAGATAAAATAGGAGACGAGAATGTAATTATATCTGGTAAAAATTGTTTTTATATTTTGTTTAGTTACTGATAAAGACAAAATAAAATATATAAAAAATTATTTTCACATTAGTATGTATTATTATGAAACATGTGTATTTTTTAAAAAAAATAATTAAATATTATTTTTATACTTTAATTTATATTGAGTGTTGAAATTAAAAATAATATAATAATTCTAGTTATAAATTTCAAACCGGCCTGACAAGTCAACTAGAGCTGATTGACCCGAGGTTTTTTATTATTATCCAGAGTTGATTGACCCGAGGTTTTTGATTATTGTCCAAGTATAGAAAAGAAAAAGATAATGGAGACAAAGATTATAAAATATAACAGATAAGGTTGTGTTTGACAGTTATGTACATAACATAGTAATCATCTCGTGAATCATGTTTGGTTGATGATAAACAATATTGAATCAAATGTAAAAAAAAATTATTCTATCTTTAATACTTATTGTTACTAAACTTATATGTTGAAAAAATAATAATTAGATATCTTTTATATTAATTTATACCAAGTATTTAAATTAATAACAACATAGTAATCCTTGTTAAAACTTAGATCAACCCAGCTAATTGATCTAAAACTTGGTCAATCCAGGGCTTAGACCAGTTCTTTATTTTTTTTAAAAAAAATAAAGGATTGACCTGACTTTGCCTGATCAAAAACCTAAGTTGATGACTTACAATCTCGAGTAAAACCCGGTTAAAAATTGTTTGATTTTTTTGTTAAGAGAATGTTGTTTCGATGCTTTTTTTAATAAAAATTGAAATTAACCTAGATTGATTTTCTTGACTTGTGACTTGAGTCGTTTTTTGGATTGAGTTTTAAAACTATGATAATAATCATTTTTATCACTACTTTGTCTTGATTAGACAATTATGAAATTAAGAGTTTTTTACAATAATATTTTAGAAATAAAAAATATTGTTTTCAAAGACAAGTCCTCTCTATATTTTTTGTTTTTTAAGTATAAAAATTCACTCTAAAATTTTATATAAGGATACAATTATTTTTTTTTTTTATCTATGTCTCTATCTTATAAACCAAACACATTTTTATTTTCATTTTCTTAATCTTTTCTATTTCCAAATAATAACCTAGTGCTCCAATATTAATGTATTTTCAGCGCAGTTTTCTAATTTATTTAACTTCACACACTCTAGACCCAATTTTTATTTTAAATAACACGGTCAACAAAAATATTTTGCAAACTAATACAACTAAATTATGCTGTTTAAAATAGTGCAATCACGCTATTTTAAATAACATAAATACCTAAATTGTACTATTTTTTCATTTTTTTAATTGAGCTAGATTGTAAATTATTTTTATCAATGAGAAAAACTACTCTAATCCCCCAAACTAACCGGTGACCCACCGTTCCACCCAAACCCCCCTCCCCCGCCATTACGGCACATCTGAAATTTATACGCGTAAACCGAGGGCATAACAGTCATGAAAATAACCGCCACTCACTAACACTTTAATACTTCCGGGGAGTGGGTCTCGTCCTCTCTCTCACACGTCATCAGCAGACGCATCTCCGTTTTCCTCGTTCCTTCCTTTTATATAGCCACAGCCACTCCCTTACTCCCTCGTTAGAAAAAAAGCTCTTCTCACTCCCTTTCCCCTCTCCCTCTCTCTCTCTCTACAAAAGCGTGACCGTTAAGTAACAATGTCTCGCCGTGGTGGTGGCCGGAGATCGTCAGAACCTCGCCCTGACCAGGGCTCCTCAACTCCGTCACCATCTTTTCAGCGCGGTGGTGGTGGAGATCGTGGCAGAGGCCGTGGACGGAGAGGCGGCTTCACTCCTGCTCCGTCTCCAGCACCTGTTCGTGCTCCTCCCCCTGCTGCATCCGGCTACCTTTCTGCAACCGCAGGTCCGTCCACCTCATTAACTCCCCAAAAAATGGCATCATCTTCGACTGCGCCACCGCCCTCGGCTTCGAGTTCGGCTTCGATGGTGGAGCTGAGTCAAGAGATCGCAAAAAAGTTGTCATTTGGAAGTACCAGTGCGACGGGAGGGTCGCTGCCTGTATCATCGAAGGCCATTGTGCCTCCGCCTCGGCCACAACTTGGAAGGATAGGAAGGAAATGTACGATTAGAGCAAATCATTTTGTAGTTGAGGTTTCTGATAGAGATCTCTTTCACTACGATGTACGTAACCCTCCCTCCCTCCCTCTCTTTCATTACGTATATGATCGTCCAATATACGTATTGTTTTGTTTATGTACATACGTACCTTTTGTGTTGGGTTTCAGTACCTTATATGGATTGTTTTGTGTTTGTTTAATAGTATTAGCCCCTTTAATTTTTTTTTCTACAAATTTTAAAAGCAGTTATTTTTTAAGCAGTGACCCTATAGCTAACTTCGGTTTTTTTCTCTTTTGTTTTTTTCTAGATTTTTAATTATATTTATTGTTTTCTTTCTGGAATTTCTAGTTTTTTTTTTTCACGATGAAATGGTTTATATACATATTGTTAATTATAATTTTCAGTAGGGGTGTTTTTGCCCTTTTTTTATTTTGTTTTAGTTTTTTGTGGATAACATGTTTCAGCAATAACAAACCTTTTAGTTTATTTTATGCAAGTCATTTTCTTTGTGGTTAAAAAAGCTATTTGACGTTGAGAATTTTGATTGATGGCCTGGTTTTTGGATTAGGTGGCAATAACTCCCGAAATTACGTCGAAGAAAGTAAACAGAGATGTAATATCTCAGCTTGTTCGTTCTTATCGTGAGTCCCACCTGGGCAATCGGATGCCAGCTTATGATGGCAGGAAAAGTCTATACACTGCTGGGGCATTGCCTTTTGAAGCAAAGGAATTTGTCGTGAAGTTGGTTGAGAAGAATGATCCTGCTAGTTCCTCCAGTTCTGTCAAGTAATTCCTATTCTACCGTGCCTATGTGACTTTGGGTTTTTGCTTGTTCGAAAAGATTATGATTACTGTATTCGTTTTAAAACAAACTTGCTCATGCCATTGGTTCATACGCAGAAAGGAACGTCAATTTAACGTGGCAATCAAATATGCATCCAAAGTTGATATGCATCATTTAAAGGAATTCCTAAGTGGCAGACAAAAGGATGTTCCACAGGAAACCATACAAATCCTTGACATTGTTCTCAGAGCATCACCATCAGAAAAGTAATTCAACTCAATTATTTAGAAAATGTAAATTTCCTTTTCTTTTATCTTCTCCTTTGTGTGTCTTTGACTAGGTACGTTACTGTTGGGAGGTCATTCTTCTCACTTGATTTGGGCAAAAAAGGCGAGCTTGGTAATGGAATAGAATACTGGAGAGGTTATTATCAAAGTCTTCGGCCAACCCAAATGGGACTCTCTTTAAATATTGGTATAGCTTCATTTACTTGCATTCATTTTGATTATCTAAAATTGATGCATTGATACTTGTTCTAACTATAGATCTGTTGAGAACTTCACCCCTCTAATATCTTACTTTTGTATTGTAGATGTGTCAGCCAGATCCTTTTATGAGCCAATTTTGGTGACTGAGTTTGTGGCCAAGTACTTCAATCTCAGAGACTTGTCAAGGCCTCTTTCTGATCAGGATCGTGTTAAGGTAACTTCATTGCTTACTGTAATGCACAAAGTCATTCTTGCGAATTACCCACATTTTTTCTCCTTTATCAAATTGAAGTTTAAGTATCTTGTATATATCTTCGGGTGCAACTTTCAGGTGAAAAGGGCCTTAAGAGGAATCAAAGTGGAAATTTCATACAGGGACTATGCCAGAAGCTTCAAGGTTACTGGCATATCTAATCTACCAGTAGACAAGACAATGTAAGTCTCCTGGCTTCACATTACAAGGATGCGGATGTTCTTGTGATTTTGAAGCTTGTAAATACTATTATGGACACTGTTGATAAGGTTTCTGTATTTTTGAGATTCCTAAGAATCCTTAGAAAGTAAGGAAAATAACTCGGGATGTTGTTTTAATATGTTATTGAATTTTATTGACAATGTGTAAAACTGAGTCTACATAAATTCTTTTGAAAGCTGAAGCAATTATTTGTCTTTGAAAGGATTTAGTAACTTTTATGGCGGCGGCTGATTTATCGTGTCTGTCTAACATAGCTTTTTAGTCTTTATTGTTTGGGGCCAAACCTACTAAAAATGATCCTGAAGCTAGCTTAATCTTAAGAAACAAAATTGTGTTACAAGATATTAATAATGTTATAAGACTATGTTTGTGATTCTCAGTCTCCTATCATCTTGAACTTTCTACCAATTTTGTGTCATGTAGGTTTACTCTGGATGATAAGAAAACAAAGGTGTCTGTCCATCAGTATTTCTGGGACAGATACAATATTGGGCTGAAATATACATCTTTGCCTCCCCTTCAAGCTGGAACTGATGCGAAACCCATTTATTTGCCCATGGAGGTTTGTTGTTTTAGATGAGATCCCTAAGATTATTGTACCTCTGCATATGGCTCTGAATTAGGTTGCTTATTTTGGTTTTCTTCGTATTGCAGCTCTGTAAGATTGCTGGAGGACAGCGATACACAAAGAAACTAAATGAAAGACAAGTCACTGCCCTTTTAAGAGCTACCTGTCAACGCCCTTCTGCTAGGGAAAATAGCATTAAGGAGGCAAATAATCTCTCTTCGACATCTTTGTTTCTATCATTGCTAATCTTGATTTTTGTGGTTTATATATGTTACCCCCCTTATATTTGGCTTTATAAGTTATAACTAGCCACTCTCCATCATCATGTAGATGGTTGGGCATAACGATTATAGTAGGAATGTGCTTGTAAGGAATGAATTTGGTATTCAAGTGAAAGAAGAACTAACATCGGTTGATGCCCGAGTTTTACCTGCTCCCATGGTAATTATGCATTCTGCTTTGGATTCATGTCGAATGTCATGAATTAATTATTAACAGCATTAACATCACTTTTTACTATGGTCTTGCAGCTTAAATATCATGATACAGGACGAGAAGCTAGAGTGGATCCACACTTCGGACAATGGAATATGATTAACAAGGTGAAGTGATGGTTAACAAAATCATTTGTGATACAGGCTTGCCTAATGAGGAAGCTTGGGTTTGAGTGTGTTAATGTTTCACTGGTTATTCCACATTTACCAGACTGCTTGGAATTGATTTTACTGCTTGAAAAATAGTTGTAGTTCTAGCATAGAAAAAAATGGTGAATGTGCTTCAAAAGCAAAAACCAACTTGCATCATAATGTTTGTATTATAACTTCAGGTATTTAAGGGATTTCTTTACTTGTTGGAGTCTGTGAAATTGTGTTTCTCATGTACTGTTGATGTGCGTGTTTGTAGTGTGAAAAATGTAGTGAACTCAATGGTGAGATGGCTTTCTATAATAATGGTTTTGCAGAAAATGGTGAATGGTGGCAGAATTGATTTTTGGACGTGTGTGAACTTTTCTACAAGAGTGCAGAGAGACTTGCCATTTGAATTTTGTAGGCAATTAATGGATATGTGCAACAGCAAAGGAATGGTTGGACTTCATCCCTCACTCCTTTTGTGCCATTTTTATTCCCATGGGTTTTGTTGCTATTTTGGTAGATTTACTCTGGGTTGATTTGAACAAAATGCTAGGAATTCCACCCAGATCCCATTATTCAGATACATTCAGCTGATTCCAGGTATATTGAGAAGGCTCTTCATGATGTTCATAAGAAATGTACTGCAAAACTTGCAAATCAGAAGGGGAAACAACTTCAACTGCTGATCATTATTCTACCTGATTTCAGTGGATCCTATGGTTGGTTACAGGATATGATTTGAAATTCATAATCTGAGTTGTTTGTCCTGTAAATAAGCTCCTTTTTCCTTGTAGGGAAAATCAAACGTATTTGTGAAACTGAGTTGGGAATAGTTTCACAATGCTGCCAGCCCCTGCAGGCAAAGAAGCTCAGCAAACAATACCTGGAAAATGTTGCTCTTAAAATTAACGTGAAGGTTTGCTATTTTCCTTTGTTATTTTTTTCCTCCTTCACTCTTTTAGTCATATGAAGTATTAAATTGAGGATTGAATCTTTCTAGGCTGGTGGACGAAACACTGTGTTAAATGATGCTATTCAAAGAAGAATTCCCAACGTTACTGATTTTCCTACTATTATTTTTGGTGCTGATGTGACCCATCCACAGCCAGGGGAAGACTCTAGCCCGTCGATTGCAGCAGTATGTTGAGCTGGATTTTATCATTTAATTATCATTTTCATGTTAGGTTGTCTATTATGCATCCTTTGGAATTTATTCATTGTATTAAATAGTTTGTTGGGGTGATACAGGTAGTGGCTTCTATGGACTGGCCAGAGGTAACCAAATATAGAGGACTTGTATCTGCACAGGCTCATCGCGAGGAAATTATTCAGGATCTTTACAAAAAATATCAGGATCCACAAAAGGGTTTAGTTCACAGCGGAATGATCAGGTAAGGAATTGACATGCATCCTTCCCCCAATGTGAGATTTTTGGAAGATTCATAACTGCCATCATTTTGACTCTATTTGCAGGGAACTGTTTATTGCATTCAGGAGATCAACGGGCCAAAAGCCTCATAGAATTATATTCTATAGGTAATTTTAACATTGGATAAGAGAAAAGTCATAACCCTTTGTGTTAGATTGCTGAGACCATATGAATTCATTTGACAGAGATGGTGTAAGTGAAGGCCAATTCAGCCAAGTTCTGCTACATGAGATGCAGGCGATACGAGAGGTATTGTGTTACTGGTTAAGGATAACATAGCTGTGGTCTATTGATACTTTGTCGGACATACATGTTTTAAGGTGCTAGATGGGTCAAGTTAGATTTAATGGTGTTTGCTATTATGTGGTGTGTCCAAAGAGAAGGCTAACTGCGGTGTACAGATCACACTATCCATAACTCTTCTCATTTATGTGGATTGTGGTTTTTGTTCCTGGTTGTGGTTCGCTGCCAGTAAGCTATGCCAGCTAGCGCTACTTGCATGATTATTGCATTCGATTTTACTGTGTGTATGAGCTAGTCAATATTTTATTTCCTGTAATGTAGTCAATAGTAAAACTTTTATGCCTTTTAATACGCGTGATTTTAAAACTTTCTAGGCATGTGGCACCCTGGAAGAAGGATATTGTCCTCGGGTTACCTTTGTTGTAGTGCAGAAACGGCATCATACACGCTTCTTTCCTGCTGACCATAACAAGCGAGATCTGACTGACAAGAGTGGCAATATCCTACCAGGTTTTGAATTTTGCTTCCCCTAGCAGTTTTGGTGTCTTTTTGTTGAGAACTGAGTTTTTTATTTTTTTAATTGTTTTAGGCACAGTCGTGGACACTAAAATTTGCCACCCTACAGAGTTTGATTTCTACCTTAACAGTCACGCTGGAATTCAGGTAAAAGATTCTGCCAACAGTCAACACGTTGAAATAAATGATGAATAAGTGATCCTGCTTAGGATATGACAGCCAACTCAATTAAAAATAAAATATTAAGACACTTGTTTTTCGGCATCTATACTTGCAGGGAACTAGCAGACCTACACACTACCATGTATTGTTTGATGAAAACAACTTCACTGCTGATGGCTTACAAACCCTCACAAACAATTTGTGCTACACGTAATGTTTTGGCATCCTTTTTTGAAGAATTAGTTTGTTTGTTCTGCATTGTACAATTTGGTAGTCTTGATTCTTTTTTTTTAAATTTTCTTTCCAGGTATGCAAGATGCACTCGGTCTGTTTCCATAGGTCAGACCATCATCCCCCCCTCTTCTTTTTTCATGTAGTTTTTAATTTTACATGTAATTTAATTATTTCCATCAGAATGGTAATACTTTACATGTGAAATCATGCAGTGCCCCCTGCATATTACGCCCATTTGGCAGCTTTTAGGGCTCGGTATTACATTGAGGATGTAACATCAGACAGTGGTTCTACTGGTGCGACTGGGAGGAGTGTGGAGGCCCGATCTCTTCCAGTCGTCAAAGAAAATGTCAAGGATGTTATGTTTTACTGTTGATATAGTTGGCCCTTCTTTTGTGTGGCCACCTGAGACTTTTGTGCAGAATCCAACCAACCAACTTGTGTATATCAATCGGCTCGGCACGCATCGCTGTTGTGGATGCGGAAAGATCAGAAAGAAGGCATATACAAAACTTTTCTCCTTTTGTAGCAAATGGTGATATACAAGACATGTCTTTTTCTGTAAATAATGCTTTTGAACCAGTAGGTTTAAAACGAACTTCCCTGTTTAATGTCATGCTGTTTAACTTGCGTCTGTTGAAATTTTCTGAATATTTTTTTATTTCATTCCCACCTGTATGAAAATGTTCGTGCTTGCTTGCTTGTGCAATGTCAAATCCTAGATGTGGTGGTTGACATATTAAAATTATATTAAAATAATTTA
>Ga0325400_1004803_pt1 | contig 12582 bp, 10 predicted proteins | sample PopdelMetagenome_2_FD_205662 | JGI IMG/M metagenome (GOLD analysis project Ga0325400, IMG submission 205662) | Populus deltoides microbial communities from Bellville, Georgia, United States - Xylem-PdKOR-R1 | ecosystem: Host-associated > Plants > Phyllosphere > Stem > Wood/Secondary xylem...
TATTAAAAATAAATTATTTTAATATATTTTTAAATAAATTTTTAAACAATCACGAAAAAATGAAAAGAAGAAGGAGGGACGGAGAGATCTTTGTAGCTTTGATTATTGATAAAGGAAAGAAATGGACAAGAATCACATGCAGGAGCAATCACGTAAAAAAGAAATTGGTGAAGCAAACACCTATGAACAACAAACCTCGAAAAAGAATTTTAGGGGATGACCCTGATAGTTAGGAGAATAAATGAAAAAATCAAGGGTCTTTCTGTAATTTAGCATCATTATTTCTAACCAAGCACTCTCACAACTGAGCAATCGATATCCAACACGTGTTATCCAAATTCTTATTAATTCTGTGGTCTCAATTTCACGTTAATAATATCCGCTCCCAATTAAACGGGATGGTACTGTGCTGACACGTCCGCGTCTCCAGAAACTTCTGTTTCTCTCAGAATACTGAATACTAAGCAGAGAACTTCTCGCCCTTTCGCATTCTTTAAAAACGACTGCAATCTTTCTCTTGTTAACCATTAAAAAAAAGAGAAACACAATCAACAGCCTCAAATCTCATTATTCTCAAGGTAAGTTTCTTCTATCATCTCAATCGTTTCGATTTTGTTTTGTAATCCTGTGATTTCTTTTTTCGAATTTTCATGAATCCTGATTAAGTATCGTGGATTGTAATTAATTGAGTTCTTGATTGTTATTCATGATTAGGGTTAGTTGCTTGGATTTTCATCAGTTATGCATTACTTGTGATAATTAAGTGATTGCTTGGGATCTTAGGAGATGATCTCTTTAATTAGTAAAAGATTGCAATATTTGTGGATCAAATTCGATGCACGCTATTAAATTAAAATCAAATCAAATCAAATAAATAAATATATGGCAGTTAATTGAATTATAAGATTCCTCTTAGAAATGGGGAAATTTACGATCTCAGTAATTAGTTATTGATGTGTTCTTTGTAATTGTTTATTTATGCCCGTGTTTTTCTTATTGAATTTGATCCAGATGTCGTACACCAGAAGGTCAAGGTATTCCCTTTCGCCTTCCCCATACAGGCGAGACAGCAGGCCTGACTCCAGATCATTGTCGAGGTCGAGGTCAAGGTCAAGGTCCAGGTAATGTCTTGTTTCGTATATGCATTTTAAGCTGCCTGCTTTTTGGCAATCTCTCTATATACTGTGTTCTTTAGTCTATGTCTGTCTATTGTTTTCATTTCTTCTGTGTTCTGATTTGGTTTGTAGGAGCTCCTCAAGGGATGTGGAGAATCCTGGTAACAATTTGTATGTGACAGGGTTGTCACCTCGGATTACCAAGAAGGAACTCGAGAAGCATTTTTCCGCCGAAGGAACGGTAGGGATACCATGCTATTGTTTTTCCTACTAATTTTGGAATGCTATTAATTTCTTTGCATAGTTGAATCTTTCTAGTTTCTGAATTAACTAATCAAGTTTTCTTTTTCTTTTTCTTTCTAGGTAATTGATGTTCATCTTGTCGTTGACCCATGGACAAGAGAATCTCGTGGGTTTGGGTTTGTTACTATGTCTACTGTTGAGGAGGCTGATCATTGTATCAAGTATTTGGACCGATCGGTTCTTGAGGGTCGTGTCATTACAGTGGAGAAGGTAAAATCTTCATTTGTTTTATTCTTGATGAGTGGTCCTGATTTTTGCATTTTGGTTGCTTAGCTCTATTTCAATTCCTACGGAAACTCTGGATGCCTATAAGTTCTTATGAGATTGAAAGTTGTTTTCTTCTTTCCACTTGAAGCTTCTGTGGCAGCAGGTCAGCTGTATGTAGCAGCTCTTCATCACTCTCCAATAAACAACAAATCAAACATTTCAGCAAGTGTCAGACTGTTAGGGTTGTATGCCCTGAATCTCTCTCTTTTCAGCTGTTAAATCATGTGCAATTTGAAGTTATTCTATAATATTGATTTTGCTTGTTATATGCTAAACATCTGTTTTTAATATCCTATAAATAAGAAAATGTTTTTTCAACCTAATTAATATGTGCTGTTTTTGTAAAAGAATTGCAATTCAATGAACTCATTTCTCCAATTTGTTGCAGGCTAAGCGGAAGAGAGGACGGACTCCTACTCCTGGAAGGTATTTGGGGCTAAGAACAATTCGTGGTATGATGACTCGCGATGACTCACTCGCTTATTGTAATTTAGTTTTATACTGGCTTGTTCATTGGTCCATATGTTTTTTTTCTTCGTTCGCTGTAGTGCATGGCTGGACTCCAAGTAATTCTCCTTGTCAATCTCCTAGCCACTCTCCGTATCGGAGGAGCACGAGTCGGTCGCCGCGTTATTCCTCTGAACGCAACAGGAATAGATCCTACTCCCCACGTTACCACCGACACAGATCATATTCTCCTTACTACTATAACCATCATCGATACCGATCTCGATCTCCATATAGTAGGTCCCCTATCAGAAGGCATGACCGGTCGTACTCACCTTACTACTCAAGGCATTACTCACCAGATGACAGATACTATAGAAGATCTCCATATAGTAGGTCCCCTATCAGCAGGCATGACCGGTCGTACTCACCTTACTACTCAAGGCATTACTCACCAGATGACAGATACTATAGAAGACACCACTATTGCTCTGTATCTCGCAGTCCTACTCCATGTAGGGCTCGGAGGAGTTTTTCACGAAGCATCTCCCCTAGCCCATGGAGGAGGAGGACCTCAAGGAGGAGTTATTCTCGAAGCATCTCCCCTAGCCCATGGAGGAGGACCCCAAGGAGAAGCTGCTATTCACGCAGTGCATCCCCTGCACCAAGGAGGAGTTATCCACGAAGCATCTCCCCTAGCCCAAGGCGGAGCTCAAAGAGAAGCAGCTATTCACGCAGTGAATTCCGTGCACCAAGGAGGAGCTCGAGGAGTTATTCTAGAAGCGTTACACCAAGGCTAAGGAGGAGCTTGAGGAGGAGGGGGCGCTCTCGAGACAGCAGCAGTGCAAGCCCTGCTTCCAGATGTGCCTCTAGCTCTGTCACCCCTAGCTCGGAGCTACCTTCTCCATCTCATTGAAAGTAAATTGAGGCGCGTGCAGACCATATATATATATATATATATAGGCGAGGGTCTTGTAGGTTTGCGGACTGGAAGCTAAAAGTGTAGGCATGGGTGGTAATTTTCTATATATTAGAGTGGCTTAGGTCTATATCCAGTGACAGTTCCAATAAGTAATAACTATTGGCTTATTAGAAATTAATAACTGTTGGCTTATTAGAAACAAGAGACTTTCCTTCATGCATTTTTGTGGTTGATATGTTTAAAGTAACCTCTCTTCATCTACGCTTCTTCTGAATATAATCTGTTGAACAAATCACCAATTAATATTTAACTACATTTCACAGTAACAAATACCTTAGTATTTTGTGATTTCTTTTTTATTTTTCAGATTTAAGGAGAGGACGTGGATAGTTTGTCTATAACCATGTTGTGGGGTGACCTGAAACACGAAATTTTAAAAAAAAAACACTCAATCGGGTGGAAAGGTCTAATGGATCCAAACAAGCCCAAAGAAAAGAAAGAAAGAAGAAAAGAGAAGGAGAGGAGGATAAAAAGGAAAGAAAAGAGAAAAAAGCCCAATCGACCCAACTGGAAAACAACAAAACAGATTATCATCAAAGGTTTGACGGCTTCGCATGTGTCGCCTTAAAGCAACAGGCTTAAGCACGTGTTAGCATGTTGTTACACACGCCACACACTTCTTTGCTAATTTTCATTTCAGTCATTGATTCTTCAACAAAAAAAAATTCAGTTGTCAATTTGACCTGACTTTCCCAATAAGGGAGAGAAGAAAAAAATAATAAAGGAAAGAAAGAGACAACCCTAGCCCAGCTGAACCCACCAAGAAAAGTAGGGGAGAATAAGAAAAACAAAGAGAGAGAGAGAGAGAGAATGAAAGGGTGGCCAGCACACTGACTCTTTCATGTTGGCAAAGTTTCATATTAGACATGACAGGAGGTTGAAGACACGCCCAATATACCATTACCATAATTCTCCCTTTCACAAGTTATCAGTACAACACCTACCTAACAGCCCTGTCTCAAAATTATTTAACAAGATGGGGGCGCTCGCTCAAATGAACTTTTCCTAGCATGTTAATTGCACGGTCGTTCGTGACCCTAAGACCTACAGTAAAAATACAGGTGAAGCAGGGTATATAAATTACCTAAAGATCACCTGGTATAAAACACAACAAATCCACTTACATAGACCAGCATGCGTTCTCCTTCGTTTTCACTCTTCTTTTACATTATTTTCCTCCTACGTTTTGTTAACTTAGACATTGAAGGTTCTCTTTTTTACATAAGAGACTTGTTTTTGTAGAATAATATAGTGATGAATGGATTAATGTTTAAAATGACGAGTGCAAGAAATTTGGAAAGAGGTGAAAAGAAAAAAGAGAAAAACGCTAACCAGTTGTACAGGAGCTAGGCATGTTCTCCTTGTGATTACCTGTAAGGATCTGTTGTTGACCGTTGGGTTACAACTCCATTTTGCCTAGTGTGATGGCTATCAAACCCATCTCTGTTCCTTCCCCTAGCATGAGAAAGTGTTTTCTTATTTGAATTACTTGTGTTTTTTCTTCCTTTCTTCCATCAAGCAACCGGGGATAACCGCATTATGTAAATATATTGACATCATTACTTGCTAGAAAAGTAGAACGCTTTGGTAAAATAGGAAAAATATAGTTCATAAGAAAAAGTATCACAGAAGCGTGACATCTGGTTTATTGATATTTTTCTACAGATTCATGTTTTGATAGAAAGATATGGTCCCTGTCTTGTTATCCTCCCTTTATTTGCTCACTTGACCTGACTACAACCATATACATCATAAATTGAACGACAGCGTGTGGTTGTGGTAGCAATTATGGTACCCGGCACTCCTCTATGTTCCAGATTTCCTTGGCGTATTGGGAAATTGTCCGATCACTGCTGAATTTGCCACTGCCAGCGGTGCTAAGTATAGACATCCTCAACCACCTCTTACGATCCCTGCAAGCAAAACATAGGCAAATTTTAGAGGTCAGGGCCATTCTGTAACTTTTACAAGTCAAATAATCTCTCTTGCGCAAGATTGTAGCAAAAGTCAAAGTGCAGGCGGAGTTAGTTTTTTTAACATTTTCTTGCTATCTCTTTTCCATTTTAGTTCATGCATTTGGTTTTGGCCAATGCTTTCCGTCTTCTTTTGTAGCCTGCAATTCTCTTAATAAATGGCTAAAAAATATTGGCAAAGGAGCTGGCTTTCTAGCTATGCTTGCGCTATTGAGTGGGTGACATATTTGTCAACCAGCTTAAAGTTTCAAGCAATATTGGATATAGAACCATGACTGAGAAAACAGCGATCATGTCAAGTGAGTTACAAAAGAATTTTTTGTTGTGATGGACGCTATATCGCATTTAAGACATAGTAATACTAGAATATATACCTTAAAACATTAAAACTGATGAAATGTGAAACTAGGGAAAGCAATTCCTTACTTGTAAGCTTCATCTACTCTTTCCTGTGCATCCATGTAGCTTGGGAAATCATGGCCAACAAGAAAATAATCTCCACGTCCATAACCAGAGTTCCCTTCTAGAGACTCAAGAAGTGGGTTGTAGTCATAGCTTCCAAATGCTCCGCTTCTTATATACATCTTGGCCTCTTCAAACCGAGGATCTGGTTTAAACTGTGCAATCAGCAAGGACTAGTGTTAGACAAGAGAATAAGGTCCTAGAAACACCTGTATACTAACACTTTCAAGGAAAGGTAGTAGGGGGGTTAGATTAAGCTAAGAAATGATGTGGAGCATTATATTCTTCATCCTATTTCACAAGGAAGTCATTCAGATTTCTTCTTTTGAAGCAGTGCAGGCAGTCAGGCACATGATTCAAACAATTCAAGGAAGCTCCTTGCAATAAACATCATTTAATTGAAATATGACTCCTTTTAAAAAGCAACGTCTCCAGTATGGTTTTATCATTTTTGACTTGCTACTAAATCCTACTGCTCTAGTCCAAGTTTCTGGCTCTAGTAAGTTACCAGCTTCAAGACTAATGCTCTAGCTACATTTCTCTGACTAGGATGAGTAGTAGTCTTTCAATCAATAGATGCCCTTCATAGATTCTTCATCAAGTGTCAGGTAATTCATATTATATAGACGAATGTTTGTTGATCTGAAACTGCTAGTTTCTTACCAATCCATTCTCTCTTTCCTTGCGCAGTCTGGGGACTTCATCTGCTGTTGCACCGAAGAGAAAGAAATTCTCCTCTCCTATTTCTTCCCTGATTTCAACATTAGCGCCATCCAAGGTTCCTATTATAAGGCAACCATTGAGTGCAAACTTCATGTTGCTGGTGCCACTTGCTTCCATGCCTGCTGTGCTGATATGCTGTGACAACTCACTTCCAGGAATAAGCATCTCTGCCACAGATACATTGTAATTTGGAACAAATACTACCTGCAAATTCAGTCATTCATGGTACATAGGTTTAAATATGCCACATGGATGAAAACAAATATTCAATAAAGTACACACACAAACCAAAATCTCATTGAGCAAGCTGAAACACACAAACACACTGGCTTGCAAAATCAAAATAGTAGAAGCACATACAGAAGTTAATCAAGGGATAAATGAAAGATGAGAAGGTTAATAACATCTGAAGATTTCAAAATGTCTCAATCCTTATGGGAAAGAAACTGTTGGGTTCTTTATACACAGACTACAGAAAATTCAATTACTGAGGTGACAAAAAATGTGCTACCTTTCCTGGATGAGAAAAATGGAGAAAGAATCCAAAAATCCAAGTAAATTGCATAACACAACTTGTTTACAGAAGCAACTAAGAATAATTAAAAAGATAAACAAGCTTTTGGAAAATCCAAAATTCAAAGTGGATTAGTCTAATAGGAAGTCCGTGCCATTTAAGACTACTTGATTCAGTATATTGCGCATCCACCATCAGTGGGGCATTTTTTTGTTGACATTTTTCCGATCTAAGGTCAACTGGTTCAACCAATCTGGGGGTCTTGACTTGTGTTCAAAGTTTTAACCCCATAATAATGGCAAAAAATCATTTTTGTCAACAGTGTAGCTGCCTTGTTTTCCTACTGCTGGAGATGTATTTCAGTGTTTGCAGACGGTAAAAACTTATTTTCAGAAAGATCAAATGTAAAAAACAACATACCTTTAAATAACTATTGACTTCAGGATCGGTATTGACAACAGTGCCAACATCATTTACCAGCTTTACAATTCTTTTAGCATTTGTATACGTTGCAAATGCTTTTCCTCCAAACATAATGGTACGTGGAGTTGTTTTCTTCCGCTCTTCAGTGCTCATCTCCTGCCATAGTTCAGTTTAAGGGAAGTTTAGAGATAGACAATGCATGTTCTTTCTCCCAACCACACAATGGTAAGAAAATAGAAGAATTTAAAGACCACGGCCACAAATTGTATCATCATGATCACACGTAATAGGTGAAGTTGTACAGGTGGATTACAATGATGACAATAGATGATCCATGCTGAAATAATCTTATTTTGGTCTACAAACTCTTTAATTTGAATAATAAGCACAAATCAGAATGAAAAGGATGTTATGTATTTTGTACCTTTAGTTTCTTGTACCTATATATTGCACCCAAAATATTCATCAACTGTCTCTTATATTCATGGATGCGCTTGACTTGTATGTCAAAAAGACTATTTGGATCAATGCTCACACCTGTTTCTCGCAATATGTACTGTGCTAAACGCTGCTTATTAGCCATCTTGGCAGATGACCATTCAGCTTGTAAGTCTGCATTTTCAGCAAACTTTTGGAGGAAGCATCAGTATTGAATCTGGATCCATTACAATAGCAAGAAACCATCCCATGTACAGAATTCACACGGATTGTAAGTACTCACCACTCGAAGACCTACAAGTAGGTCAAGGTTGGTAACCCACTGGTCAGTTTTCAACCATTTTGTAATTATATTACTGAGCTCAGGACTGCAAAAGCGAAGCCACCGGCGAGGAGTGATTCCATTGGTTTTATTTTGGAACTTTTTTGGCCATATAGAGACATAGTCTGCAAAAAGCTCAGCCTTTAATATATCACTGTGTAACTGAGCTACACCATTCACCTATATGTAAGAAATCACAAAGTATAGAAATTAAGAATTTGTTTTTCAAATTTATCAAAGGAGTTTCAGATGAAGCCAGGTTCAGCTTAGAAGTGACTTGTATGTGGATGTTTAGGGGCTCAAGAAATCACAAAACATCCTACTTCACATTTTTTCTTCTATGATTGATCATTACAAACATCAACAACTCTACAACTCTAAACAGGGTTTTATGGTTGGTCCATGACCCCTGGTTGCCGAATGCATCCATGGGGCAATCTCGTGTAATGTGATAAAAAAATCATATTATTAGAAAATCATTCTACATTCTAATTTAGAATTAAAATATTCTAATAAATTCTCAAAAGATTGATGACAAACGGGTAAAGAAACTACCATTATGTATGTTGCAAACAAGAAACCACTAGCATTATCTTGCAACACTAGGTATTTGGGCTCTAATTTGTAGTCTACATCTGTGATGATTTTGTTTTCTAATCAAGAGAAATTTAAATTTAAGGTGAAAGATCTACCCTCAGGGAGAAATTATGGCATGCCAAGCAAGAGATGACTTATGTTTGCAGTTGAAAGGTGACCAAATAATCCTATCAGGCCCAATCATTATTTGGAGGAGTTAAGAGACACTTAATGGATATAGTTAGCTACTGTGTGATTAGATTTCCAAATGACCTCTTACCTTATGTGAAGATACCACACATAGATTTGCCATCCGCACAACTGGTTTCTGAGGATTATTATCCAAGATGCACATACTAGGAAGCTTGCTCTCAAGATCAGGTCGAGTGGTGCGTATCATTGTGATGAACTGCAAGATTTTCATATTTTATTCCCAGATCGCAATACTGCAAAAACAGATGTGGAGAAAAAGGAGGAGAAAAAAAGGTGATGTACCCTCTTGTCTATCTCTTCTATGATTTCCATATGCCGTGGGAGAAGCTTCCACATTACAGACTGTGACCATTTTTCCAGTGCTTCAGGAAGGACTGTATGATTGGTATAAGCAACTGTCCTGTTTAAAATATTGATGCAAAATATTCAATGAATCGAATAAAATATGCATGGAAAGGCATGACCAGAAGTTGCAAGATGAAAAATATAGCTGGAAAACAAAATTAAATCCTGAAAAAAGGCACCTAGTTGTGACATCCCAAGCTTCATCCCATCCAAGTCCTTCATTATCCAACAACAATCGCATCAGCTCTGGAATTGCAAGAGTAGGATGAGTATCATTCAGTTGTACAGCGACCTTGCTAGAAAATTCAGACCAGTTCCATGATCCGTTCTCATTTTTTCTCTCCTTGAATCTAAGAATAATATCCTGCAATTGATTCCAACATCAGGGTTAACTGTCATGGAGATTTGAAGCACAAGAAACTGAACTTTGTAGTTATTGCGTTTCAACAAAAAGAGAAGTTATCCTTCAACAGATATCATAGTGGTGCTTGTAACAGGAAAGACATTGTAGAACATTAAAGTGAGTTGCAGTTTGGAAAAAAAAAATCCGATTAAATTCTCTATAGTCAACTGCAACTTCACATCATTTGAGAGTGAAAAGCAGCATAAAATCCTAGAAAACGTTAATTTTCTCCTGGAGCAATAAATCTAAAAGTACTCTGGGTTTCCTTTAACAAGAAAGTTGGCATCCCATTAGTTTGATTCAGCATGCACAACGGCTGATTGCAGATTCCCTTTTGACAAAAAGTGGCTACCATTGCCTTTCATGAAGTAAGATGCAGTAACAGTGCAGCAAAAAAAAAAAAAAGTGAAGTGCCCACTTTACCACATATGTCCAGAATGCAAAGAGATAACTATTCTGGTAAAAATTCTTTAAGTGTAACCCCTAGACCCCTTTTCCTCTCCTCGCCACTTTCAAGGCATGATGGCAGACTTAGATGCTAAGGCATACATAAAACTATGAGGAATGAAGCCACATTAACACTAAAGAAGAACAAATATCAAAAGTAAGTTGCCAACCTGAAGTGAAGCACTGCACAGAAAGAATTGTTGCTTCAGCCGCAAAAGTTTTCCATTTTCTGTAGCATCCCCAGGATAAAGAACAGCACAAATCTGCATATGCACAATTTTTAAACTAGTGTTTCAGAAAACATGTGAAATCTGCACGGATGCACATACTTTATTGAATCTGAAAGAATGTTAATCTCCAATAAGCAACAAACTGACAAAAAGAGAGAAACAAGGTCCACTTTGGTTTCCTGAGTGGGGTCTGTTCTTAAAAAATAAGCCAAAAATGCTGGCCAGAGCATCCTTTCGGATGTGATAGTTGAAACACCAACCTGCTGAGCTCGAGAATGAAGCTGTGAAGCGGATTCATACTGTCCATCATTAAATAGAAATAGATTGAAGTCGTCAGAAGAAGCTCTTGCTTCCCAGAGACGAAGACTAATGGTGTTCTTGGTTTTGTATCCTGGAATTGGCACATCATAGGCTAGAGCTTGCACAATGTCACCACCAACCCATTTTCGGCTGTATTTTATATACAACATGAAACAATCACGCAGTAAGCTCCATATCTTAAAAAAAGCAAAATGAACATAAGCATGAGAAAGAAAAGCACACTAAAAAAGAAATTCTGGTCCCTTCATCCATGAAGGCAACCTGAAACCACATTAAATTGAACGATAATCTATTCAATTCTTTTTTTTTAAAAAAAAAACTTTACAATCAAATTAGCACTTACGATCCATCAGGATTAACCTCCACATGACCAAAAAACCTGACAGGAAATACAACATCATGCCTGACAATTTCCCAAGGACTGAACTTCTGCGCAAATCCAGTAAAAGGAAGAAGAACAAAAGCATCAACAACTTTCTATAAAATATACAACATTTATCACAGCAGTGTAAAGCGCAACCAAACAAACCTCCAGCCAGTCCTCAGCAATTTCTTCTTGGCCCTCTTTGGTGATCCGCTGCTTGAACAGCCCATATCTGTACCTCAGACCATATCCCCATGCTGGCAAATTCAACGTTGCCATCGAGTCTAAAAAACATGAAGCAAGTCTTCCTAGACCCCCATTTCCAAGTGCAGCATCTTTCTCCTACAAAATCACATTACTAAACATTTTACTTATTTTAACTCAATTAGACAAATGTTAAACTGAACTCCACCGTAAATGCAAACTTGCAAGTTTCCTCTCAAGACAGTTCACCGGCCAACAAGAGTAACTAGATTCATTTTGGCCACGTCTGGTTATCTTAGAATAGGATTCGCATTAATATTTTTTTAAAAAAATGTATCATCTACTTGTCATTGCTTGTGGAGTTCTAATCCAACCTGCATTGGGAATTCAATTAAAATTTCCAACTAATTCCATTAAACCAATTATTAGAATCCAGTAAATAATAATAGAAAGCTTGATGTAAAGAAGAGGAAGAAATGATAACCTGCTCAACAATGTCCTCAAGCTGATGCCCTAACTGATTCAATGCCTCACCATAAGCATCTTGAATGTCAAGATTCCCAATTGCATTAGTCAAAGCTCGTCCTTGAAGATATTCCATTGACAAATAGTAAGTCTGCTTTGGATCCTCTTTGTGATAATGAACATAAGTCTCATTCCATTGCTGCGCCATCAATCAATTTATCATATCCACAAAAACAAACAAACAGTTTGCGAAATTAATATTAATAATAAAAAAAGAGAGTTAGTTACTTGAATGAGGCGATCGCGGACGCTTTCAGCAGTGGCAAAGTAGGCTTGTTCAGGTTCGAACTTGAAAGGAGAGAAATGAGGACTGAATTGTGCATGGTAATTTATATTTGATGCTACCTCTTCTGGTTCACCAGCTAATGGGCGTGCGATTGGAGGTACTTTAGAAGAAGAAACCGCGGACACTGTTGCTGTACTAGTAGCAGCGCCAGCACTATTGGGCTTAACACTAGCAGGAGCCATTATCGATCCTCAAAAATCCCAACTGATTCTCAATAAGCTTTTCAAAGTTTTTTTTAAAAAAGCGAGCGAGAGAGCGAGAGTTTTTGGCAATCAGCGAAGCAAGTTGGAGAAAAATCAAGGAGAGGAGATATTTATTTTGTAGAGAGAGGGGTGGGGTCTAATTCTAATCGAGGAAAAGTGAAAATATGCGGAAAGGCTGAGATATTTGAAGGGAAAAGGACAAAATGTGAACGTATAGGCAAGGGGAAAAAATCTGCGTAATTGGAGAAGAGGCGAGAGAGGTTTCTTTCCTTCTTTTGCCTTTATTTGAATCTCAAGTCACATGAGCGAGCGAGCGAGCGAGCGAGCATGGGAGTGAGTGAAGGGTGGGGAGACACGGCACGTTATTGGAGATAGGGGAGGCGGTCAGGTACATGTGGCGGCATCGTGTGAAAGCGCGAACACCTAAGATGGCTCGAAATCCGGATCTCAAATGTATTTATCACTTCACTCTCCACAGGTCGGCTCCACACACGAG
>Ga0325400_1004804_pt1 | contig 12582 bp, 6 predicted proteins | sample PopdelMetagenome_2_FD_205662 | JGI IMG/M metagenome (GOLD analysis project Ga0325400, IMG submission 205662) | Populus deltoides microbial communities from Bellville, Georgia, United States - Xylem-PdKOR-R1 | ecosystem: Host-associated > Plants > Phyllosphere > Stem > Wood/Secondary xylem...
CTTCTCTCTTTTTCAAAACCGTGTTGTTGCAAATGATAGCCAATTCAAAGACAAGCTGCCTGAGACACATTTCATGGTCCAGTTCAGTTATTTTAGCATGATTGATATATTGGTCTCCGAATGTTCTAGATGTTTTGGCATACAATATTTGGTTCGCCTTTGTTAGCTGTCTTTTATATTGATGTCGACTTCAGCCTTTGAACTAAATTTTGTCTTCTTAGTGGCAATGTTCTTTTTTTTAAAAAAAAAAGCTTCTGTTCATGATGATACAGTACCATTCGGGTTCTAAGGAGCTACCGGGAAGTTATGATGCTTGAATTCTAACTGCTACTGGGAATAACTTCATAGAAGTAAAAGAGCGTGGGAAGCATCTTGGCTTGGAGGGCATGGTTGAGGCGCACAATTCAGAAAGACCAAGCGAGAAATTGTGATGGTGACTCGACAATGATATACATAGACTCGAAAATTCAAAGTCATTGTTTATCACCGTCTCGGTGGTGTTCATTGTACAATACACGCCGATTTTCTTTTTTATGATTTTTCTCAGTCAAATGTTGGAGGAAGGAATCAAATTGTTTCTTCTCTGGTTATTTCTTATTTTTGACATTATTAATAATGGGGTGTTTGAGAATAGGGATTGTTTTTTAAAATGTTTTTTTGTTTGAAAATGTATTAAAATAATATTTATTTTTTATTTTTAAAAAATTATTTTTGATATCAGCACATCAAAACAACATAAAAACACAAAAAATAATTAATTTGAGGTAAGGAAAAAAAATTCAATTTTTTTTCAAAAGCTTTTGAAACACAAAAACAAATAAGGTCATATATAAAAACCAATTTCAATCTTCTGCTTTTATGATTAGTTAATAAATTACAAAGTGAAGATATTTAATTACTTGATTGATATCCTTCGAGTAGACTGTTTAAGCTATGAATAAGACCCTAATCCATGCTTGGCAACGAAGTTGAAAAAACTTTCTAATGAATCTAAATCTTTCCACAACTGTTTAATGGGCTAGAGTTTTTTTTTTTTTTTGAGTTAGACTTGGACTGATAGTCCACGTTCTCATACAAAACAAGTTTCTTTTGCAAAATAAGGGATCCTTTGATGCCTAAATTAACAAAGCGTAGAAGAAAAATAGTATATAGAAGAAAAGGAATGAAAATATAAGAGAATATATATTGTGGTCTATGTGTATGGATCTATTGTGTTGTTATCTCTATACCTGGTGATCCTTAGGTATTTATATACCTCAGATCACATATATTTGTTTTGCAGGCCGTAGGGTCGCGAATCTACTCGTATTATTAACCATGAAAAATATTTGATTTGTGTGAGCAACTACACATTAACCTCTTAGAATGAGTTATTTGTATAAGCATCCATCCTATTAATTTGTGAGACAAGGTTCCAGGTATGCACCATACTGACAACTTGTAATACAAGAATTTAGGTGTGCGTTTGCACTGATAACTTGTTAAACAAAGAATTAAGGATGGTGGTAGTATATGGGGTATGTCTTCAAACTTGTTACACATATGCTTTGAGATTGTTTAACATGAAAAGAATCAGTGTGCTTTCCCATTTAGGTTAGCCAACTTTTTCCTCTTTTTCTCTCTTTTTTTCCTCTTCCTCCTCTTTCACTTTTCTTTGTGGGTTTGATTGGATCAAGGTTGTTGGGCCTGGTGGGGCCATCTTTTCTTTCTTTTTCTTTTTATTTCTTCTCCTCTCTCTTATCAAGCTCCATTGTCTAAGTTGAGACTAAATTAAAGAGTTATTGAAGAATTAGTGATTGACATAGAAAAAATAAAAATAAAAATTTGGCACATGTATAACATGCGTCGGCGAGTGAACAAGCCTCCCAATATCTAGCTATGTGTGCGGTAATTTTTAGCCTTTGATGGCAGTCTTTCTTGGTGGATTTGGTTTCATCTTGACAAGGGGAATTCTCCTATATAATACGTGTCTATAGGAAATCTTCAACAACCTATTTTCTTTTTTTTTTCTAACCTTTTATCCCTTGTTTTCCACATATTTTCTTCTTTTTTTCCCTCCTTATTTCCTAAGAATTAGTGATTGACATAGAAAAAAAAAAGTTTTTAGGCATATACATGACATGCGTCAGCGAGTGAACAAGCCTGCCAATTTCTAGCTATGTGTGCAATAATTTTTGGCCTTTGATGAAGTCTTTCTTGGTGGATTTAATTTCATCTTGACAAGGGAAATCCTCCTATATAGTACGTATCTATAACAATCTTTTTCCTTTTTCTTTCCCCTCCTTTTTTCTTTTCCTTTTCACTTATGAGCCTAATTGATATTTTATTTCCTTTTCCCTTTTTTCTTCTCTCATTCGTACTTGGTTAATCCCTTTTCTATTTTTCTCTAATTTTATCCTCTCATCTTCTTTTATCTTCTCCTCTCTTTATTTTCTCCCCTTATCTCTTATCGGGCTTGTTGAGCCTTTCTCTCTCTCTCTCTCTCTCTCTCTCTCTCTCTATTTTTCTTCTTCTTCTTTCACCTTTTTTTACGCCTGGTTGGCTTATTTATCATGCCTTATTAATTTCCCCATCCAGTTTTTGAAACTATGTGAAGTTTTAAAAACTCTAATTTTTACTTGTAGGGGCATTTTGATTCGGAAATGGGAGGTATGAGAGTGCGAATCAAAATCATCTAATGTTAATTATCCTTTGTATGCACGGGTGAAAGAAGACAATGAACTTTTTAGGCGAGTTATCTTGAGAGGAGTAAGCATGCTTGTGTCCAAGTCAAATAAAGGTTCTTCATAAAATATAGCTAGAGAGAGCTCGCGTAGGGTGTTTTGGCATTTAAGCTCTTATGGAGATTGTTTTGTACTTAGGTGAAGAAAAAGTTTCGTAGAGACCATTTTCATGGTGGAGAATGCCTTGTGCTTAGGCAAAGTTATGTTGCGGTAAGTGTTATGCTATCACACATAGAAGTGCTCTTTATTATATTTGGGCTAGGTTATTTCTTGGTGACTTCACTGTGTTGGGGATAAGTGTTGTTTTAAGCTTGACGAGAAAAACTCCTACATAGGTAGAGAATTTTATGGAGAAAATACCACAATGAATTTTTTAGGAATATTATTATATGGAATTATATAGATTTTATATGAAGATTTCATTTGGATACATGTGTATTTTGTATATATAATAATGAAGATGAGCAATCTTATGGATAACAACATAATAAAGAATCATGAAGAAAATACCATTTTCGTGAAATAAAAGTTTAAAATATATTTTAAGTAATCTAAATGCTATAAGGAAAGGAAAGATTGACATTAAAATAATCAGAGGTCACTTTAAGGATTTTTTCTCTAGGGTTAAAAGTAGACCTAATTCTACCAGTAAGGTGTCTCTTTGTTTATAAATATTCATTTCTTTGCAATCTTATTCATCTTTACTTAGTACCGGTTGATTGATTTATAATGACTTCTTACCTATAAGGAAAGTAAAGGTACATTCCATAAATATTATCTGATTTCATCTCACTATAATCATTCACATTTCAGCAAGGAATCTTATGGCTAAGTATACATGGTACTAATCAAAGTATTTATTTAATAGAGAAAAGGTCCCTCAAAGATAGTGTTTTAAGATAGTTCTATCTTTATCACCATGAAGGTTTGTGAGAGTATGCAATTTTTAGGATAGTTACCAGTGGTTATTGATATATTTATGATTTCCTCAACTAGCACATTATTATTTTCTTTTCCTATCAGATGAGTTTTTACTAGATTCAACTTGAAAGGGTGTATACCTACTTGTGCCATCATTTATCTAGAGAGGATGTTGATAACGCTCTCATCATCTATGATTACCCTATGTATCTTATGGTTGGATATGATAATGATGATTACTATGACATCCTCATAGGAGAATGTTATCCCTTTTTCATCTTTAGAGATTAAGATGATATAGTTATGTCATGAATTTGGGAGTCATAAGGCAACCGAAACTTGCTTTGCGTATGCTTTTTTAGCCCTACTATAGTTATTCTAAACAAAAAAGTTTTCAAGGATCACTTTAATTTTAGGAAAAAGTTTAGAGGCACATCGGTCTCTTTTTTTTTCTTCTTCAAGTTGTGACTTCTTCCTGATGAATTGTTGAAGGTAACCTTTAATAATCAATTTTTCTATTTCCTTTTTTAGTATGTAACAATAGTCAATATCATGACCCTTATCTTTATGAAAAAAGATAGTACTTATTACAGTTGTATGTGTTGGTGTCGTTTTTCATTAGGGATACTATAAAAATTTTTATTTATTAATGACAGTGAATACCTCATTTTAGGTGGGATTCAATGGTGTTGTCTTGAGCTCGAAAAACACCAACAAACTACAAATGAAGCTTTTTAGTTTTTGTTTTTTGCTGCTTTAGGGATATTATAAGTAGAGATCAACGATGCTCAAGAGGCTTTTCTTTTTGTATTTAGAACTGAGGATATCCTTGTCTTGCTACACTAGCTTCCTTTCTATAATTATGGTTTTTTACTAATTGCCTAAATTTAAGGAGAGTTTAATCTAAGAATGTATAGTCATTCCCATAAACTATATTTTCATAAACTCCATTAACTAAGGTTTTAATGGCAATGGGTTCAAATAAACCCTCCCTTTAAGTGCCCCATTGTAAAATCTCTTCGTACATGTTTTAGGGTTTTTGTTTTCTAATTGTGTAATGGTGAAGAGCTTAGTCCAGCTCTTTTTAGCTGTTATGCTTGTGCTGAAGTAAAAAATGAGTTTAAAGAAAAGATCACTAAGGTCAAGAATATAATTAAGCTTTAGGCTAAGATACCATACTTGTGTAGACTTGTAAAAAGTTATTGAAAGAATTTTACATATAACATCATTATCTTATATCACTAATTCTACGTTATTTCATACACTTAATACCTGTTTCTTAGGTTTGTAAGTCCAATATAATTATGTAAATTTATCTTTATAGATATATAATCCTTAGATAAATTGGTATCCAACACTCATTTGTAAAGTGGAGAACCACCCACCTAGTGGGGGTTATATTCATTCTCTGAAACTTACATGATAATAGATCTAATCACATACCATGGCTTTTTTTGCTCAGGACTACCCAAGTTAGATTCTCATAAAGTGATGTTGATGACCACTCTTATATTGTGATTAGATGATGTTTCATTTTTCATTTTTATTTTTTACTTTAAGAGTTTGTATCTATAGTAACTAGTTTGAGAACATTCACCACAGTAGTCATAACCTTTTATAGTTTAAGTTGGAGTATGATTATGCTCTGGCTTACTTTATTGTACATCATTTTATTCTATTTCTTTTAAAAATTAAAGTTGTCTATGTACTGAAGGTGGTGAAACTAGTGATTGCGCCAATCTCTAAGGGAGAGGCAAGGTTCTAAACTACTATTGTATGGATAAAACAACCTCTACGCGAACCTTTATTTGTTGGGCTATTTGTTAGAAATCTAAAAGGGCCGATTAACGTGTGGTGAAGAGGTCATTACTCTTATGTGCCCTAGCATTTCTAAGTTTTCAGTCATGAATTTTTTTTAAAAAATATGAATACATAAGAAAATGAGGGAACAGACTAGCTTTTGTTCTGTTTATACAAATATCACCACTAACAAAGTTGAAAAAACTTTAGAAGGATCTGAGAATTTTTTATATTTTCTCCTATGTTTTATGCATCTTCTTTCTTTTATTTTTTTTCTATTTTCTCGCTATGCTTTGTTGGGCATGTTGGACTTGATTAGATCCTTCCCCTTTATCTCATTTTATTTTCTTGTTCTCCCTCTCTTCTTTTCTTCTTGTCTTTTTACTTTTCTTTTCTTGGTCCGACTAGGTTTTTCTCCCCCCCCCCATTTTTTTTTAATCTTTTCCTCCTCTCTTTTTTTCTCCTAAAAGCTTGGTTGAGCCCTTCTTCATTTTTTTTTCTCTCCTTTCCTCTTCTCTTTCCTTCTCCTTTTATTTTCTCTTCGCATATCTTTATTTTCTCTCCTACTCTCCATATGGCTTAAGTGGGCCTCCTTTTTTTTTTCTTTTTCTTTTTTTTTTATCTCTTCTTACCTTTCTTTTTGAGCTGCATAAGCTTGTTATTGCCTCATCACACATGATGTGACTTTTGTGAATTTTACTTTGTTACACAATGAATATGTCATTAATCAGGTTTCATGACACTTATTCCATATGGTATTTATTGTGACAAGAAAAGCAATGTGATTTTAATTTTAGACAATCTAAATATATTAGTAAAATGGATGCCTAAAGCTAAGAGCAATTGTCCATGTGCTAGGAAAACCTACTTGGACTTTTACCTTGCTATTTGATTGCCACTTCTCGAGTAGATTAGTTGCTTGATTGTATAGATTTCGAGCATTGTTTGTTTATTACCTAACAATATTTGACTGCCACTTTCCAAGAAAATTAGTTACTTGATTGCAGAGGATTGAAGATGTTCATATAATTAGTTTGTTCTCTCTACCTCTTTTATACTAATCAATTCTTAAAGAGGGAATTTCTCCACCATATCAGTTGGACAGATGAAAACAATTTAGAGATTTATAGCTAGAAAAATGAAAAAAGAAAAAGAAGAAGGATTCTCACATGAATTTACAAACCAATTTAACCAATCATGCATACAACATGAGATTTGCAAGCAAGAATACTAGGATGCATTGTGAATTAGTCTCAAGGGGGAAAAGGATCAAATGAATTGCCTATCTATTTTAGAGCTATTCATTCTATTTTGAGCTCGTCTACACCAACTAATAGGAGAAAGGATTTGAGCGAGAGACAAAATTTAGGAAGATTTTGAGCGCTCAAAACATTAATGGAAGTCTAATTCCTGATGCGAGAATAACCCGCCAAAGATTTGTAAGGCTTGGAGGTAAACCAATTAAAAGTTATATTTGTTATCATAAATCTATGTGTTTGATCAAAATCTTCTGTATCATTTAATAATGATTTACAAACAAATGTTTTTCTTTTTTTTTTTCATTTTCCTGGTTTAAATTTAATGGAAAATGTTCTAGCTGTTGTCTGCAATTTTGTCTATATAAAAAGACAGTTACATCCTTATCAGTCATTTGAATGGAGGTAAAACATTAACTCTAAATGTTAAAAAATATGATAAGATTTTTTTATAAATATTCAATTGAAACTTCAAGAAAAAAAATGGATTCGCTTGAATTCTTGAAGAGTGAATTAAAATTAACCTTAATGAAAATAAGAATAAATTTGGAAGGATGAAATCCTAATTGCTCTTTAAGGTTATATTAAGCTATAAAAAAGAAGCACAACATCATGTTATCTATCTTTAATTTACTGTTAAAATTCATTATCCGTATATTTATTATTATTATTATTATTATTATTATTATTATTATTATTATTATTGAAAAAGTAACTTAACCCTCATCTTTTCATTCAAATCTAATTATTGTTATCACCACAATTTTAATGAACTATTTTAAATAATAACTAAATAATTGGCTTGTACCATGTCGCGGGTTAGATAAAAAACAATTTGAACATAAAAAGTGAACGTCTGAGTATTTCTAATGTGTTTTTCAATAGCAATAAAATTTTTAACTATTAACTCAAAATTAGTTTAGTTGGTCAACCTTAAAACCTCATAATCTAAATTTATAGTCAGGGTCTCAAATTAAATCATGTGTGGGTGAGTTAATGTGACCTAATTGATCTAACGGGTCTAAAACATTTTTAGATAATTAATAAAAACATGGTTTGATTTAAAATATATTTCAAGATTTTTTTAATACTGAGAAAAGAACAAATTGAATCGATCTAGGTCGACCTGTAAACTTGTCATGCGGGTCATGAACTCAAGTGAATTTAATAACTTTATTTTTTTGAAACTATTTTTTTTATCTAATTGCATAATAACAAATATAGATGATAATAGTAAAATAACTCATTTAAATTAAAAAAAATTACAATTGATTGTAATTTTTTTTTCTAATATTACAAAAAGATTTTCATTATTTTATTTGAGAACAAAGTAAAAATTAATTGGAATTTAATAAAATAATATCTAAAAAACATTCTTTATCAAATTAAGAATTCTAGAAAATAATATATAATATATTCTAGATTAATTAATCTTTAAGAAATTACTTTTTAGGAAAAACAATTAAAAAAAATCCTTATAAAAAAGGCTCAGGCCCATGTGTATGGGTTTCTCTAATTATTTGTTTTTGTCTAATTAAAAAGATGACGATGCATTCACCTGAACAAAATAATCAAATATAACATCATCTACTAGTGAAATATTGGCCACCTTAGGTGGGAGTAAAGATGAGTTGCTAACTTCTAAGCATTACCCAACCCATTTCACTTACTTTTTGAACTTAAACCATAAAAGAAATACCTTAACGATCTTAATAAACCTATTTTTTTGATCTTAAATTAACATTTGATTTGTTTAAAAATAAAAAAAACCAACTTAAATTTAAAAATAAAAAATCAACCCAAATTTAAAAAATTTCTTGAGGCTTGATCTATCTTTTTTTTTTTTTTGCAATATAAAGAAGAAGAAAATCTAAATAGAACTCCTCTCACTAAATAAAACACATTGACACCCAGAATGACTGGTTTTGCCACCATAAACAAGCTATTCGTCAACTCTCTCTATCTCTCTCCTTCATCATAATCTAGGAACTCACACTCCTCTTTGAAATTCAAGGACTAAATTGTGAATAATATAAAGTTTTAAACTAAATTGTTTAATTTCCAAACTAAAGGGATCAAAAAAAAAATCTAACAAATTCCCTAGGCACAAAGGTGCTGACACGTTGTTTTTTAAGACCTTTCATTTTTTTGTATTGTAATTTTGGTCTCCACTCTTTTAACCTTTCTCAAACAATAAAATTGGATTTTTTTTTCATGAAATTAATAACAAACCTAATGGTGAAAGGTTTTTTTTTTATATCGAGATAGTCACATAAAAAATAGATCGAAATAAATTATCAACTTAAAATTCAATTGATAGAACATGGAAGGATCAAATTCAAAAGAAAAAAAACTTGATGCTCGAAGGGGAAAAAAGAATAAGGACTAAAGTTGACATTATATTTTTTTAAATAAAAGGCTTGTCATTTTTTCTCTGTTTTAATTTTGGTTCCCTCCTTTTTAATTTCTTTCAAAAAATAAAATCAAATTATTTTTCATGAATTCAAGTTCCAACTTGATGTCGGGATGCCTTTCCAAGACCGTGATAATTACATAAAATGTAAAGAAAAATAAACTACCAACCCCAAATCCAAATAAATACATCATTGAATAATAAAATTGAAAAGAACAAAAAATTGATAATAAAAAAATAAAAAAAAAATAATAATAAATGAAACACCACGTGAATCTATAATAAATCACCTCATGTGATAAGCTTATCTCTTTATGTTTTTGTTAATACGTATAAAAATTATTATAATTTTTAATACCAAAACATGATATCATCAAGTTTCCTATTATAAAAATTGTAAATAAACTTCACACTATTATTTATATTTTATTTAATAAGATCTCTTAAGATAACATTGTCTTTCATTGATGGCTTACATGTACATTATCTTCATAGGAAAATACCACACTAAATATTTATTATAAAAGGGTGGAAGTAATTATATATATCATTAATGTTTAAGTGTAATATGTAAATACTTTTTTTTTAGGGATATCTTCGAGTTAATCGATATTAGGCCTTTTCTTAATGTATAAAAACCTCCCTATAGTACATTACAAAGAAATTACTTAAATATTTTGCATTACTCGTGATAAAAAATAGTCCTTCTATTTAACTCTACTAGCTTGTCTTAACTAGATACTTGATCCACAATTTGCAATGAGTTATATTTTTTTTCATATAAAAAATTATATATTCAACATGTTTTTGTAGTTAAAAAAATTTAAGTGAAATAAACAAATTTATGCATCCATGTAATCAAATAAATTAAGAACTATATGTGTTAATAAATGAAGAAAAATCCATAAGTGATAACTAAAAATAAAAATAAAAAACTTAAGAGATATATGTAGATCAAAATATTTAATCTTGCAGGTTGGGACATGTATCTAGTTGTGTTTGTTAAATTTGTTTATTAAAATAATTTTTTGTTCAAGCAAATGATTATAGAAAAAGAGACAAATTAAATTGATTAAATAAAACAAAAGGGAAAAAACACTATGAAAGACTACATATATTAAAAATATTATTTAAAAATAATTTTCATTTTATTTTCAATATTATTTAGAATCAACAATACTAGGACAATAGCCTCCCTATGCTAGCCTTCTCCTTCTTACTAATTCCTCCTCTTGGCCACAACCACCTGAAGAAGAATTAAAATTGAAAGGAAGAAAGAATCAAATCTTAAAAAAAAAAATAAAAGTAAAAGTAATTGTTTATGTGTTTGTCTTTGATTTGCAGGTGATGGTGTGTGACATTGCCAGTATAGACTCGAAAAGGAAAAAGAGATTTACCCAATCCACCCGTTTTTGCTTCAACGAGAATGGCGCGTGAGACCCACACTCCATCATTGTTTCTATAATTCCAAAGGCTTCCCAACATCGTTTTAAATTCTGGCAACTTCCGCAGATTATTTCATGAATTTCAAGATGTTCATTTTGTAGATATTTTATGTGTGTTTCATTTTTAAATTTTGAGTTGGTACTGTATATATACATGTAATTATGGGTTGTGTGAGTAAAACATAGTAAGAAAGAAGAATGTGTGTGTGTTGCATTTTCTTTTTATTATTTTTTATTATTTTGTGTTAATAAATGATGAAAAAATAAAAACCATGAAAAGATAAAAAAAATAATAATTTAATTAACCCAAATGTTTTAATTGCATGCGACTAGATTCTAAAAACTTTTCATATACACTTTCTAAAAAAACAAAAAATATTTTTATCATGTTTTAAAAATAAAAAATAGATATTATAGCTCTTTTAGTAGCATGTGTTTTGTACTTGAGTCCCTTGTCTTGCAATTCAACCCCCACTCCTAAAAAATATTTAATGGAGCTGGAATATGGGTTTAAAAATGCTCAATTATGCAAAATAAAAGTTTGAGAATCAAATTGATTTTTTAAAGATAGACTATTGAAATCCATAGTGAAATATGAAAGCATGAACAATAATGAATAGGGAAAATTGCTACATGAAAACCTCTAACTCTTTTAGTTTTAACCACTAGCTATTTGACTCGCGGTCTACCGCATGTCAGATATTTGTTTTATATATATAAATTATACATACAAGTTTTTTCGAGATATTTTTGTGCATAAAAAAGATTCAAGGGTAAACTGAAAAGCTCATGCTTATATGTAATCAAATAAATCGAGAGCTATGTGTGTTAATAAATAGAAAAAAGTTATTAACGATAACTAAAAATAAAATTAGACAAATCAAGAGACAAGTACAGATCAAGATATTTAATCTTGCAAGATAGGACATTAAATTGATTCAATATTAAAAATAGACACATATTAAATTGATTAAATAAAATAAAAGTGAAAAAAAATATTATACAAGACTGCACATATTAAAAATATTATCTGAAAATAAATATTTTTTTATTTTCATAAATAAAATTCTTGTATAATAAATATAAAAAAATTATAGATAATCCAGAATAATCTTTTCAAAAAGTAAATATGCACATCACCATAAAAAAACAATCTTTATCCGAAAAAAGATTAAATAAGCAAAAAACAAATCATAGATGACGAATATTATTCGAAATATAAATTTAAAAATGACTTTTAAAAAAAGATATATTAAAAAAGATATCAGTTAAAAAAAAGCAATATATATAAAATAATAGTCCGGGTGCAGTTACTTAACCCATCAAACCTATGATCCGGAGCATTAACTCAACCGCGTTCAATAATGTTTTCCCCTTAAATTTATACTCAACCTAAAAAAAAATAATAATAACAGCTAAAAAGAGCCTAAACATGCGGGCTTATGGCCCAACTTGTATGGGTCTTTGCGATGAAGAGCTTGGGAGTGTTGGTGGGCCTTTAAGCCTATATTCGCGGGCTTGAATTTTTTTTTTTGAAAAAAAAATTGAAGGGGATTGTCCATTCCTATTTTTAAAAAAAATATATAAGTAGATGACGTGCCGTCTATAAACCCAGATTTCAGCCACTACTGTGGTAATCGAAAAATCAGGGTAGGGACTCTTTTGGCCAAAACACATAATTTTTAAATTATTTCAACTCAAAAATACCTTACCAACACCTTTATAACTTTATAAAATCATTTCATCAACTCCAAATACCTGAAAACTAATCTTAAAACCCGAAATCAAATCGAGTTAGTTTTGACTTTCTCGACTTAGATCTGTTTTTCCTACAACTTTGAGTCTCTAAACAACCACTACAAAGCCTTTCTTATCTTATGAAACCCGTGAACACCATGAAAACTAATTTTGATGGCTGGAAATGCAGTGAACAACAACTCTCTCTCATTACTAGAATCCGACAACCCCTCTTTCTCTTCTCTTTTTATCTAGGAACTAAAAAATAACACAAAAAAACTTATGTA
>Ga0325400_1004809_pt1 | contig 12575 bp, 9 predicted proteins | sample PopdelMetagenome_2_FD_205662 | JGI IMG/M metagenome (GOLD analysis project Ga0325400, IMG submission 205662) | Populus deltoides microbial communities from Bellville, Georgia, United States - Xylem-PdKOR-R1 | ecosystem: Host-associated > Plants > Phyllosphere > Stem > Wood/Secondary xylem...
GCTCTATATATTGGTACCATGCTTTCACTATTTTTTTCTAAGTCATCATTATTTGACACAAATTTAAGGGCTTCCAATTGCTGCAGGAGCATTAATGAATTTGGATCAAATGCTTCCAACAGAGCTTAGAAGAACCTGAACACCCAAGGAAATCAACGAAGCCGGAAATTCTCACGATAGGTCCGGATTTCAGTTTCAAATTCAAATGTGAAACCGTAATCAATCCAGAGCAAATTACTTGGCAAACCACATGCCATTAGGAAAGTGTTGCTGTCAAGTTTCCAACTCATGAGATTATGCACGAGTTGGACCTTCCTGCAAAGATAAGATTGTGAGCATTTTACATACAAATGTGCTTGCTGCTGAATAAGAATTCAGCAGAACAAAAAATTCCTTCTGCCAGCATTTTGCAGCCTGCAAGACCGCCCTCTTTGTCGACAAACACCATATGCAGCTTTGACGTTTTTGCCTCTAAAGCACTTGCACATGAAGAGCCTTTGTTAGTCAATAAATGACAAGATTTTCTTTTAGACTCAAACAAAAGCTGGCTCCTTGGAAAAATACACGGATGACAGATTTTGCTGAAAATCAACCTGTCACTTGAAAACCTCTCTGCCTCTTTGCCATCCCTCAGCCAAATCCTTCATCATTACTCAAAAATTACATCAAGAGAGGAAGGAGGGGAGTAATTATTTTACTCGGATGATTTTTTATATATATATTTTTTATTTAATTAATTATTCAACATTAAGTTTCATAATTTATTTTAATTTACTTTATATAAAGTTATTTCAGCCACAAAACTCAAGTTACGAGTTTGGCAACTTAACCCGAGTTTACTCAGGGTTTGTTATAAATCATTTTTTAATTTTTTTTTAATTTCATCATTCAACTTAATTGAAAATTATACTTCATATTTTATTTTAATTTTCTTTATGTGGAGTTATTATTATCTTAAGATCAGTATTGCAGATTTAACATGTTAAATCTAAATCATTTAAATATGGACATTTTAATATTTATTTTTTAAAAGAATATAAAGATCATATTTTTACTAGTGTTATGTTCATATCCATCAACTTAACCAGGATATATAAGGTAAATTTCTTCCCAATTTAAAATTTTCTTTCCTAAAAATTATTATCAATATATATATATATATATATATATTAAAAATAAGTGATATGACTCGCAGCATGGGCAATAATCTAGTAGGAAACATCCCATACACCACCACGGTCTGGTTGAACCGACAAATGAAACATATAACAAAAGGGTAAAAGACACTGCTCAAGAAAGATTCAGGTTCAGGAAGGAAGTGAACCAGAATCAGCTCTAAAATCGAAACGAACAGATAAAGAAGAGGTCCAAGAGGTGATCAGAGCAGGGTGAAAGCGCACCTGAATGGAAACGAAGCCTTCAAAGTTTGATAAATCAAAATAAAAGGAGGATTTGTCCTTCAAAACACGGTCCTAACGCACAGACAAAAGCCATTGAGCCCATGAATTGGTTGGAAAACAAAGTCTGAGCAACCAATCGAAGCATCTTGAAGAGACAACTGATGTGAAAAAGGAAAGAGAAGGAACGCATGCAGCCTCAGCTCAGTGATGCGAACAACGCGGCAAACAGTCTTATGAGAAGACAACCACTGAAACAGTTATGATTTGAGCAACAACACACACCACCCCATAAGCTTTACCTTCATTGGACACTTCGGAAGACATGGTGGTTGAGAAATTTTGATTATCAAATAACATCGCATGCACCTCCTGCAGGACGCGGGTGGAGTCCACTCTCTGGTGCATGTCTCATACGTACCATCGATCTTTTTTATTATTATTTTTATTTTTAAAAATACTAATTTGCCCCTAATGCAAATAGAGTATAATAAATAAAAAAAAAACCATGAAAAAAATACTAAAATACACTTTGACAAGAACAACAAAGTAATTGTAATATTTGTAAAAAAATATGCCTTTTAAGAGCATTTGTATAATTCAACTATATATAAAATATAAACTATTAAATTGCCCCCAGTCACTTCACGAATGACCTCTCTGTCTCATGTCTCATGGAAAATATCTTTCAACCCTGCAATCATGGCAAAAACTTTATATATAGAACAAAAAAAAAAAAAAAGTAACTATACTATGCAATTCTTGTCTGACGGTCTACTGTAACTGTAAATGACTGGGCTCAATTTTTATTTTTATTTTTTATAATAAGGCCAGCTGGTTAACGAAGGGAGAAGAAAGAAGGGCGTGAAGGAAAAACACACCGCCACACTGAAACAGAGAAGAAGAAGCAAGTGGAAAGGAGAGGAAAGAAAGCCTCGGAAGAAGGGGAAAAAAAACACAAAAGCCAGAGAACTATTGAAGTCCACAGTGCAATGAGAGTGTATCCACTGTGTTTTTACCCTCATCTTAGTTTTTTTTCTTGTTTTTGTTTTTGTTTTTGTTAATAGCACAGATCAAGTGTCCCCTAGAGTTCCTCTGAGCACTTCAATGGGGATCTTCCATCGACCTGAAAGAGTATTATCATTCCTACTGAAGTGTTTGGGGGAACTCCTGGTGTCGTTTGATGTTCATAATTCGTTAATTACAAGCTCAGAAAACATAGTAAGCAGGCTTCGTGATACAGGGAGAACTTGTAAAGCAGCAGAATTTCTAAAACCCCTCAAAATGGTGCACACAGGTTAGAGTTAATTCTTTCTTCTGTTTGTGCCAGAGCAGCATCATCACAGGTAACTGATGTTTTTTCTTACCTGCAATCCATGACATAATTGTACATATGTTATGTTTGAGGTTCTATATTTGGCTGCCATGCTTTCGCTCCATTCTTCTGTCTGTCATCATTGTTTGACACAAATTTAAGAACCTCAAATTGCTGCAGGAGCATTGATGATTTTGGATTAAGAGCTTCCACCGTATCTTAAAAGAACCTGAGCTCCCAAGGAAATCAACAAAGCCAGAAATGCTCACGATAGGTCCAGATTTCAGTTTCAAATTCAAATGAAGAACTGTAATCAATCCAGAGCAAATTACTTGGCAAACCACATGCCATTAGGAAAGTGTTGCTGTCAAGTTTCCAACTCATGAGATTATGCACGAGTTGGACCTTCCTGCAAAGATAAGATTGTGAGCATTTTACATACAAATGTGCTTGCTGCTGAATAAGAATTCAGCAGAACAAAAAATTCCTTCTGCCAGCATTTTGCAGCCTGCAAGACCGCCCTCTTTGTCGACAAACACCATATGCAGCTTTGACGTTTTTGCCTCTAAAGCACTTGCACATGAAGAGCCTTTGTTAGTCAATAAATGACAAGATTTTCTTTTAGACCCAAACAAAAGCTGGCTTCCTTGGAAAACTACACGGATGACAGATTTTGCTGAAAATCAACCTGTCGCTTGAAAAAGTCTCTGGCCCTTTGACATCCCTCATCCAAATCCTTCATCATTGCTCCACTATTACATCAAGAGGAAAAGAAGGGGTGTAACATGGTAACATCTTTTGAACACATGTTTGGTTTGACAAGGCTTCATGCTAGCAAGACTGGGTCTACTGATCGTTGTACTGTTGAACTTGCCAAGAACAAGGCAATGACATTACCATGAATACACAACGGTCAATGCTTCATGCCAATTAACTGAGGTACATTATGGAGAAGACTAACATCGCATCATGATTAGCGGCTAAGACCTTTACAGGCATGACAGAATATAGACAAACTGTAAGTAGGTTGCTGGACTTGGCTTGGGCAAGCCTCCTCTATAAGGTCCTGATCATGGTTTCGTTTGAACAGTTTTCTCTTGTTATGCGTTGTAGCAGGGACTGGCTCCTGATTTTCTTGCTTTATTAATTTAATGAATTTCAGAATTCACCAGTGTGTGTGTGAAATGCATCATGCATGTCCTATGCAAACAAACAAGGGATTAGCTTTCCTTGTATGTTTGATCTTCCTACCAGGTTATAATATTATATGTGTGCTCGTCGTTCCTTTGTCACACGATACCAGACATCTGCCTATAATTTGGTGAAGGTTTTTCTTTATATACTCTGTTAAGTGACAGTTGATGGCGGCTCATAATTGAGCCAAAAAATTCAGCTTCCAACCGTCCTTGAAGTTTGCTTAATTGCAAAAAAACAAGTTCCCAGAGCTTTACTATAAATGGGGCACTCGTTTCTTGTTTAGAGCATTAAGTTTTGGACCTTTCCAGCCCCAAACCAGCTTCCAAATACCGATATACGCCTCACCTCCTCCCAATCTTGGTCCGGAAGCAAATCATAAGGTGACGAAGTAGAAAATTTACCATTATTGGTATGGTAAATCTCCACATTACTTGATCACACGTTGCATTAAGACTAGGTGTCTAGAGTCAAGCATCATCAGTCCAAGTTGGTGGAGAGAAGAGAGGGGTAGCCCAACTGGTGGGGATCCGATCTCGTCAGAACAGAACATTGTAACTTACAATCCCTTGTAGTGCTAAAAAACTCTTCAACTCAGCAACAGAATCTTTAGCGTCTGAAATATCGTAAGCAACAAATCGTTGGGAACCTTCTGATGGAGCTCCTCCTCCTTTCGAAGGATCATTTTCTCTAGTCTCCTCATTGTGATCACTGCCAGGTTTCTAAATCCAGTCAGGGTAGCCCTTGGCACATCTTGTTTCTCACACCGCATCCCCTCTTCCACACTCTTCTCTTATTTTCCCTGGTGATTTCAGTTAAAGTTCGAATGACGTGTTTAAATAACGAGCCCTTCCTCTGGGCTGACACGGAGAGAAAGCCAGTTGCATCAATGTCAAAGATTACCTCTAGGCTCTAGCTGAGGTGCACCAAGTGCAGTTCAGTGGCAGGAATATCTTTCAATTCAATCTCACCAAGTCCAGTTGCATCCTGTTTTTTTTTTTTTTTTGGTGTTTAAGAAAACATAATTCGTAATTCTTAAGAAAACAACTTGTAACATTTTTAAGTTCGTTAATTTGATGTGATCAAGAAATAGATAGATTACTACTGGCTTCAGGTTTTGCAAAGCCTAGCCCACTTTTATGGCCTGCTCTTTTTATACTTGTATTCTGGATTAAGTCCATCAATGCTTCAACAAGAAGTCAGAGCTATAAAGTTTCCAGTCCTGCCGGAGATTCTCATGATGACGAACAAAGAAACTGGATAGCTTTCACTTTTCAGACAAGCTGTGTAGAGTGTTGATATCCTGGACTACTGCCATCCTAGTTGCTTTTTTGGAAGTTCTTTTGGTTATTGAAACAAGAACCCTAGCTGCAAGCTCGGGGAAAGAACAAGATAGAAGATTGCAACTGATGCATCACATGCTATATAGGGTTTTAAGCATTCACAAGCTAGAGCATCTATGTAAACAGAAATTCCAACACTGAAATCATCATTTCATTGCAGAAAATACACTCTCTTCACTTTATCAGTTCTTAGTGTTAGAAGTTTACATCATTCATTCATTCCAAGTAAGCAAATAAATTAAACGGAACAGATTATAATTTTGGGAAAAAAAAATATTATCGAAAAAAAGCATCTTTTCTTAGATGTTATAATAGGCCGAAAGGTTCAGGCAGAGGCTCAAACCCATTATCAAAGAAGGGTCCTTGATCAGATTTATCATCAATACTGTGCAGCCAATCCGTGTTCTTTAAATCCTCTTTGAGTAATATTGCATCATAACGAGAGCTTTCACAGATGTCAACAACTTCACTCAATTTTGCAGAGTATCGTTGTCCATCATTTGCTTCACGCCTGATTTCGGTAGCCCTGCTAAAGTAGCTTTCATTTTCCAAAACATCTCCATTTTGCAAATTTCCATTGTTGATGGATTCTGGAGCACTCCTGGAACGGGCAGAGTGGGTCTTGGGAGTGGCAGATCTAATGCTCTGAGGGAAGAGGGTGGTGCTTGTAAGCGATCGGGTGCTTCCTGTGCCATTTCTCAAGTCCTACAACAGCGAATTGATATACTTTTAGGATTATCTTAAAACATAGAACTGTCTCTTGAAGGCAGAAAAAAATAATGTTCCGTGCAACAGAAACCAAACACAAAAATCTTTTATTGCATTAGTAATAGCAGGTAATCAAAGCACCTCTTTCCACGTATGTCAGCTAACCTAATAGACAATGCCATCATCAGTCCAAGATCTTGGCCAAAAGAACTGGCAATTCATCTCAGCCGCACCTCATAATTTTCAAGGTAAGGAATTTGAATCAACAGCCAGGGAATAAAATGTAAAAAGATCATGCTGTTAGTTCAATGGCAGCCAACAAATAAACAGCATTGTCATTGTTTAGGTTCTATTATAATGAAGGTAGTAGCATGGCATTGTGTGATGCACAGACATTTGCACTTGTAATCAACATGGATGACAATGATCAAATCAATCATTTGAATTCCAACTCATTAGGAAGCCAGACTAGAAGATTATCAACTTGACAAAAACATGTTTCTCAGTTTCAGTGAAAATTTTCAAGAAAAAGAGCATTTGAAAGTTGATAAATGTTGGCACCCAACTAGCAAATTTATATCTCATTCAAATTGCATGCACGCGGGGATGCTACACAGCATAAAAAGCTAGTTTATCATAACATGGATGGAAGAGAACCCATACCATATGCCTGATGGCCATATCCAGAGACTTCTTAGATATAGTCCTCCCAAACCCGGTGCTCTCTGAGGCTGTTGATGATGACTTCACAGGTTTTCTCATTCCTAATTCTGACACATGCGAGACCTTTCGAGGCTCAGGTGCATCAGCAATATGCCCATTACTATGCACACGGCCCTTTCCAGATGGCTCTGTGAGTCTTCCCCGTGAGACAATTGGAGATGAGTGTCTTCTTGGTGCAATCACAGAGCCTACACTTTCTGGGTTCCCCTTCATAGTTGCATGAACATTTGGCCGGGACCTGCCTGCAGAAAGTGGCCTGTCTGGCAAAGTTGTTCTGAGGTTTGGAGGTGTGTCAAGAGGAAAATCAGGAGGAACAACTGGCTGTTGTGGACGGACTCGAGGGCTTGGGGAATTTGGTCGGGATGTTGGTCCAGGAATGCGATTATTTGAAAGAACTCGTCCAGCAGAAGTTGAAGGGCTTGAGGCAGTGGATGAGGAAGGTGCTGGGTTCCGACGTGTGGGAGTTGATGGACGAGAATTTGATCTAGGGGGTGCTGTACTCAAGTTTGCAGGAATTTGTCCCCTGGAACTTGGAGTTGAGGGTCTTGAATTTTGAGAGGGTCGAGTCTTGTCAATTGAAGAGCTGGTGGGGGCTGGACGAGCTCTTGATGGAGTTGAGGAATGTGATGGTGTCGGGCGGGCTGATGGTGTGGAAGGTCTTGCTATAGATGGTGTGCGGGAGACTGGGGAGGATGGTCTAGTATAAGATGAGACAGAGGCTGAGCTTGTATTTAGGATTGAAGAGGACCTATTTGAGGAATAGGTACTGTATTGTGAAGAAGATATAGAAGGTCGAGTCACTGAGCTGCTTCTAGTTGGCCTTGAGGAATGGTAACTCTCTGGTTGTGAAACTGAAAGCTGAAAACACAGGTAAGAATTAGGCTTAAACTTTGATAGCTGATCCCATGTCCTCCCATTATCAGAAAAAACTCCTAAAATGAAAATACTATTGTTCAACCAGAAGGGGCTAATTCAACAAGCATAAAATGATCTGAAATTGGGGTAAGACTGACAGTGATAGCTTAAAGAAAGAAAAGAAGCAGGGCATACCCTAGATGCCGCCTTGGTAGTAGAAGCTGATCTAGCCAAAGAACTGCTTCGTGGAGCCACTAAAGTTGGTTGTGATTCACTTCCTTCTGATGACGGAAAAAGAGGAGTTCCAGGGGGAGTGAGAAGCCTAATGACATAAAAAGAAATAAGTATGGATGACAGCATTTGAATGCTAGTTTTTTGGTTTGTGGAAGTAATAATTTCGATACAAGAGTAATAAACTTGGTCTGCAAGCGTTCATTCAACACAAAAGGAACATTTAACTACTATGACTTCAAGCCTAAATTATCCGCTAAATCCTTGTCAGCCCAGTATAAATAAGCAAATAAACAATGGGACAATGTCTTGGAGCTTTAACTCATACTTAAAATGTAATTTTTCTTTTCTACAGGAAAGCACTTCCATGGAAACATTCTGAATCATATTTAAGTAATCATGTGATCTTCCATTGTGAGAGAATCACCTGATCTCTTTCCTATCCTGTACAATACAATGTCTCATTATTTGAAATAAGCCGTGCAGAGTTGTCTGCAACTTTTAGAAGCACCAGAACAAAGCAGAGTTTCCGTTCTGAGTTCATCAAAGCTTAGAATGCAAAATTCTATATGAGATCCCAAGGTGCAGTCCACTTAAAACTCAGAATTCTATTTTTTTTTTTTTTAATCTTTTCAGCTTCTCTAAATTGTACTAAATTCATTATAGAAAGAGGTGATTATCCAAAGTGGAAGGACTTCCAAATTCCACGACAATGTGAACCTTGAGCAAGCTATGTTTCCTCTAAAACTATCAATCCAACATATCAAAAACGAATTTCAATCTGTTGAAAAAGTTTCAACTTTGCATCCAAAACTCGAAACGAATCGAATCTTATACCAGACACAGCCAGCATCAATGCTGTTGACCAAAAAAAAAAAAGAACAAAAAAATTTGTGACTCTAACATGCAACTGCTAAATCCGGAAAGCATCAAAGATTTACCAATCATAATCATGCTTCCCTCCTTCTGATGATAACAGATCATCGATCCCACTCCTCGCAAGTTTGGCTGGTCCAACTGAAAGTCTCCCCAATTTCACTGAAACTGTAACCAATAACCCCACATCAAATCATAAGGCCATCACATATTTTCGTCCCCACAAACAAAAAAGAAAGTAGACAAGCAAGATTCTGAGCTGGCTAAATCAAAATGGGAATTTAAGAAAATCCCAGATGAAAATCACCATAAATGTAAATTCCAAACCAATAAATAATGAATCAAATCCATTAAATCTAGGCACAAAAGAAAAGGAAATAGTTCTTTGCTAGCAAAAGAAACGGCACCGTTTGCATTTCTTTTCCTGTTTCTTTGATTATAAGTGTAGTGTTCATTAAATATAACATCGTTTTCATTTCCAAATCTCTCATTCATCAACAAAATGACCAAACCATCCTCTTCTTCATTCGAGCGTCTCCATGGAAGAATTGCAAGAAACACAGAAAACCACCGAGGGCATCTCCGGGAACAAAACTGGTAAAAAAAAATCCAAAACATACCATCAGAAGATTCATTGGAGGAGGCGACAGAGAGACTGCGGCGGTTCTTGGAGAAGAGATCCAAGTTCTCATCCTTGTTGTGATTATCTTTAGAAAAAACACCGCCGCCCGTCAAACTATGACCTCGGCGGTGGTACTGGGACCCCACCGGAATATTTCTCCCTCCCACTAAAGACTCTCTCAAACTCCCATTAACACTCCTATAATTACCGTTATTATTATTATTACTACTACTCATCATCATTTCTTTCCTTCTTTGTTGCTTTTTCTTTTTTCTTTAGCTAAGCTTCTTTCATGGCTGCCAGCAAAATCCACATATTATCCTTTCTGAAGCAGCAAAATGTATGTCAAAAAGAAAGAGAAAGAGAAAGAGAATGATAAGATCTACTGCGAGAGGGGGAGAGAGAGAAAGAGAGAGAGAGTGTAGTAGATGCGAAGGGAGACAGTAAGTCACCTAGCTCTCCTCTGTTTTCTTTAATGTTTTACGTCATGTAAGAGCTTGAGAGAGAGTCGGGTTTGGAATTTGGATCTGTGCGCTTTTTTTATTATTTTTTTGAAAATGACTTCTTTGATCTATAAATATTACTTGATTCTCAAGTGGATCCCCAAACAAATAGTATTTATCAATTGGGCCACTATTGATAAACTTGACCAGATTAATCCCCGCAGAAAACGTATAGTTTTAAGCAAATATCATATGATTCTCAAATGGATCTTCAAACAAATTATTATCAATTGAGTTTCTATTTATCCAACAAGATCAGATCAATCTCACTATACCATTTGAATTAATGAAAATACAGTGTAGTTTCAAGACAAATAAATCATTTTTTTATGAATTCTAATATTTTTTCAAATCAATTTAATATTTTTTTTTGTTTTTACTTGGAGTATATTCAGGAATTGAATAATATGTTGAAAACAAGATAGGGAAAAAGTTCAGGGGGTTAACTGGGAATCTTCTGATTGTAGGGACCTAAATGAGAATATTTTTTAATTAAGGACTTAAGTGATGGGTAGATGATAATTGGGGTATGGTCAAAATGTAATTAATCAGTGCTAAAGAGTCAGATTTAGGGAGATCGGTGCTGAGGTGCAGTTTTGTTAATGGTGGAGGAAGATAATTAAGAGAGAATGGTAAAATCTGACAATACATATTTTTTTTTATTTAAATTATTTATCCATTTTTAAAACATCAGCTCTGTCTTTATTGCAACTGTATAAATCATGTGGTGAGTTGTTGTCTTAGAGCCACATGCCTGTCCCCCGAGTGAGGGCATGTGTCTTTATCTTTCAATAATCTTCGTCTTTTTTTTTTTTAGTTTCCAGTTTTATCCATGAATATTAAAAGTGTGTTTAACAGTGTGGTTGCGGGTGTTTTTCAAATAACTTTTCGTGTCAAAATACATATCAATAATATTTTTTCATTTTTAAAAAATTATTTTTGACATCAGCACATCAAAACGATCCAAAACATATAAACTATATTAAATTTTAGTAAAAAAAATTTAAATTTTTTAAAAATACAGTCACAACCATATTCCCAAACAATACCTAAACCCCGATTGGAGATTGCCCGGCCAAGGAATCGGAACATTTTAATCTGTAACGTGGTATATTGTACTGTGTTTTTCTAACTTTGTGGAATTTCTCATTCCAAGGGCTTGTGATCATTGTTTGACCGGTCAATTAAAGACAAGACCGGGTTAAAAATTTAAATTGACATGGGTAGTTTAATCGGTCCAGATCTAGCCGGTCAAAACTTGATTATTAATTTATTTATTTATTTATTAAAAAAATTAATTATTCAACACTATTTTAATTTAAAAAAATATAACAAACCCTAATAACTTGTAAATTAGATCAACTTCGATTCTAAACTATGCTTGTGATGTCATTGTAAACTAGTATGTTTATATCATGGTTTTTCTTCGTGGGGCCATTAAAAGGGTGTGTTTGGAAGAATAAATTTTTTTATTTTTTTAGTATGTTTTAAAAATGTTTTTAACTTGAGAAAAAAAAATTAAATTATGTTTGCTTAGTGTTTTATAATACTTTTAATGTTTTTATATTATAAATAAATTGATAATTAGTGATGTCATTGTAAACTAGTCAACAAGATGAAGCTAGTCGGGCAGAGTGGAGTTTTGTAGACAATCTATGACATTGGTCCCACCAAGACGACCTTCCTTCCTCATAAATGTTTGGAATTTCCATGGTGATTGCACATGAATTTCGGCAACTAAGATTGTTTTATCAACAAGAGATCATGGGCCTCTGATTTCACCCTCTGCCACAACCAACCACCCTTTAAAATAAAATAAAATAAAATAAAATAAAATAAATTGGGATCAGTTAGACACTTGATTGCTTATACTTCTGCATTTCATGGGACATTGCAACTACCATTGAGAGATTAATTTATTACACTGTGATCCCTCATTTAATTTTTTTTAATTTATAAAATAGAGCATAGATTTAAATTCCTTGATTTAAATTTAAATTTAAATTCAAATTGGTAGTTGGGTTCTTAATTGAGTGATTGACTGTTGCTGTTATCACCATGTGTTGTTCATATCTAACAAGGATGCCAAGGCAATTATGCAAGCAGAGCAATCATGCTTTGGTATTAGGTCACCGACAGCATCAAATGATGATTTGTTTTTCTTAGAAAACTATCTATGATATTAAAAAATTAAATAAAAAACTCAAAACTTTGTAAATACAATCAAACAATTCCCATTTTTACTGATCAAATAGAAAGAAAACTCTGGATATTTTTCTCTTTGAACATATCTTACAACTAGATGATGTGAAATCTAACTTGTCTTGTTTTTTTCCTTGTTTAAGAGGGGGAGTTCATGTTTGGAGATGTGGTAATTAAATGTTGTTTTTAAAAGTGTTTTTTATTCGAAAATATATTAAGATAATAATTTTTTATTTTTTAAAATTTATTTTTAATATTAGCATATTAAAATAATAATATAGAGATTTGTCTATTTACACCTGTGGTTGTAGAAGATGCAAGGTTAATACCTAAACTAATTTTTTATTTGATTCATAATCATATAAAACAAAAGAATATTTAGCTATTTACAAGAAAAGGCCAAGTGTGGTATTACCAAGAAGATCTGAATTCTTCACTAAGTCGGACATGGCATAGAGAATTTCGGGTGAGATAACATATCACATTGACCTTTCTTCTACCTTTCTATTTTCCTACCCTTTTCTGATGTTGAAAGACAAACACATTTAGCAGTTGTTCATTTATTTCTAGCAATCCCAGAGATACAGGTTCAACTCTCCCTCCTTC
>Ga0325400_1004813_pt1 | contig 12573 bp, 12 predicted proteins | sample PopdelMetagenome_2_FD_205662 | JGI IMG/M metagenome (GOLD analysis project Ga0325400, IMG submission 205662) | Populus deltoides microbial communities from Bellville, Georgia, United States - Xylem-PdKOR-R1 | ecosystem: Host-associated > Plants > Phyllosphere > Stem > Wood/Secondary xylem...
CAGCATCGCACGGAGGCTGAAGGAGCGAAACCAAGCCCATGCGGAGTGGCAGCCCCTCCCGGCGGATCGGGTGCATGACGCCGCCTGTCGTATCGCTGCCGCCTGTATCCTCACCCATCAGGCAACGATCCAAGTACCGGATGGATCCGCAAATGGATCGGGCCTCCAGTTGGATACCGTGCTCCCGGACTGGAACGCGCGGGAAATTGGCAGCCTCCTCTCCCGACCGCTATTCGACGAGGCGATCTACGGCGCTGTGCGGTTCCACCACCGCGAGGCCCGCGAGTTCCTTGCAGCGGAGTGGTTCGCTGCCTTGCTCCGGCGCGAGACATCAAGGAGCAGGGTAGAGGCGCTGTTCTTCAGGCGGCAGTACGATCTCGACGTAATCAGCCCGACGATGCGGCCCGTGCTGCCCTGGCTGGCCCTGCTGGATGACCGGGTCAGGGAGCGTTTGCTTCAGGTTGCGCCGCAGGTGCTGTTCGAGGGTGGCGATCCGAGCCAGCTTCCGAAGGCGACCCGTGAGATGATCCTCGGCGAATGCTGTCGGGGGTTGGCCGCCACCAGCACCCCTCGCACGTTCACTGACTATGCGGCGGTCCAGCGTTTCGCCGCACCCGACCTTGTTGAAACGATGGGGGAACTCTTTCGAGTCCACGCGGACAGTGACGAGGTCTTGTCCTTCCTCTGTCGGATGGTCTGGATCGGCGTGCTGTCCGACCTACGCCCGGAGGCCCGGGTGATAGGCTTCCGCGAGACCGCCTCGCCACACACAAGGATCGTCGCCGTCCGCGCCCTCGCAGCCATCGGCGCGTCCGACGACCTCCGGGAACTCCGCCTCAGGGTTCTGGACGAGGGCAAGCCGACCGATCGGGACCTCCTGGCCGCCTTGGTGACCGCGACCCTTGCCGAGGCCGAGGACGTTGAGTGGCTTGTCGCCGCCCTGCGGGTGGCAGACCCGCCGCGCCCTCATGCTGTGGATCGCGTTGCCAAGGCGCTCAAGGAACAGGTTGAGGGGGCCTCGCCCGCGCTCCTGCGCGCATTGGCGGGCGCATTCTATCAACTCTTGGCCGAAACCCCGCTGACCGACGGCTCGTACTGCCCGATCTCGCAGGCGTGGGCTTGGCTTGCGGCGACCGCAGGCGAGACGGTCGAACGCATGATCGCGGCGCGCGACGCGGTGGCGCTGGACGAATCGACCCTCACCCTCCTCCGCAGGGTCGGATTGGCGAGGCGCCATATCGTGGGCCTGGACGAGAGCAAGTCCAGATTGGCGGACCTCGTCAGAGGGTGGGATGCCCTGAATCGGCAACTGTTCTGGCACGAGGTCGCCGCCTCTCGCCTGCCCCGCACCCAGGCGGACGCGCGGCCTGTCACGCATCTCGCATTTATCTGGCCGCGCACCGGGTTCTGGGGCTTCGGCGCGCCGGACTTCGATTATTTCTTGGAGCAGCTCGCCGTCCGTCAAGAGCCGGACGACCGCGCGGTGGCACTGTCCGTGGCCCTCGCCATTTTCAGGGATGCAGACCGTCCCGAGGCTTGGCGGGAACGGCTCGTCGCAGTGACGGCCAACGACGAAGCGCTTGGAGCCTCGCTTCGCGACTTCTTCGATCCACCGCCCGAGACCGAAGAGGTCAAGAGTTGGCAGAGGCAGGAGCGAGCCTGGAAACTCAAGGCTGAGAGGGCGCAATCTCGGGAGGCACTCCGACGGGCGGAATGGCGGGATGGACTGCGTCAACAAGTGAGTCAGTTGCGGGACTCGGGCTTAATTGACCCGCCTGGCGTATCGCGCAGCCAATGGTACCTCCTGGATCGCATGCGGGAGGCGGACAAGGACTCGAACCGCTGGACGAACGGCAATTGGGAGGTCCTGACCGGCGAGTTCGGGGCTGAGGTCGCCGAGGCTTTCAGGGACGGGGCGCGCGGGTTCTGGCGACGTTACGACCCGGTGCCCAGGTCTGCGGGGGGAGCGGCGAACACGACCCCGGCCGCTCACGTCTTCGGGCTGGCGGGTTTGGCTATAGAGGCGCGCGAGGGCGATACCTGGGGCAAGTTGTCGCCGGACGAGGCCAAGAGGGCGACGCAGTATGCCGTCGGTGAACTCAACGGCTTCCCGACCTGGCTGCTGCCGCTGTTCACGGCCCACCCCGACCCCGTCAGCGACGTCCTCATGGCCGAAATCGAGCACCAGGTCAGGACCGAGAAGCCCGAGGAGCCCTACCACTACGTTCTTGACGACGTGTCCTGGGCCGGGACGTGGTGCTGGGACGCGCTCGGCCCGCAAGTGGTGTCCCTTCTACGGGAGGTGGACCCCCGTCGCACGGACACGCTGCAGAAGCTCCTCGTCATCGTCCACGGCTCGAAGGTGTCCAACGAGATCATCGCTGACCTTGCCACGCGCGGTATCGCCGGCAGCGCCTCGACGGAGTGCCGAGCTGTCTGGTTCGCCTCGCTGACAGGGGCAGATCCCGAGACGGCCATCCCATTGCTGCGCCAGCATCTCGACAGCATGAACGAACCGGGCGACCGCACGCGATTCGCAATGCAGGTCGTCACGCACCTCGTGGGTGGCCGCACCAGTGGTGGCATCAGGCCGCGCGGGAACTTCGTCGTATCCCACCACTTGGCCGATCTCTACGCGCTCATGCACGAGCACATCCGTCGGCGTGAGGACATCAACCGGGTCGGCGGCGGGGTGTACTCGCCGGAGCTTCGCGATGATGCCCAGGATGCCAGGGGCGGCCTCCTCGGGTTGCTCGACCGCATCCCGGGCAAGGCTGCGTTCCTCGCGCTCTCGAAGCTCGCGACGGTGCATCCCGAAGCAGGCATGCGCCCCTACCTGCTCTTGAAGGCCGCGCAGAGGGCCGAGGCGGATGCCGACCTCCCGCCTTGGAACGCAGCCCAATTCCTAGAATTCAGTGCGGCGCTGGAGCGCACCCCGCGCAACCACATGGAACTGGGAGACCTCGTCCTTATGCGCTTCCTCGACATGAAGGCGGATCTGGAGGGCGGCGACGAGAGCCTCGCACCCGTATTGCTCAGGGTGGATAAGGAGACGGAGATGCGAAATTTCCTCGCTCGGGAACTGCGTGAACGCGCAAACCGCCGCTACACTCTGACGCAGGAGTCCGAACTGGCGGATGGCAAGCGCCCAGACTTGCGCTTCGAGGGCGTCAGCTTCGACGCGCCTGTGCCGACCGAACTGAAGCTAGCTGATCGCTGGACCGGGTCTCATCTCTTGGAGCGTCTGGAGAACCAGCTCTGTGGCGACTATCTGCGCGACCCGCGTTCACGCCGGGGCTTCTTTGTATTGGTCCACAATGGAAAGCAAAGGACCTGGACAATGGACGATGGACGCCGCGTGGATTTCGAGAGCCTCGTCGAGGCACTCCAGGCTCGGTGGCAGGAAATCGCGCCAAATTTTCCGGAGATTGACGAGATTCACGTCGTCGGAATCAATCTTCCGCTTCGCGCGGGATCGCCCTCCGACGAAGGTACAAGCGCCGCCCCTGCCGCAAAGCGACGGACTGCTCGTTCCCGGGACGGCGGGCCGCAACCCTCCATCTGACCGTCCGCCAGGGCAGGGGCAAAGCGGCCACCCAGGAGTTCCGGCGCTAGACCACCAACTTGAAACCGACGTAGTAGCTGACGCCGTGCGCCTCCGACCCGCACGGCCTCCACAATGAAGAGATCCTTGTTAGGGGCCGTCATCACACCGGAGGCCTGTGTCAAGGCACGGGGGCTCATGGGGTCAAGCACCTACCAACTGGCAGGCTGGGCACTCTGCTCCGCCCTGACGGTTCGCTCCTTCGAGAAGCGGCAGCACAGGACCTCCGTCGCGACGAAGACCGAGATCCGGCGCGCCCTCGACGAGGCAGGAGGCGTCTTCGATCCCCTTGCAGAAGGCGGTTACGAGGTCCGTATATGCGCCGTCGCGGTTCGGATGGCCCGGTGGGGGGTGGGTCCCATGATGGGGTTTCGCGAGAAGCGCTTTCGCGAAGCCGATCTAATCGCAGCTTTCCCCTCCAGCTCCGAGACAACTCAACCAGATTGAATGTGGCCACAGGCCGGACAGGGCCACTCCTGTCCGGCCTCTTTCTGTGCGCGCCCCTATCCGTCTTGCTTCGCCCCGCAAACACAGCGAGTTGGACGAGCCGCGGCGTGAGCGGGATCCGGCCTCCCTGCCCGGGGGCGACCCCAGTCTGACGCGCCTGATCCAGGTTCCGCGCCGCGATCCATCCCCAGGCCCATCCCCACACTTGTCCCCGGCGCGGTGGATAAGATGGAGAGGAATTGCGAGGTAAACGGCCTCGGTCCGGGCGGCGGGGGGACCTTGCCACCCCCTTCTCGCCCCAGGGCGCCGCCGGCAAATATATCACCCCCGATAATCGGCCTTATCGCGAGTAATGTATTTGGGGGTGGCTCTGATCGGCCTTGTGGGGCAGATTCGGGCCTCTTGGGGGCAGGAGGTCGGGGCGGTATGAGCAGCAAGGTTGTGCCGCGCGACGCGGCGGAAAGCTTGCCGCAGCAACGGCTTGAGCCCACCGCCAAGGGCCTCGCGGCGCGGGCCAGGGCGCGCGAGTACGCCCGCCGCTCCATGTCGCCGGCCACGCTGCGGGCCTACCGCTCGGACTGGGGGCACTTCTCCGCCTGGTGCGCCGAGGCCGGCCTGGAGCCGATCCCGGCCGAGCCGTCCACCGTCGGCGCCTACCTCGGCAGCCTCGGTCCCACCCACGCGCCCACCACCATCCGCCGACGTCTCGCCGCCATCGGCCAGATGCACCGCTACAACGGCTTCCCCTGGGAGACCGGCGGCCTCAAGATCCGCGCCACCCTGAAGGGCGTGCTCGCCGAGCACGGCGAGCCCGTGCGCCAAGCTGCCGCCATCCGCTTGGCCGACCTGCGCAAGCTCGTCGACACCTGCGACGACGGCCCCGTCGGCCGGCGCGACCGCGCCTTGCTGCTGCTGGGCTTCGCCGGCGCCCTCCGCCGCTCCGAGCTCGTGGCGCTGGAGGTGACCGACGTCGTGCCCACCCCGTTCGGCCTGCGCGTGCGCATTCGCCGCTCCAAGACCGACCAGGAGCGCCAGGGCGCCGAGATCGGCATCCCGGGCGGCCAGAACCCGGCGACCTGCCCGGTGCGCGCCGTGGAGGCCTGGCGCGCGACGCTGAAGCACCGCGCCGGGCCGCTGTTCCGGCGCATCAGCAGAGCCGGCACGATCGGCCGCGACGCGCTGGTGCCGGACTCCGTGCGCTTCCTGTTGCTCGGCCGCGCCCACTTAGCCGACATCACCGTCCCCGGCGGCGACCGCCTAACCGCGCACGGGTTGCGCGCGGGCTTCATCACCGAGGCTTACGACAAGGGCGTGCGCGACCAGGACATCATGGATCACACCCGACACCGCGACCACAAGACCATGCGCGGCTACGTGCGCCGGGCCAAGCTGCTGTCCGAGAGCCCCGCCGGCAAGGTCGGGCTGTGACGGAGATCCGTTTTCCCTGGGACGAAGCGCCGCCGGCGGCGCGGCTGCCCCGGGCAAAGCCCGAGGCTGCGAAGCGGCCGCGCGGCCGCCCGAAGGAGGTCCGGTCCGCCGATCCGGACACGGTCCGCTCGGCATCCACTTCGAGCCAAGTGGAGCCACGCGGTGCCGAGCGCCCGGACGGCGATGAGGCGGTCGAGCACACCGAATGGTTGCCGTTCCGGCTGACCGTCGCCCTATGGGCGGATCACGGGCTGCAGGAATCGTTCGGCGCGGACGGCGCCCCGGAGGGAGCCTCCTTCGCGCGGAACGGGGAGCGGGTCTGGAGCGAGGCGAACCTCCACCCCGACGGCACGCCGGGCTTCCGCACCGATCACCGGGCGGAGGGCGACGCCGTCGCGACCTTCTGGCCAGGCGGCGCCGTCAACACCGAGGCCGTGGACGAGGCGGACGGGCGGCGGCGTTTCCTGCGCTGCCTAGACGAAGAGGGGCGCGACCTCGCCCCCGGCGGCACGGGGCAGCTGCGCCAGCCCCTCGGCGAGCGCGGCGGGCGGCGGCTGTGGCGCGAGGGGCCGCTGGTGGGCGGCTACCTGGACGGCGTGGTGCGCTGGATGAGCAGCGCCCCCGACGGCAGCGACATGAAGGAGGACAACCGCGCGACCTACCGGAGAGGGCAGGAAAGGTAGGGAAACTTGATCACCCGCAAGGTCCGGTTCGACACCCCCGGCTGCTCCCATGCCCCGCCCCCGCGAGGAAGGTTCGCACGAGGCCGCGGCCGAACACGGCCTCCAGGCCGGGTGTCCGGCGTAGCGCGACCTGACCTGTGGCATCGGGCCGCTGAACCGGACGGATCGCGCGACGTTGTGGCCCGGGGGCGCGCCAGTCGCCGCGCCGGCGGAGGATGAGCGATGTTCGAGACGAGCGGTCGTGCGGCCGTTGTGGGGACGCTCCTGCTCCTCTCGGCCCTCGCGGGTGCGCCCGCCTGTGCCGCGGCCACCGACGGGTCGGACCAGAAGGGCGGCGCCGGGCCGGCGGGAGCCCCGGCGGAGGCCCCGGCGGGGGTCACCGAGTGCGACCGGCTGGCGCAGCCGACCCGGGCCGCCATGGGCAACCTGCCGGCGCTGGTGGACGGGGTGAGCCTCGCCGAGATGCGCTGGCCCGCCGCCCGCGCCGCCTGCGCCCGCGCCATGGAGGAGGCGCCGAGCGAGGTGCGCTTCGTCGCCTTCGCCGCCCGCGCGGCGGACAAGGGCGGCGACGCCCGGACCGCCGCCCGCCTCTACCGCGCGGCGGCGGATGAAGGCTACCCGCTTGCCCAGGTGAACCTTGGCGTCATGTACGAGGGCGGCGAGGGCGGGCTCGGGCGCGACGATCGGGAAGCGGCGCGGCTGTACCGGCTGGCGGCGGACCAGGGTTACCCGGCGGGCCAGGCGAGCCTCGGCACCTTCCTCCTGGCCGGCCGGGGCGGGCTGCGGCGGAACGAGGCGGAGGCCGCCCGCCTGTGGCGCCTGGCGGCGGATGCGGGCAACGCCCAGGCGCAGAACAACCTCGGTAAGCTCTACGCGGAGGGTCGGGGCGGGCTGCGGCGCGACATGAACGAGGCAGCGCGGCTCTGGCGCCTCGCCGCGGAGGGAGGGGTGGCTGAGGCGCGCAACAACCTGCGACGGGCCGGGCGGAGCTAGGGGCGGCGGGCCAGACCCGATGGTTGAGCATCACACCCATCTTGACCGCGGCGGCGTAGCGCGAATGACGACATCCCCGGCGGGAATGGACTGGACTGATTGGGTGCTGCGTTCTCTCGCCGCGCTCGCCGGCCTGTACGCCCTGTGGCTCGGCTGCGACCTGACCAACGCGCCGCTCCGCCTCGGCGGGCCGATGAACCTGGCTCTCAATCCGCTCGGTGTACCGCTCGTGGCGCTTGGTCTCGTCGGTGTGGCGCTCATCCCGGCCCGCGGCCAGAAGGTCGCTTGGCTCCTCACGGCATTGGTTGCGCTGGGCACGGCGGGGGTGAATCTGCGGCAACACGTCCCGTTCGAGGATGGGGCCTTCCAGGCGCTGCGTGCCGGGGTGCCGGACCCGGACACCTGGCCTGCCCCCGCCTTCTTCCACGCCGTGGCACTTGCCCCCGTCGGCGTCGCCCTCACCGCCCTTCTGCCCGGCCCAAGGCGCACAGCCCCTCTTCTGCTCGCTTCCGCCGTCGGCGCCGCCGGGTCGGGTTTCCTGCTGGAGGCCTTCTCGGACGCGATGCTGAGCACGGGCCAGGGCGCGACGCTCATCGCCATCGGCATCCCCTTAAGCGCTCTTCTCGCCCTGACGATGGCGCGCGCGGCCAGCCCGGCCCTGCGCGCATTCGCCGGTCAGGCTGCCGTTCTTCTCGGGCTCTGCCTCCTCCTCTGCTTTGAGTGGCGCACGGTGGGTTGAGGCCCGGCCCGGATCTGCGAGGCCAGTTCGGTCAGCGCCCGATCAACCCTTTCAGCCATCGTCCGGCCAAGTCCCAGAGGGGAATGGCGAGGAGCAATGTCTCCGGTCCCACGCGCTGAGGATCAGCCCCGGTCTCTGCCGCGAGCGCGCTGACGAGGCGAGACCACGTCTCGTTCGGCTGCAGCTGGGTTTCCGGTGATACCCGCAGCAGCGACGCGTGGACGTCGCCGACCGTCCGCCAGCGCGGCGCGTCACTCCCGTCGAAGTGCATGCCGAAGTCCCTCTCGACGCGCGCGATCGCCTCCCACTCGTCGCCGTCACCGCCGAGACCAAGGGATTCCAGCGCCGTCCAGGTGCGTTTGCGGGCACCCGGAACAAAGGACCGGGGTGGCGGGTCACCCCTGTCGAGCGTCAAAGCCTCCCCCCTGCTGCGGCGATGCATTGGCCTGCGGGTGGAAGAGGAAGGACAACTTGCGTCACTCGGACCACCGGCATCTTCATGCATCGCCTCCTCATCAGCTGGCCGTCTCCTCTTCACCACCAAGCTCCAATGACGTTCCGCTCAGCGACAGGCTCGGAGGAAGCGTCTAGTGACGGTGTTCGGTCGCGACGAGCGGATGGCTCGGACGCCACCAGCCTGGGGGAAGGCGCCTTGAGTGGGTGACTGCTTATACGTGGGAGGCAGCGCCTCAAGCCCTCGTCCCTCGTCGCGCGTGCTACGCTCGGCGCCCGCCGGACGTTGGAAGCGTCATGATCCGCCTTCTGCTCCTCGTCAGCCTTTGCGCCATCCTGGCCGCCCCTCGTCCATCCGATGCCAATAGCGTCGACGTGACGCCTGGACCATCGATCCGCTGGGAGGAGTATCCGGCTGGCCGCATCTTTGGCGGACCGGGACGCCTCGTGTTGCGGCCGGGGGACAGAGCGTACCGCACGCGGCTACGCGAGGCGGCGCGCCGAGCGCCCGACTTCGCCGGGCACTACGTGATGGCCCTGTGGGGCTGCGGTATGGAGTGCCTGATGGGGGCGGCGATCGACCGGCGCTCGGGCCGGGTCATATGGCTGCCGGGTACCCTATGCTGCTGGTATTCGGGAGCGCAGGAAGCGGCAAACGGGATCGAACCAGTCCGCTATCGCCTCGACAGCCGGCTCCTCGTGCTGAACGGGATGCGGGACGAGCGTGAGGGCGATCTCGGCACGCACCTCTACCGCATCGAGGGCGGGCGCTTCGTGCACCTCGCCGATCTCACGCCCGACGCCGTGGTCGCCGCGCCGCCCCCTGACCACGGGACGGAGGCGGCGCCATGAAGGGGGAGGCAACGCAGGCCAGGCGTCGCGACATCCTCCGTCGCGCGCAGCTGCTGCTTTGGATTGCGCCGCTGCTGATCTTGAGCAGTGCCTCGCTCGCGGCCTCACCCTGCACCGGCGTCGATCGCCGCTTGTCGGAGGCGGACCGGTCCGCCCTGGAGCGGGCGATCGCGGCCGAGCTGGATCTACCGCGCGTGGAACTGCTGCAGTCCTTCCGCGATGGCGGATGGCGCATCCTCTACGTCAACACTTTCCGGACGGACGAGACTTTCCTGTTCTACAGGCGCGATCCGCCGCGGGGCCGCAGCCTGACGCGCTGGGGCGGGGCCGCGCGGATAGACGAGGAGCCCGAGATCCGGCGCTGGGTCCGGGAGAACGCCCCCGGGATCCCAAGGCGCCTCGCGGCCTGCTTCGCGCGGCACGTCACCCACGACCGGGATCGATAGCTTGCGCCTCGGCGAGGAGCCTCCGCCCAGAGTGCCATTTGGTCCCGCGGGAGCGCTATTGCCCCCAACCCGCACCAGAGTGCGATTGCCGTCCGAGTCCCCTCCACGCGTCAACGCGGGCGTAAGTGTGTGGGGAGGAGACCTGCGCCGTCCGGCGGCGCCGTACCCGCCTCGAGGAAAGCGAAGCCCGAAAGGTAGGTGGGAGGGTCCAGCACCAACCCTGCATGGAGAAGGGCAGAGCGGTCCGGTCGCGCGAACAGGGTAGCGTAGTCCCCACGCAGGACCGGGGCGGCGAGGAGGTCGTGGAACCCGGCGCGGGTGACACGGGCTACGGTGACGTCACCAGGCGCGGCAAGGACGGCCTCGTTGAGATAATGAGCCCAGTCGCCCACGGCCTCCGCATCCGGCAGGGCGCGATCGGGCGGTGCGACGACGATGAGCAGGGGGCGGCGGGCGCGGAGCGCGTCACGCAGGGAAAGGGGGCGAGCCGGGAAAGGTTGGGCCAAGGTCGCGACCGGCGTCAGGGCAAGGATGGTGGCGAGGGCGATGCGCCGGCCGGGCCTGGGTGGTGGCGGAAGGCGCAAGGATCAGCCGCCGTCGCGCTTGTCGCCGCCGCTGGCGTAGCGGCGGCGGGCCTCGGCCAGGGCAGTCTCGCGCATCGCGTTCCAGGCGCGCAGGCCGCGCGGATTGGCGTGGGCGAGGTCGGCCACGTGGCGCGTCCAGCGCGTGCCTGCCTCGGCGTAGTCGAGGGGAGTGAGGTTGAAGCGTTCCCGCAGGACTTGGGTGGGGTCCTGGCCGACCTCGCCCGCCGCGGTCAATTCGGCCTGGACGCGCAGGAACTCCTCGGCGGTGCCGATGACGGCGGGCTTGGGCGCCTCGCCGGTGCCGGCGAAGCGGCCGGCATTGGGGCTGCCGAAAACCTCGCCGTAACGGGCCATGACCGGACCGCCGGGCTCGGCGGTCCGTAGCGCGGCCAGGTAGGCTTCGTTCGCGGCGTTCCAATCCGCCTCCGAGGCACCGAGGACCGCGAGCACATCCCGCAGAGCACGGCCGGCGGCCAAGCGGGCGTTCGCGGAGGTCCACTCGTCGAACGTGATGCCGCGCACGGGCGGCGGCGTGGTTTCGGCCGAGCGGGCCCGGGTGGCGGGGATAAGGAGTGAAAGGGTAGCGCCCAGTACTGTCCGACGGTCCGCCCCAGGTCCTGCCATGCTCCCGACCCCACCCTGTTCCCCTACGAACGGTGGGAGCGGTGTGGGGTTGAGGCGGGGTAACCCACCGAGGCTGCGGTCGCGACCGCCCACGCGTTGCCGGGCGGCACGCGGATCCCCATACATCGAAATCGAGATCATCGCCCATCCTGGTCATGGTCGCCGGTCTTAGGCGATGAGAGCGGTGGAACTGCCATCGGACCGCGGAGGAGCCCGTGATCGAGCCCGCCTCAGCAACGCCGTCCGTCGAGCCATTGCCGGGGTCGCTGACGGTTTCAGCCCGGCCAGTGCTCTGGACGATCTGGGGTGGCGTCGAGGGGTTGAGGTCTGGCCTTCCGCGTGCGGGACCGCGGCGGCGCCATCGCTCGGGACGCGGGGGGGGCCGTGGGGGGGAGGGCGGCGCGTTCCTTCCCACGAGGATCACCAGACTGCGGAGGCCGACCTGCCCGATCCGAGCGACTTCGAACGCCTGCTCGCCCCCCTCCCGGCCTTCGCGCGCGGAGAGTTTCACCGACCCATGCGGTTCGACGAGGGAGAACCCCGGACCGTCGACGAGCTACTCGGCCTCGTCCTCGGCTGGGCGAGTAGCGCCGGCATCGCCGAGGGGCGGGGCGGCTATCCAGGCGGCACCGCCGCGCCGGGTTGGGCCGAGTACGTCCGGACGCAGCGGCGGATCGTCGCCGTCTACCGCGCCGCCGTCGCGGTGCACGGCGAGCCGAGCGAGGCACGCGCGAGGCTCCTCCGGTGCTACGAGGAGCGCTTCGGACCCGACATCAGGCGGCTGGGTGAGGACCACGAGGGGCACGTCGACGAAATGGCTGGCCGGCTCGTCTACTCCCTGCCCTCGGCGGCCGGGTTCGACCGCACGACCTTCTCGTGCGGGATCAGGGAGGAGGATCTCGGCGTGCTGCGGGCCGATCCCCGCCGGCGGGCGATCCTCGAGGCCGCGGCACGGGCGAGGCTGGAGCGGTCCTCGCTGCCCGGCGGGGGGCCGGTGACAGAGCTGGACTTCGCCGGCCTCGCGGCCCGGATCCTGCACTCGACCGCCGCGGAGCTGCGGAACTTCATCGTGACCTTCCGTCGCGAGAGCGGCGCCGACATCGATGTCCCGACCCGGCCATAGCTCCGGCCGAGCGGGCCGCTGCGGGAGGCGACCCGTCACGGAGCCTGGGAGGAGGTGGTCCTGCTAAGCGAGTGTATGCCGACATTCCGCTACACCCTCGTACGCGGGAACGAGACGCGGACGACGTGCCTTCGCAAGAGCAATCCTCAGGGCTGGTTGGCGGGGGCCGTGCGTGCGACGTTCCCGGAGGTCGCCGCCAGGCGAGCCGGCGACGCGTGCTGCCTGCGGCTCGATGTGGTGAATGACCTGATGCGGACATGGTGCGCCGTCCTCTCCGAGCATCCCCATGACCTCTCGATCCACGTCACCCAGACCCGCTCCTGACCGGCCATGAGAGGCAACGAGGTCCGAACGGCGGCCCGGGAAGGCCGCACCGCGCGCCGGCTCTTCTCCGCCGGCCTCATGTCCGACACCAAGTGGCGCAAGTTGTTCCGGATCGTGCAGGACGCTCATCCCGACCTGCGCGAGGTGACGGTCAAGTTCATCGACGTGGCCGAACCCCGGCGCATGGGCTTCCCGTTCTGGCTCCACCCGCCGCGCCCCTACGTCGATACCTACGACGTCGGGCCATTCGCCCTGAGGGCGATCGAGTGGGTG
>Ga0325400_1004821_pt1 | contig 12561 bp, 16 predicted proteins | sample PopdelMetagenome_2_FD_205662 | JGI IMG/M metagenome (GOLD analysis project Ga0325400, IMG submission 205662) | Populus deltoides microbial communities from Bellville, Georgia, United States - Xylem-PdKOR-R1 | ecosystem: Host-associated > Plants > Phyllosphere > Stem > Wood/Secondary xylem...
GCCTCGACCTGCTCATCGCGCTGAACAGCGGCCTGCCAGGCATGGCCACCGTGCACGCCAACAGCGCGCGCGAGGCGGTGACCAAGCTGTGCACGCTGCCGCTGCTCGCCGGCCCGAACGTCACCGCTGACTTCGTCGTCCCGACCGTGGCGTCGGCGGTGGACCTGGTCGTGCACGTGGCCCTGGAGGCCGACGGCCGCCGCCGGGTCCGCGAGGTGCTGGCCGTGCCGGGGCGCGTCGAGGCGGGCGTGATCGAGACCTCGACCGTGTACGGGACGGTCCTGGGCGCCGACGGCGCGGGGGCTCGTCTCGTGCGGGGCGGCGGCACCCCGCCGCACGAGGAGCGCTTCGTCCGCGCGGGCTTCGACCTGGCGGCCCTGCTCTCGGAGGACGGCTGAGTGGGCGCGTGCGCGGGGCTGGTCCTGGGGGCCGGCCTGTTCCTGCTCTGGTGGGCCTGCTGGGCCGAGGCGCCCGACGCGACCGCCGCCTCCGCTGCGGCGCGGCCCTCGCCGAGGGCCCGCCTGCTCGACCTGCTCGCCCGCGCGGGCCTCACCGGGCTCCCGGTGGGCGCCGTGGTCGGGGCGTGCGCCGCCTGCGGCGCCGTCGTCGCCGGCCTGGCCGCGCTGGTCTCCGGGTCCGCCCTCCTGGCGCTCGCCCTCGGCGCCGTCGCGTCGTGGTGGCCCGTGGCCCTGCTGGAGGCCCGGGTGCGCTCGCGCGCCGCGGCCGTCCGCGACCTGTGGCCCGACGCCGTGGACCTCCTCGCCTCCGGCGTGCGCGCCGGCCTGTCGCTGCCCGAGGCGCTCGCCGCCCTGGCCGTGCACGGGCCCGAGCCGCTGCGGCCGGCGTTCGCCGACTTCGCCGACGACCACCGCGCCACCGGGCGCTTCCTGCCCGCGCTCGACCGCCTCAAGGACGCGCTGGCCGACCCGGTCGCCGACCGCGTCGTGGAGGCGCTGCGCCTGACCCGCGAGGTCGGCGGCAGTGACCTCGGACGGGTGCTGCGCTCCCTCTCGTCGTTCCTGCGCGACGACGCCCGCACCCGCGGCGAGCTGCTGGCGCGCCAGAGCTGGACGGTGGGCACCGCGCGCATGGCCGTCGCGGCGCCGTGGCTGGTGCTGGCGCTGCTGTGCACGCGACCCGGCACCGTCAGCGCCTTCCGCGAGCCCGCCGGCGCCCTCGTGATCGCGGGCGGGGCCGCCAGCTGCGTGCTCGCCTTCGCGCTCATGCGCCGGGTCGGCAGGCTCCCCGACGACGAGCGGGTGCTGCGGTGAGCGGCGGCCTGCCGGGCCTGAGCCCGACCGGGGCGGTGCTGGGCCTGCTCGCCGGGGCGGGCCTGTGGCTGGCGCTGCTCGGGGTCCCCGCACTCGCCCGTCCCAGCCTCGACGCCCGGCTGGCCCCCCACCTGCGCGACCGGCCCCGCGGGTCGCGCCTGCTGGCCCCGGGGCGAGCGCCCGCGAGCGCCGCCGCCCGCCTCCTGGGCACCGCTCCGGGTGGGCTGCTCGCGCCGCTGGCCAGGCTCGCGGTGCGCCGCTCGCCCAGCTCCGCCGCCGTCGTCCGCCGGCTCCAGCAGGCCGGGAGCACCGCCACCCTCGAGCACCACCGCGCCGAGCAGGTCCTGTGGGGCGTGGTCGGCGCCGGCGCCGGCCTCCTCCTCGCCGCGGCGGTGGTCGCACGCGGCACGCCGCTGCTCGCGGCCGCGGCCCTGGTACCGCTCGGAGCGACCGCGGGGGTGCTGGCGCGCGACCAGGCGCTCACCCGCGCCGTGCGCCGCCGAGAGGACCGCCTGCTGGCCGAGCTGCCCACCGTCGCAGAGCTGCTCGCCCTGGCGGTCGGGGCCGGCGAGGGTGCGGTCGGGGCGCTGGACCGCGTCGCGCGCAGCTGCCGCGGGGAGCTGTCGGGCGAGCTCGCGACCACGCTGGCCGACGCCCGCGCCGGGACGCCACTGGTGCAGGCCCTGGCCCGTCTGGGGGAGCGCACGTCGGCCGAACCCCTGGCGCGCTTCGTGGCCGGCATCGCCGTGGCCGTCGAACGGGGCTCACCGCTGGCGGAGGTGCTGGCCGCCCAGGCGGCGGACGTGCGCCAGCTGGCCCGGCGGCGCCTGGTGGAGACCGGGGGGCGCAAGGAGCTCCTCATGGTCGTGACAAGCGACGGGCCTATTCCGTTCATGTAGCCGACCCAGACCGAGAGGTGGACGTAGTGGATCGGGGTGACGCGCCGGGCTGGATCCTCGTCTTGGTGATGCTCACGGGTCTCTTGGTCGCGGTCCTCGGCGTGGCCGCACCGGCGCTGGGCGCACCCCTTGACGCAGCCATCGGCCTGGACGGGGGCCTTCGGGTGGCGCCTAACGGGTGAGGCACGTCACTCAGGGCCGGCGATTGGACTGAAACGAAGTACCTCGCGTGGGGGACGCAGCGGGTGACAAGGCTGGTCCTACTTGGTGTCTCGCGACCGTGTCCGATGCTCCTGAATGTCAGGGATCTCTGCCGACCGAGCGCGAGCAATGCCATGCAACATGACGCTTCTAGCTAGGGCGACGATGTCTAGCAGTGCTATGCAGAAGAGCACGCTTAGGATTCCGAACAGCCAGGACTCGACTCGACCGGGGACTAAGTCGGCTGCGGCCCTGTAGATGATCGACCCTAGGACGGCAGAAACCTGTAGTCCAGTAGCCAGGATGAAGGGACGCAGAAAGCCTGCGACCCCTGACTTTGTGAGGTTCAAGAATCTTAGATAACTGTCGGAAAGCAGTGCGATCACTAATGCAAATCCTGCAAAAACGACTCCGAGTAGCGCGGAGGAGAGCGTAAGGTAATCGGCCGCGACGCGAATGCGCCCCTCCACGTCGGTTACGTAATGCAACGTGATGGCGCCGCCCGCACCGAGCAGCGCTCCAAAAGAGAACTCAGGGGACCGCAGGTCTCCAAGATTCAGATGGGAGACGGCAGCCCAAAACCCGTACTGCCGTCGCAGGTTTGTCATCTGGGTCTCCTATCAGATGCGCTTCTCGTCAACGCAATCATCTGATCAATAATTCCGGACCAGGATCCGGCCGCGCCGTGTAGGCGCTCCTTGACGCCCTTTTGACGCTGGTCGAAACGGACCTTCCTTCGATTGGATATCCCGTTACCCACGACGAAACCGAAGGCCGCCGAGGCTGCCGCGATGTAGGCCCTGGTCTCGGGTTCCGTGCGCAGGGCCTGCTTATCTAACCCCTCCTCGGGGTCGGCAGCCACCACTTCGTCCTTAATCTCTCTCGCCTTGAGTGCGTCAAGACGATCAAAGAGTTCAGCGAATTCTGCCTGTGCGTCTGGATTCGGGCGCTGAAAGACAAACTTCACTCTTGTGACGGTGTCGACGCGGTCGACCCACTCGTAGAATCGGGCCTCGCTGCCGATGGGGTCAACGCCCCAGTTTGTCGTCGGAGCAGGTCGAGCTTGTTCGCCGGCATTGAGAAGTCGAGTGAAGACTTCGGCAACGGTGCGCTCTGCGAAGGTCGGATGCTTGAGGATGCCGAGGTATCGGCCATCCGCTACGAAGGTAAACGGGGCGACGGCTGTGAAGTCACTCGCTACTACGATGTCCTCCCATGACTGCGTTTCTTCGTTGAAGTCCGTCGCTAGGGTTTCCCCTGACCGCAGCCAACCGATGCGCCCCGTCACGGTATTTGCGAGGTCATCAAAGATCGCATTTCCGACTCGCCACGTTCTTTGGTAGCGACGACCCGACCCGACGGATCGCGGGTTGCGCAGAACTTCCTGCAGGTGTTCAAGAATGTCGGTGGGTTGCGCCATCAAGGTCTCGCCGCTCGGAAGCGGGCGTCGGTTGATCCTATACAGCAGGATGTCGACGTCTTTTCCTGCGAACCACAGTCGTGTTGCTGCGTCTGCTGCAGCACTCGTCTCGGCATCCGAAGACATTGCCCCCCCTTGTTTGGCGCACCGTAGCCGTCGGGGCCGTCAGTGCGCTGCCACCAGGGAGATCGTGGCGGTTGCGTGCCGACCTGCGACGGCATGCCACGCCCTCGGTGGCGGCCGGGGCGCTTACCGCCGCCTGCCCGTCGGCGCCGTAGTGAGCGAGGCGCCATTGACGCGACGGGCTCGCCCTAACTTGGCGGTGCCATCTGACAGGCGGACGCGCTCGACCGGGCACGGCTCATCGCTGGTCAGTGACGTCACCCATGTCTGTGAGCCCTGCGACCGTGCCTCGACCGGGGCGTAGGCGGCCAGCCGCTGGCGCTCGCCCTCGGTCAGGTAGAAGCCCTCGGCGACGGCGTCCAGCAGTCGCGAGCCCAGCGGGCCGATGGTCGTCGAGGTCTCACCCTCGGGCGGGTTCACGTACCCGCGCAGTGCCACCTGCGCGGTCACTATGCGCGCCACCACCGGTGCCGTCTCGGCCGTCCAGCCGGGCTGGCTGGCCGCCTCGCGCACCAGCGCGCTAGCCGCCCGGATGCACACCTTGGCCCAAGCGTCGTCCGGCTCCACTTCGGTGCGCGCCCAGGTGCCCAGGTCAGCTCGGCCGATGAGGGGCGCGTCGACGGCCACGGGCTGCTCGCTCATGCCGCCGCCTCCGGACTCGGCCAGCGGCGCTCGTAGTACGCCCGCAGCCACGCCTCGCCCTGTGGCCCCCACGTGATGCCGTTGCCGAGGTCGACCTGTCGCACGCGCCGCAGGTCGTCGCTAGTAATGCGCTCGGCGGCGCGTGCCCGCCAGCACGCGTCCATGACGCGGGTGGTCGCCAGGTGCTCCAGCCGGGTCGTCAGGCTGGCGCCGCCCCAGCACTGGGCGGGCTCGTCGTCGAGGGTGAGCCAGTCCGCGTAGTACTGCTCCAGCGCCAGCAGCCGGGCCACTTCGGCATCGGTCACCGGCTCCGGCGGAGGTGCCGGGGCCTTGCGCGGCCTCATGCGACGGCCCTCGGCCCGTAGGCCCCTCGCGGGGCGCCCCGGCGCTGAGGACGGTGCAGCCCCTCAGCGTCGTCCTCGGGCAGGCGCAGCGCGGCCACCAGGCGGGCCAGGGTGAGCCCCTGCTGGCGGGCCTCCACCAGCGCGGGGTGGACGGCGCCGGTGCCCAGCGTCACGCCCTCGCGGTCGAGGACGGCGGCCAGGGCGTCGAGGCGGTCGGCGGTGCGAGCCGCCTGCAGCAGCAGCGCGCCCTCGTGGGCGTCGAGGTCGTAGCGCCCGGTGACGCTGCTCCACAGGGCGGTACCAGCGGTGGCCAGTCCCGTCGGGGCGCTGACCGCCTCGGGTGTCGTCTCGTCGGTCATCGTCGTGCTCCTCATCTCGCTCAGTCGAGGGGAGGCCCCGCCCGTCGTGGTCCGAGTCACGCCGGGCGGGGCCGGGCCGCAGGCTCGACGGACGCTCCGAGCCTGCGGCGGCTCATCACGACCGGGTGATCTTCACCACGGCGGCCTCATGGGCCACGGCCAGGGCATAGCGGGCCACGGCACGCACCGCGACGGCGTCGCGGGTGAAGAGCGCATGCTCGCTGACCTCCACGTCCACGGCCTGGCGCAGCACGCTGATGAGCGCAGTGCGGGGCACACCCCACACGACGCCGGGCTGCACGTACCGGTTGGTCACCAGCGGCACGCCTGCGATCTGCAGGCGGGTCGGGGCCGTGGGGTCTGGGGTCAGCAGCCCGCGACGGCTGGCGGGCGCGTCCTTGACCTGGCCCAAGAGGAGGGCGTCGGCCGGGGACACGATGAACGCGGTGATCGTGGCCCCCTTCTCGGCAGCCTTGCTGATGGCCTCGGTGAAGGGGTCGGTGGTCGTCCACGCGCCCGTGACCGCCACTGTGGAGGTCTTGATCAGCGCCCGCAGCCCATCGGGGGCCAGCGGGTTGGTCGGCGCGCCGAACACGGCCTCGTCGATCCGAGCCGACAGCGCGCGGGTCAGCGCTTGGCCGATCATCGTCTGCGCCTTGCCGCTCGTGTCCCTCAGCAACTCGTTGCTGATCGGGACCACGGCCTTGACGGCGCGGGGCTGCACGATCTCCTCACGGGTCACGACATCCTCGGAGTCGATCTCCGCGAGTTCCTCGTACCAGTCACCGGCGGGGTCCTCGGTGACGATCGGCACCCGAGTCTCGGTCTCGCTGGACCGGAAGACGTCGAACTCGGCCAGCGCGGTGGTGGTCGCGACTAGCGGCTGCACGACCAGCGCGGTCGTGTCCATGTCAGTCAGGGCATTGGTATTGGCGGTCGTCGCCATCTCGGGCTCCTCATAGGCAGGACGAATGGACAGTCACTGCCGGGGAGCCGAACGCGGCCCCGCCGGATGCGCCTCGGGCGCTGGCGGTGCGCTGGCCGGTCCCGACGGGGAGTCAGTCAGCGCACCACCAGTGTAGATCACCTACGGGGCAGCACGTCCGCCCACGAGCGAGCGCCGCTGGGCTGATTGCCGGAGGGGCGCACTCGCCCGCGCAACTTGCGAGCCAGGTCCGCTGCGGCGGCCGTCCGAGCGGCCCAATGAGGCCTATCGGCTACTGCAGCCTCGGCGGCGGCCTGCACGCGGGCAGGGTCGACCTCGCCGGTGGCGGGGTCGCGCAGGTCGGCCAACTTGACGGTCAGGAACAGGTCGGCCGGGTCGACGACGATCTCGGCGGCCAGGCGCTGCACCTCGGCGGTGTCGGCACGGTCTACGCGCGCCTGCAGTAGGTCTCTGGCCTGCTCGGCCTCCTGGGCGCGGCGGCGGTACTTCGCCGCCTCCCCAGCCGCGTCACGGCCCCCGCCGGACTCTGGGCCCTCGGCCGGGTTGTCCGGCCGCTGGCACTGGGCCTGCTCGGGCTGCTCTCCGTCGCTCGGAGTGCTGGTGTCGGTGTCGATCATCGGGTGCCTCCGGTGGTGGCGGTCAGGTCGGTGATGGCGGCGGCCAGCAGGGTTGGCGCCAGGTCGGCGCGGGGGCCGCTCAGTTGCTCGGCGACCAGGCGTCCCAGAGCCTCAGCTTCGGTGCGGCTCACGACTCGTCGTCGTTCTGCTGGGCATCGCTTATGGCCTGCAGCAGGTCGATCGCCTGCCCCTGCATGTGAGCCAGTGCGGCGACCAGCATGAACATCAGGTCGCGCCGGGCGTCGTTGTTGGGCTGCTCGCCCAAGTAGTGCTTGAGGAGCCCCAGGACGGGGGCCGGGTTGTCGCTACCCCTGGCGATGGTCGCCAGGGCGGTGGCCTGCTCGCGGACGGTGATCGTGTTCTCGGACAACGGAACTCCTTGGGTTGTGGTGGACGACCGGAGACGACGAGCGGCGGGCGGGCTGCGCGCCGTCGAGGGGGCGGCGCCTCTCCTGGTCACCCCGTCCACCCGCGCCGCTCGACCTGCGCCGCCCCCTAGGGAGGGGGGCGACGCGGCGCAGGTCGGCGCGCTGGTCTCACCTGCGCCGGCGCAGGTCCGGCGCAGGTCGGCGCAGGTCGGCCCCACCTGCGCCGGACGACCCCGGCGCAGGTGGATAGCGCCGTGACCTGCACGGATGCGATCGGTCCCGACGCACGACCTGCGCTGGCGCAGGTCGAAGCTGAAACCTGACGACCTGCGCCGAGCGCTTGCGTCGCAGGTCGAGGCGGTCACGACGCACCCCCCGTGGCGGACGGCAGCGGATCGCCGACCGCGATCAAGCGCAGCGTCGGGTAGGTGCTGCGCGGCTTGGGCGGCCCGTCCTGGCGCAACGCGCCGTGACGCAGCATGAAGCCGATGGCGCGCCGCACGTCCTGGCGCTGGTGGGCGTAGGAGATGACTTCTTGCAGGTCGCGCTGGCTGTAGCGGGCCAGGGGGTTCGCTTGCAGAAGGTCGACGACGGCGCGGATCACGTCGGGGTCGGCCCAGTCGTCGGTGGGCACCGCGCTGTCCGCTGGAGCCGCAGCGGCGCTGCGCACGTCGACGCTTAGCGCCGCGCTGGTGGCGTCCAGCGTCCAGACGGCCACCGTAGGCAGGGGGTTGGTGTCACCCTCGGCCACCAGCGCTTCGACGGCGCCGTGGCGGTCCTTTGTTCGCTTCACGAGCAGCCGCCCGATATGCCCCGGCCCGAGGGCCACCTCTACGTCGATCGCGTAGGCGGCCCCGGAGATGAGCGCCAACTTGCTTTGGGAGCCGATGGCGAACCGCCCACGCGAGTCAGACGCCTTGGTGACGTGGTCGACCATGAGCACGGCCGCGCCGGTGCGCTGGGCGATCTTCTGGGGCACCGTGCGGTGCCAGGTCGAGTAGGCGTCGCCGTCGTCGCTGGGCGCCTGGAACAGGCTCAGCGCCGCCGTCACCCCGTCGAGGACGACGAAGTCGAACGTCTGCCGGAGCAGTGCGGCGTAGCCCGGCGAGGGCCACGGGCGTGGCGGGCCGTTGCCGTCCTGGGGGCGCTTCCAGATGACGAATGGCGAGTCGGGGCGGGCGTAGGTCAGCCGCTCGCGCAACGCCTCTTCCGGTACGCCCAGGGCTCGCATGCGGCTGACGAGCACCGCTGCCGAGGACTCGAAGTCGAGGTAGGCGACGGTGCCGCCGCAGGACAGCACGCGAGCACCCTCAGCGATGGCTACCCACGACTTCCCGGTGCCGGGCGGTCCGTAGACGCTGTGCGTCTCGCCGGGGTAGACCAGCCCAGCCCCGTCGCGATCGGCTAGCGGTAGCAGGGTGGCGCGTGGTTGCTCCCACGTGCCGTCGAGGTGAGGGGTGAGGTCGACCACCCCCAGCGGGTCGCTCGGTGCCTTGGGCTTGGCCTCGATGGGGCCGTCGGCTACAGGCTCGGTCGGCGCACCGCCCTCTGTGCTGGGCTCGGTCGCCATGTCCCCATCGGCGAACGGATCGGTCGACGGGTAGGGCCGCCCCTGGCCTGCACTGGTGCGCCGGTCTGCGGAGGCGACCTTCGCGCGGTGCTGAGGACGGCCCCACGCGTGATCCCGGGGTGCATGAGCGTCTAAGTCGGCCAGGGCGTCTTCACGCGTGTACGGCGCCCAAGCTGACTCGGCGAGGTCGAGCAGCGAGCAGGCGGCGCGGAAGGTGCCGTCGTCCCACGCAGCCCCCGGCGCCCACGGGCGTCGCAGCCCGTCGAGGTCGGCGAACACCGCGCGTCGAATGGCGTAGGCGTAGCGGGTCACGCGCTGCTGCTCGTCCACGTCGAGGTCGCGGAACGCGGGGCCCGCTGCCGGTGCCGCGCTGGGCTCTGTGGGGGCCTGGCGCGTCGCGAGGCGCGTCAAGAGCCACTCCGGCGCACTGGCCGGTGCGGCGCTCACTGGGGGCCGTCCTCGACGACGTAGGCGCCGCCGTCGGCTAGCACCGTCGGCGGGGCCACGACGTAGCCACCGGCGGCACGGGTGTCGAGTCCGGTGCCCAGTGCGCCAGCGGTCTGGCGCACGCCCTCGGCGGGCCAGGTGAAGTAGAAGTGCAGCCCACCATGGGCGGTGCGAACCGTGTAGGTCGCGGGCAGTGGGCCGTGCTCGGCGATCAGCGCCGCCAGGCTGGCGCGGCCCGGCTCGCCGTCCACGTCGAGCACCCACAGACCCGAGCCAGGCCCGGTGGCGATGCCGATGCCGTCGGCGGGGTGCTGCACCCAGTGGTCGCGGACAACCTCAGGGTCGGCGCTGGCGCGCTCGGGCCAGCGCTGCTCGCGGGGGCGCTTGTCGCCGGGGCGCAGCGGGACCACGCGCCAGCCGCGTCGGGCGTAGGCGACGGCGGCGCTGAGCAGCGAGGTCGGCGTACCCTGGGAACGGATCTCAGCCGTGGTGGGCGCGGGCTCCTGGGCGGCCGTTCCGTTGTCAGCGGGACGGCCGTTCGTCTCGCTCACGGGGTGCTCGCCCCCGGTCGCAGCAGCACCGCGAGGCGGTCGCGCTGGGCTGCGGTGAGCGGCGGAGCAGCAGCCACGATGGCGGCTACTGCGACCTCGGTCGCAGGGCTCATCGGGCCACCGCCGCGTTGCGCAGGAGTGCGTCGAGGTCGGCGCGGCGGATGCGGACGGCGCGAGGGCCGACGCGCACCGCAGGCAGGTCGCCCGCAGCGATACGCCGGTCAAGGGTGCGGACGCTGAGGCCGTAGTAGGCGGCGGCGGCGCGCTTGGTCAGCAGGGGGGAGGCGTCGGGCACGGGGGTCTCCAGGCAGCCGAGAGCGGCTGCGCTGGCTCAGACCGCCCTCGGCGGTTGAGGCGCCGTGGTCCTGTGCCGGATGCGCGAGGGGTGGGTCGCGTCCTGCGTGCGGGCGCCGCGCGAGCGGCGTCCTGGTGGTGCTCACCGGTGGTGCCCTCAACCTGGCCCGTCTCGGTGACGTGAAACGACAATAGCCGCCTTGAGCAGCCACAACGCCCTCATTGGGTGTGATCTGCGTTGTACGACGCTACGTCTGTGCTTCGGACGCTCTGCGCCGTGGCGGCCGACGACGCAGGGGGTGGGGGACGACCCCTCGCCGACGCGTTTCAAGATCACCGGGACGCTTAGCTCTCGTCCCGCGTCGCCCTCTGAACTTCACGAGACGGGGTCAGAGGCCACGTCCTGGGCTTTCCGAGCCGAGCTGAAACGCCGCGAGGCCGCCGAGATGCGGTCTCGGCGGCCTCGACGTGGTTCGCGGCGCTAGGGGCGCTTCCACTCCACGGTGACTTGGTCTGGGTGGAAGCGGGCGCCCTTGCCCGCGCGTTGGATCGTGACGGTGAGCAGCATCGCCGCGATGGCCTTGCGCTGCAGCAGCGGCAGCGCGCGCCAGGTGGCGGCTACGTCGTCGCTGTCCACCAGAGGCGCGGCCGGGCTGTCGGCCACCGCCTGCCGGATGCTGAACTCGACCTGTCGCAGGCGGTCGGTCAGCGCCGTGGCGCGCTCGCGCCCCTTGGTCACCGAGACCAGCCCCTCGCCAATCATCTCGGTGAGCGCGTCCCGTCGCTCCCGCAGGCTGGCGGCCTCGGCCCGCAGGGCGTCCACGTCCCCTCGGGGCACGAGCAACGAGGCCGCGTCCGGCTGCGCCAGCCGGGCGAGCAGCACCGCCTCCACCATCTCGTCGACGAGGTCGGACCGGCGCGCCAGGCGGCATCCGGGGGTACCGCACTTGTAGACGTGCCAGCGGCGGTCGCCGTTGACCATTGGCGAGCCGCGCATGACGCCGTCGCAGCCACCGCACCGGGCCAGGCCCGACAGTAGATAGCGCGGCTCGGTGGACAGCGCCATGCGTCGCCGGGGGTCGGTCAGCATTGCCTCGGTACGGGCCTGCTCCTCCTCGGTGAAGATTGGCGGCCAGGTGCCGGGGCCATGCTCCTTGCCGAGGTAGGTCACCACCCCCCGGTGGCGGGGGCTCAGCAGCAGCCGTCGCAGGACGATGGTCGTGATCGTCTCCTTGCCGGTCGAGGAGGTGATGCCTCGCGCCTGCACCGCGCGGGCGGCGGCGGCCAGGGTGCCGCCCGCCAGCACGATGGTCATCGCCTCGCGCAAGGCCGCCGCCTCCTCCTCGACGACGACGATCTGCCCGTCGGGGGCGCGGTCGTAACCGAGCGGGCGACGGGTCCACCCCATGCCACCGGCCTCGCGGCGCTGCTGGTTGGCGCGGCGCTGGCGGTCGGACTTCACGTCGACCTCGTAGCGGGCCTGGGTGCCGAACGTGTCGGCCATCATGCGTCCGCCCGGGGTGGTCAAGTCGAGGTCGGGACCGCGCACCAGGGAGATCGTCGCGCCCCGCTGCTCGCACAATTCGTACAGGCGGATCTCATCGCGCTTGTTGCGCTGCAGCCGGTCCAGGGTCCAGGCGACGACAACGGTGGCCCCGCCCTCCTCCAGTTGGCGCAGCAGCGCCTCGAACCCCGGTCGCCGACGGCCGCTCTTGGCGGACATGTCGTTGTCCTCCTCGACGGCGACGACCGTCCAGCCGCGCTCCGCGCAGCGGCGCAGGCAGTCCTCGCGCTGGCGGATCACACCCGCCTCCTCCCCGACGCGGTCTTGGGAGATGCGCAGGTAGACGACGGCGCGCGGGACATCGCGCCTGGTCAAGGGAGGCATGACGGGAAGGGTAGTGCCCAACGTTCGTCGTGCCGGTCGTCTTCCTCGTCCTCCCGGTGACGGTCCTGTTCGCCGTCTTCCCCGGCCTCGCCGTGCTGCGCCTGACCCCCTGACCCCCTGGCCCCCTGGCCCCCTGACCCCCGTCCGACCCCACCCGTCCCGCACCACCCCCTGATGACACCGGAGGAACCGTGAGCACCCACCCGAAGACCGCAGCCACCCACCAGGCCGACCGCGGGGACGTTCCCGGCTGGGTCCTCGTGACCGTCATGACGGCGGGCATCGTGGTGGCGCTCGGCGGGGTGGCCGTCCCCGCCCTGACCGGCATGTTCGAGCAGGCGGTCGCCGCGGTCGCCCTGCCGTGAGGACAGCGCAGGTCGGACTCCGTGCCCCGCGGTGACGCCGGCGCCGCCGTGGTGGAGAGCGCCATGGTGATGGCGCTGGTCAGCGTCCTGTTCGCCAGCCTGCTCCAGCTCGGCCTCGCGCTGCACCTGAGGGGCACGCTGGTCGACTGCGTCGGCGAGGGCGCGCGGTTCGGCGCGCTGGCCGACCGCACCCCCGCCGACGGCGCCGCCCGGGCCCGCGAGCTCATCGAGGGGTCGCTGCCCGACGCCTACGCCG
>Ga0325400_1004824_pt1 | contig 12558 bp, 3 predicted proteins | sample PopdelMetagenome_2_FD_205662 | JGI IMG/M metagenome (GOLD analysis project Ga0325400, IMG submission 205662) | Populus deltoides microbial communities from Bellville, Georgia, United States - Xylem-PdKOR-R1 | ecosystem: Host-associated > Plants > Phyllosphere > Stem > Wood/Secondary xylem...
ATTTTATTTCTTTTTTCATTTTTTTTTTTGTCCTGGTACGTGCCATGATCATGTTTCCATTACAAATCCACGTGCATTCATTATTGCTCTTCACGTGAAGGACCGTTTACTTTACATGTAGCCTTTTCTTTTTAGAAGGTCACGCAAAACTGGACCCACTGAGTGTGTATGCGCGCGAGTACATCCACTTTTCTTCTAATGGGATCACAAAAACCGTTTCCATTGAAATAACATTTAAAAAATAAATAAATAAAAGTGATAACAACATAAAATATTATCATCTAAATCAAATAATTAAAATTCATTGATATTTATTGATAGATTCAAAATATATAACATATATGAACACCTAATTCATTTCTTAAAATACGAGATAAAATTTGTGAGACACGTAAAGTTAAAAATTGTAAATTATAAAGTTTTTTTTAGACATATAGGATCCAAGCATAGATCACATCCTTTTAACCTCGAGCACATCATGTGGTGTATTTTGTTAAAGTAATTTAAATTAACACAAAAAAAAAAAATACAAACATAAAAGAAAAGAAGGCTAAAATTTTCATTAATCTGTTTATTCTAAAATATTTGTTTTAACCTAAATACAAAGATATTATATATAGGCTAAATTAAAAATATTATTTTACCATTAATAAATAAAACAAGATAAATGTATTTCTTAATATATATTTCTTTATTGGATTCGGGTCATTTAGCTCACTTTTTAGAAGTCATGTTAACTCAATAGGCTGAGAACATTTGCAAAACCCCACCAGACAATATCTATGGATAAAGATACTTGTTAAGACCGCACACCTGTCAGTAACAAACTAACACCAATCGTTTTAGCTTTTCTTGACGTCAGCATAGTAAAAGAAATTGACAAAATATCACAATCTATAAAATATTTAAGGAAATAACACAATTTTCATAAGTCAAAAACCTCATCTGCTACTCGTGAATTACTTGTGAGAACAAAAAAAAAGTAGTCAGGCCAGTTTTTCTAGACTTGTAACTCTCCACTATAAAAAAAACTAACACAACATATGTATCACGGTTCAAAAACACAAGCCTCAATTAATCTCTTCAACACAATTAAAAAATTAACACATGTCACAATTCATTAAATATAACAATTAACAATCCATAATTAAACAAAATAAAAATTAACATAATATTTTATTAAATTTAAACTAAATTCATAATTCTTAAAACATTAAAACATATAATGTAAATACATCTAAAAATCACTTCAACTTGTGGAAGGGCTTAAAGCGCTCGTGGGTGGGTCTGCACCACCCTAACTTATCCAACTTGAGGACAGACATGTAGCATTCGTGTAGGGGTCAACACCAAAATCATCTCAGCTCGTAAACAGGTATGGAATGCTTGTGGATGGACCTAACTCCCTAACTGCATGTCCCTGTTCATGATAAACGATCTTGTCTTCCGCTAAGGTTTCTTTGTGATGCTTAACCTCTTTAACTTTATTAAGTCTAACACGACACAAATTGAGCGAATTATTGGTCAGGGCATATGCCATCTTATTGATACTTTCGTGGATAATAGATGCTTTTGTTCGAGCCTCCCATGATAAAAAATGAATCTTATAAATAAAAAATGATAATAATAAGCACTCTTAATTTATAATAAAAGTAACCATCATATAATAAATGTTATATATACAAATGTCTCATTCCTTCATCGCTCAACTAACACCACAATCAATATGTGGTCAAAATATATGTCATACAGCCGGCTGATCTTATAAAAACCAATGAAAATAATGAATGAGTGAACACTCTTATGAAACTCCATAACGACATCCTAATGAGATTTTATATGATCACCACCTTGAATGTTCAAGTAATATATTCATAATTTTTTAAATAATTAAATTAGTTTGAAAATTAGTTTTTTTATTTAATCCAAGTCTAGTCAACTGACCTCTCCATCCTAAATATTTGGAAGAATGTTAGTCCTATATGTATAAAACTGATATGTCATCTCGATCTAAATGCACAACCAAGTTGTCATGTTGGTCCACATTATTAGAAGCATATGAACCTCTTTTAGTTCGATTATCTCTGCCTCAAGATCATGTAAAGACATATTGTTAACATTGCTATATAATTAAATAAAAAAATGTAGCATATAATAATTTATGTTAATAATTTGAAACAAATACAATTATTAATATTTATTGTCTATTTTGACAGTTTTGACCTCCTATACCATATTTATTTTATAAGTGTCCATATATATATATATATATATATATATATATATATATATATTTAAAGTAGTAGATATAAACCATAATGGCATGTCACATAAGGGTTGGGAATAAAAATATATATTTTTGTAAGATTCACCGGTGAAGAAAATATCAATAAATTGCACGTGACTAACATTTCATAAAGTGCAAAATGTGATAAGAACATTGTTGATATAATTGTCATTTATCATAAATACAAATTGCTTCATTAATGCTAACTCTTTCCTGGACTTCTCTTGAAACACTAGCTATTAAGGGTGTTTTAGTTTGAACTAACTCCTTTTTAAGATCAAATATACTTGCAACATGTGTTTTAGATGTTGTTAAATTAATAAGTAATTCAGTTAGGATAACTAAATGCCATAACACACCACCTAAAAAAAAATTCTCCAATGGTAGCTCTTCGATTAACAAAATATTTATTGCATCTATAAAGTATCATATGTATTATAACGGTTACAGCCAAGTCATAAACATTATTCAATACATAATTAAAAACCTTTGATAAATTGGTCATCATATTGCCATAACAATAACCACCACCATATTCATATGAAAATGCTCATTTCACTTTAAGTTTAATTTCTAGCCATTCTCTGATCACATCATCCGTCTTAACCAGATCATTATACAATTTATAAAGCTCATGTTTTAAAGTATTTATACTCATCTTATGTAATATATTTTTCAAGGCATTATTTTTTTAATCTAGTGTTGAAATTACAGATAAAGTGGCACCAATAATATTGATGGTATCTAACATGCTCAAAAAATATTTGTGTTATGGAATTTTGAATCACCACATGTCTATATAATAAATACATAACTTAATGCGATCGTTAATTACATACTAACGAGCGAGTCTAAAAACCATCTTTAATTATCATTCATCTCTTCTTCAATGATAGCAAAACATAATGAATAAATCTAATTATTTATGTCATAAGCACTTGCAATTAACAACTATATCTTTTACTTACCATACAAGTGAGTGCCTTCAATACTAATCACATGGTAATAATATTTAAATTCATCAATTAAAGCATCAAATACCTAAAATGCTCTTCTAAATATTGTTTTATTATCATCAACCATTCTATTATCTCAATCGATAATCTTTCCTAAATTTGAATATTTGATATCTAATAGCATTCTAGGCAAGATCTAAAAGAACTCTTTGTGTGTACCAAACAACCTCTCTAGTATTTTCTGCTTGGCCACTCATGCCTTCTAATATAAAACATCATGATCATAATCCTAAATTACAGTAGCTTGAATGTTTACAACACTTATACTTGTATCAAGTTTCATAATTTTCAACATCGCCTTAACAATGAGGTCTGATTTAAACTAATGATGGGATTGCAAAACAAGTGGGTTTTGACAAGTGTGTAGCCTTTTAGATTTTGATGTCTCAAATGAATTAAATCTTTGGTGATACCCCCGTGTAAATGCCATTTATATGTTGGTTACTGGATGTACACCAATTGCAAATAAGTTTTAGTTGAATGCTGGACCATGTACTACTGGACCGTGCACTACAATGAATTCTTGATATGCCATCATTTAATTGTAGTAATATAATGAGACTTGTTTCTGAATTTTTGTCCAACCTCCAATTCATCACTCGATAAGCCTAAATGCCTACGAATCAAAGGACAACCATTAAATACATGTTGGACATACACACTTACATACTAAAATTTAAAAGTGGGAGGTGTCGTGTGCTGGTTTAGAGGCTCAACTAACTCATCTTCCTCAACTATATCAATATGACGATCATTTTTATTGTCACTTGGTTGGATTCTCCATAATAATATGGAGAAAATTTCGTATCCAACCAAGCTTTCATAACAATAGTTTATTGTGCTGACATTTGGTTCCTTTCATTATCATTTAAACTAGAAGAATCAACAACCTGTAATGCCTATGTGGTCTTTTGAGAGTTATTTGACACCAAAGTGAACTCCATACTAGAGAATCTTCCTAGTCCAAGTCTACTATTCAAGTATAGTTTTAGAATATTCATCCCATTAATGTTGGCAAACACAAATATTTAATTACACTTCCACCGCTACAAATGAGTAGAACAACATAACAAATTAGACTAGCCTCATTTTGCATAATCTTTCATGTGACGGGTGGTGGCAATCGAGATCCAAGAGAAAGACGCTGGTGAGAGGAGGGTCTTTTTCATCGTGGAGAGAAAGAGTGAGAGGGGGGGTGTCAAGTGTTATATGTAGGTGTTTCATTGTGGGGGGGAGAGGGAGATAAAGGTGGTGCAAGGTGGATCGTGACGGGAAAGAGAGGCACTAAAGGAGGAAGAGAGAAATGGGGAAAGAAAGGGAAGAAAATGAGGGCTAAGATTTTAATTCGTTTGGAGTCACGTATAAGACTTGCAACTCGTGTGTTGTAAGTAATGCTTGTAAATTATTAAATGAGGTTATTTTTTAAAATATTTTATGAAATGTTGTATTTTACTATTTTTCTTTAATGGGCTAAAAACCAAAAACCTTCCACTCGTTTAGCCTGGGTGCATCCCTCCAGGGTCAAAATGTTTGAATTCAAAAACTCTAGATAAAAGGAGGACAGAAGTAGTTTAACAATGTAGTATTTGCTTATTTTATTTCTCTTTCTCCAACAGAAGAAGACCATTTCCTTGTTATATTAAGCCGAGCACAGATCTGAAAGCGTACTTACCAGATCTAAGCCACGATATAAAAGGTTCTAAAGAAGGTGACGTGGCACAATAGCATTATTGTATTTATCATTTTATAGATTTGTACTGGCAGTATAACAACAACTACATTAATCTATCTAATCATCAAAAAACCAAACAAACAAACACACAAAACAAAAGCCATCACCCGTGCGGGTGGCCAGCACTGCCAATCATTGCTGCCATAAGCCCATACTGGGTATCTTACAAGTGGCAAAATCACACGTGTGGGTGACAAGACGAACGAGAGAAGGGGCTAATTTCTTTTAAAATTCTAATACAAACACCGACACCAGCCATTAATTACTTTAAGCAAGGAGGCTGAAACTTGAAAGTTGGCAATGGAGGCAGGTAGGGCCTTCACAGCCCGGTATGATTAGCCTAGGAGATCTTGCAAGAAACGGCCGAAAGAGTCGAGGAGAAAATATATCAAGCAACGAGACAATGCCTGTTGATTCTACCGCATCAAACATTGATAGTCGGTCTATTTTTATGTTTTAAAAATATATTTTTAAATATTTTATTTTATTTTATTTATTTTAAATTAATATTTTTAAATCATTTTAATATGTTAATGTTAAAAATAAATTAAAAAAATAAAATATTATTTTAATATATTTTTAAATAAAAATTATTTTAAAAAACAAGTTTAATCCTGCGTACGCATGCAGTCCAGCATGTTGAACACAAATAACTCTGGTTTGCGTTTTTTCTCCTGTATGGGTGTGGTCATCAAGCCACCACAGTGGCAACGGCCTGCAGGGATATTGATAACATTCTCGGGCAGAGTTCTCTTTAGTGGGATCGTTTGCTTTAATAATAATAATAACAACAATAATAAAAACACTTTTTATTGTTGAAAAAGCATGTACAAGTCGAGGAGCATCATTTCCATGAAGGAACAAGTCAAAACGATAAGACTTGGGGGCTTTTTTGTGTCCATGTCAGTCTCCTCTAGATTAGCTAGGTGGAGAACTCCAGACAGTATGTAAATAATTTCAATTGATTTCCTCGAGTTTTTTCCTCGATCGTTCAAATATTTGCAGCCATTTTCTCCCATCTAAGACATTAAATAAGAAATTCAAACTTTTTTTCAAAACCTACAAATTTCGCTTATATCATAATAAATTTATATTAACATGTTTGAAAATATAGTTATAATTATTTTTTAAAGTATTTTTTATTTAAAAATATATTAAAATCATATTTTTTTTTATTTTTTATAATTATTTTTATATTAGTATATTGAAATGATTTAAAAACACTAAAAAAATATTAATTTGAAGTAAAAAAATAAAAAGTTTTTAAATTTTTTAAAAATATTTTTGAAACGCGAAAACAAAACAGGTCTCATTTATCTTTAAAATAAATTGAAAGATTAAATTGAAGAATTGATTGACTTTTGAAACCCAATTGGAAAATAGAAAATAATTTAAAGTTTGCCACTTTGCCTGGAATAGCTTTTTGATGGGATTAACACAATTAATTTAATTTAATTTTATTTAAAGTTATTGCATCATTTTTAATAAAACAATCGGAAAAACTATGCAATATCTCAAAGAAATTCCCCAGCTATATAAGTTCGTAAAATATTTTTGTTGACTGTGCTATTTAAAAAAAAAAACTCTAAATACACGGTCCAAGGGTAAATATCCGGTACATGGTCCCGCATGTGCCGAAGTGTAAAATGATCTCCCTGTGACACGTGTACGTATGTGATTTGCCGAATCAATTTTAATTCTTCTGTAAGAGAGGACAATCCACGCATGCCATGACGACAGGCTGGTGTACGGATAAAGTATAAAGCAGTCAGTACGTGTGTACCATGTGTTCTTACGGTCAATGAACTACAAATTTCTTGAGTTGAATTTTTTATATTTGTTAATTTGAGTGATATAATTATCCTTGCTAAGTATAAACCATGAATAATATAATAACAAAGCAGGGCACATGATCAATATGTAAATATAATTCTCGTCAGTACAAAAGGGGCATCCAAAAAAAGTTTGTAAAAATAATTATGGTTTTATTTGTTTTTATGTTTTAAAAGTGTTTTTAAAATAATTTAATTTTTTTTATTTTTTACTTTAAATTAATATTTTTTGATATTTTCAAATCATTTTGATGTATTGATATTAAAAATAATTTTTAAAAAATAAAAAAATATTATTTTAATGCATTTTTGATATGTTGATATCAAAAATAATTTTTAAAAAATAAAAAAAATATTATTTTAATACATTTCTGAATGAAAAAACACACTCACAAACAAACTAATAATTATATATATATATAAAAAAAAAAACAAAAACATAATATATATGTTCATTGAAAATATTTTTAGCTTGTTGCTATTAAGGTATATTCTTATTTTAAATCGAGAAGCTTTTGTTGACCTTGGATGCCCGTGTTCCATGCATGCATGCTGACAATGCATTTTGAATAGTTTATAGGATTTCGGTGAGTGTATATTATTTTATTTAAAAAAAACATTTTTTTTTGGAGTAAATTTAATTTGAAGTAAAAAGACTTTGTATACTATTCTGATTTCCGACTAGTGGATACAACAACCAACAACATGGTACAAATAAATTAATTGTGTTTAATTAATAAATAAAAATCACATTTAATTATTAAAATCTTCTTTTTTCTGTGGAGAAGGGATGTTTGGTGAAGGGTTGCATCTCTCAACATCAAACTCCATCTTGATTGCGCAAACAGAGAGACCTCAATCATTGCCCACGCGCGGCTATAGCAGAAAACGTGGCCGCACGATGCTCAATGATTTTCCAAGGGAAATGATGGCAATCTGGGCTCTACCTGTGAGGGAAGGAGAAAAAAAAAACAAGAGTCACAATCTTTGACCAGTGTCTCTAGCCTTTGTGGTGCATGGTCTTTCTCTCCATTTCATTTGGCAGCAGCCAAGTGGATCTTGGAGGGCCTCTCTAAATCATGGTGTTTCCCGTAATAATAACACTCCTTGTCCTTCTCCTGGCTTAACTCAGGGCCATGCTGACATAACAAAGCTAAACATCTTAAGAACAATCAGTTATTGTAATGGTTGGGTCATTAAAGCACTCGAAATGGATCGTTTACTCTCGGAGTAATACCTTAACTTTAGCTAGTTCATGAGATAAACTAGTATAAATGAAGCAAAAGGTATGTGCAGAGTTGACCCAAATACTTTAGGGTTGAGGTTTATTGCTGTGTAATGCTTAAATGGGACTCAAACTCAAGCTAGCCCTGTCTCTCTTGATTTGCAAGATTAAACAATGTGAAACCTTTATGAATTGTGTGGTAAATTGATGACCAAAGGGATTGCAGGGAGTATTCGCATCTGTCACAGCTGTTCCATCTAGACCAGACGTTGCCTGTATACGCTAGCAGATCGGTATGTATAGACACCACTTGTGGTTTTAGATGGAACAGTCAGGACATGCACGTAACGGCTGCTTGCGCCAGTCAGGTGGCCACAGGCGGTGGAAGAACCTCCCTATAAGCTCATGTCGCGGTGATACAAGTAGCAAGTGAAGCACAACAATGACTGGACGACATTTTCTTGGGAGGTTCAATAATAATAAAAGCAACGTCCATCCTGCTGGTTTGGTGGTGGCTTGAGAATCACGTGGTGCTTGCTACCTTACCTTCTACTGGTCCAAAATGGTAGCTTTTCCTTTAGCAACTCGCAAGAACCAAGGAAACACAGGCCTACAAAATGCGGCAGGCAAGAGGAAGTCAAACAAGGGCAGCCCTGCCCAAGGGCTAGCAAATATTCTAGTGTGGCCTTCCAGGACAGTGAACGGTTTACAGAGTGACAAAATACTCTGACGTCTCACTTTCCAGTGTACTAAAAGCTTTCCTGAACATCGAAAGCGAAACATCTAAAGTTTTAACTTTGAACTTAAAAAAGAACGGAACAAATCTAGCCATTTTTATTTGGCTGTGAAAAAACCCAGTAGGGCTCCCTTTCCTTTCGGCTTTCGGCCGTGTCGCATTAAGACAGCAATCACCCACCGACAAATGGTAGTTTAATGCGAAGCTGATATTTTCTTGCATCCAGGATTCTGCCAAGACAGAACCATGCATGCAAATCTTCACTTGTATTTTTGTGATTCACATGGATGGCTAGAATCCATCATACATTGCATCACACAGCATCACTTGCCCTTAGCACAGCCCCTGCATCAATTGATATTATGCCTAATCAATAATATTTTAGCACAGGAATTAAAGGCTTCATGATGGCACAAGGACAAAGGTGAACCTTAAAAAATATTTAAATTTTCCAATTATTTGGACTTAGTGGAAGAGTATTGATTGATTGGCCGAGAATATAGGCCTTTGAGGCAAAAGTGAGAATATATTGCCTTGTCTTATCAGCGAATAAAAGCGAAGCTAGCCTAGCGATTTTGCGGCAAATAAACCTAATTTGGATTGAAAAGATGACTCATAGAACAGTGTTTTCCTGTTCTCTGGATAGATCTCCAATCAACATCTCAAAACTGATAAGAGACTCGATAAAAGATAGAGAGACCCAGGGATTATATAAGATCAGCAGCATGTTTCCCGCAAAATCCTTCGTCACCTTTTTCCTGGATTTGGGATTTTATTGCACGCGAATCCTGGATGCAAGTGTCAAAGAGGAAGGTTTAATGATATACGTGTCCTACAAATAATTCCTGAGGGCGTGCGTGGTTCATAGAAGCAGACTAATCCATGATTTTTGGAAAATCTAGACATCAAAACAAAACCCTAGCATGGCCACATTATTGCGCAAGCACAACTCCCTCACTTCCAACCAAATCATGGCCATCATTACCTGCCAAGCACACCTTAATCACTTCTTCTCACCGACTGCAACATTACATTATCTCAAAGCGGGGTGAAAAGGAAAGAAAAATCATCCATGTAATCTATAGTGGAAGAAACTGCGGTTCATGCAAACAGCATGTTTTACAAAGGTACTTTCTGGTTCCACTAACATCAACTTTTTGACAAACAGAACAGATCCCATGCGCCATTAGTATGCAGCAATGAAAGCTGACAGATCCTATCATAATGAGCCACTAGTATGCATAATATATTTATACCATTGACGACTACAATATCCTGCATTCAAAAGGTAGCTCGCTACTTTTTATCCAAAAATGTGAGACCTAACCCACACAGTTGGCAAATAGAAGCACAAAACCTGCCAGTTATCCAATCAGAATTATCACATGGTAACTCGAAGTTAAGGTGGAGAGCTAATAGCTAAAAATTCAGAGAGAGCAACTAGTGATGATCCACACTCCACGCTGTCTATTAATCAATCTATGGTTAGAAAAATGAATACGAGACCCGATGAATCATTGATAGACATTATTGGGATTCAACTAAAAGCACCATACAGGAAAATATCAGAAAATTGAAGTGGTGTGATGAAACAATCATTTATGGACATTGATCATATTCATATGCAGGCCAAGAGAAGACGGTCCCCTGCATTCCTTCGTGAGGCATGTTGGGGCCATATACTCATTAATTAAGAGTAATCATGTCGCCTGTATGCAGCCCATCAACATCACCATTTCATGTTATTCTCCTACTTTCCTCTTCCCTAGCTCATGACAACTGGTATCCTGAGTCATGTTTGAGGAAACGGACCAGAATGGTCCCCTGGGGGACCATGAGAGCATTGGTTTGAAGACCACGAAAACTATACAGGCACAGACACACCTACTTTATTCTTTCAATGCCAATTATGCTTCTTATATTCCATCTAGTTTTTGTTCAATTGATTTAAAAGAGAGCAAAAGGAGTTAATATTTATACAATAGCATGTGACAGGATTGAATTGAGACAGTGGTTAATGGTCTAAGCACAACAAATGTAGCATAATTAATAAAACCGACTCATACACTAAACACGGCTTTGAAGCAAAAGCATCGACGAGAGCAAAAGGAGTTAATATTTGTACAATATCATGTGACAGGGTTGAATTGAGACAGTGGTTAATGGTCTAAGCACAAAAAATGTAGCATAATTAATAAAACCGATTCAAACAGTAAACATGACTTTGAAGCAAAAGTATCGACGAGAGCAAAAGGAGTTAATATTTATACAATATCATGTGACAGGATTGAATTGAGACAGTGGTTAATGGTCTAAGCACAAAAAATGTTACATAATTAATAAAATCGATTCAAACAGTAAACACGACTTTGAAGCAAAAGTATCGACAACATTTAAACCCTAATACTTAGTAAACAATTCGATTTTTTTGGCACAGTAAAAGCAAATGAAAACAATCAAAGTACCCAATATTTCACCTGTTCATTAAAAATCAGAAAAGAAAGTACCAAAGTTAATATGCTCCTTCGCACTTGCATTTGATAACATAAAACTTTTCAAACTGAATGGTTTCATATTTACTAACATGGTCTAGACATTATCTTCCAAATTATGGAAAAAAAGTAATACCACATGAGCTGTATTCTACAAATTATCCTTATACATATGAATACTCAAAAGTCCCATGAATATATACGAAGGACTCTACTATCACTGCTTTAACACCTTTAGTTGGGCCTCTAACATTGCACCAAGTATTCCTCAAGTAGCATACTAGAAAAGAAAGGGCTTTTGGGGTAGGGGGAGGTTCTGTCATAGGGGAAGGGAACAGCAAGAACACCAAAAATCCAACATGAAGAAGCATGCGAAAACAGCATCAAGAAGTCGCTTCACAAGATGAATTGTACCTATTATGTTTTTTTATTGGATCCCGTCCTGAGGTTGCAGGTAAAATCTGCCAGAGGTTTTTGGACAAATAAACCGCACCAAAACCTCCAATAAAATGGACTCAGAACTGAAAAAAGCTCTTGTCTGTAACAATGTGAACCCAGATTAAATTGGTAATAATCAGTTCAAAGTTCTATTTCCTTCCTAATCCAACAATTCCCTCCTTTTGCAATCCATTGACTTAAAAGCAATCAAAAACTTTTGAGTATCATCAACCATTCTTTTAACAATTTCCATCCAGATGCTAAAGTTTCCAGATTCTTATATTAATTATCAGTTTCATTCCACAACCTTGACATAAACACCAATATAAAAAAAGGGGATAATTGTCTCGAGAGGAGGAGAGTACAAGATAGAGAAAATAGGAGGGAAAGACAATTAATAGTGGTCTTAATTGGCTGTGATAAATAGACCTGCCACAATCTTGAAATGAGCAGGAGAGGTGGGGGAGGGGGGGGGGGGGGGGGGTGGGGGAGAGAGAGAGAGAATTGATGGACAAGTCACATGAGTTGTCGCATAAGATGTCCACAACAGGTATCCAGTGTGCCAAACTCATTATCATAAGGTTCAATCTGATATAAATTAAACACATGGCATTAATTTAAGATAAAGGTAGGATTGGCCAATATGCCTACCCAAGAACCGACACAAGCTTAGAAAATACCAATCCAGACCCAAACTGAAGAACCAAGTTGCGGTCAGTCCAATTCAGATCAGTTTGGGTCCCGGTACCTACTTGCACCCATAGCTACGAGTACCCAATGCCAGTTCCTCCCCCCTATTC
>Ga0325400_1004825_pt1 | contig 12558 bp, 12 predicted proteins | sample PopdelMetagenome_2_FD_205662 | JGI IMG/M metagenome (GOLD analysis project Ga0325400, IMG submission 205662) | Populus deltoides microbial communities from Bellville, Georgia, United States - Xylem-PdKOR-R1 | ecosystem: Host-associated > Plants > Phyllosphere > Stem > Wood/Secondary xylem...
GCACTGTTCAGATACTTGCGAAATTCGGATAACTGCCGCTGCCGGTCGATGTTAAATCGTTCGTCGGCAAAGGTCTGAAGCTTATTTAAAAACAGATTGCCCCGTTCAATTAACTTAGGGATGATCTCGGCAAAATTGCTGATCTGAATCGAGAGAGCGTAAAATAGACCGGTGATACAGGCCAGTGTCAAAATTAGGCAAAGCACAACCGCCAGCATCCGGGGGACCCGCCAGTTCTCGAGTCGCTGACACAGCGGAAACAACAAAACGGAAAATAGGATAGCGAAAACCAACGGGATCAATAGTCCCTCTAAAGCGTGTAAGCCGTAGACGATAATGACAAGGGTAATCAGGACGCTGGCAATTTTGATATAAGCCGGATGATTTAACTCCGGAGAGCGGGTGTCCATACAATGATTAGGTTAGATAAGCGAATAAACGGGTTGTTGGGGTTATTGTTTAGGATTCAAGGCCGGCAGTTTGTGTCTGAACTCAGACAACGCGCGGACTAGGTAAAGGCATCTATACAAGGCGTAAAAGGGGTTAGGGGCGTTGACCGATCAAACCGAAAAGGGAATGGATAAGACCCTATTGGGCACTGAACCAGGGCGAAAAAGTATGTTTAATCGGTTCGATATAGCCATGAAATGTTGTGGGCTTGGCGATGTAGTTGTTGGCGCCCGCCATCAGCAGGTCCTCGATGTACTTCTGATCATCAACCGTGGAAAGCATCAGGACGGGTACGTGGCGCCAGAGCGGATGCTGACGCATAATCGAGAGGGCTTCTGAACCACTCATGATGGGCATATTGAGATCGAGAATGACCAGCCACAGCATTTTCTGATCGCCCTTCCGGGCCAGCTCCTGCTGCAAATAGGCAATCAATTCGGTTCCATCCGCTAATTCAACCATTGGATACCGATTGCCAGCCGCTTCGAGAGCCATCCGCATCAGCAATCGGTCGTCGTCGTCATCGTCCACCAAAACAAAAGACGGTCTCTCATCACTACTTTCCCTCATACTCATCTACCAGTAAAGCTTTCCGTCATTAAGCTGTCGAAAGGTGTGTTTACGCTACTAATCAACGACATAGCCAGGCCATTTCTGAATCTCACTATCGTCTCTATACCGTGGCAACGGGGCCATTTTCTTGTTTACCTTGCCTATTCTTAAACTGAAATTTCTGTAAATAGTTAGAACTCGCCCATTTATCGGTCAAGAACTTCTCTCTAAGACCGTCCGGGTTGGGCAAGGGCTGGCACAAAAAAAGGAATAGCCGTCAGCCATTCCTTTTCGCCGATAATTCCTTTTGGGGAATCAGCTATTATCGTCGAGACGCTCCTGATCCAGGCGATCAATGTCTTCGTCGCTGTCGATGTCCATCGTCAGATCATCTGCTTCCTCTTCGTAGGCCAGCGAATTGGAGCGGTTCTCGGCAGTGTTGATGGCCGTGTGCGTGTCGCTGTAAAGCATCGTGTCGACGGCCTCGTCACCACCCTTGTTGTACGCATCTTCGTTACCCATTCCCAGATCCGTGTACATGGGCGCCATATCGGCTTCGGAGAGCGGGGGTATCACCTGATCTTCCGGATATTGTTCGAAGCGATCTTTGCCGGATTCCGGATAAGAGTCGGATTGGTTCTGACCGTATGAATCCGAGTAGGAATCCGTTTGGTAAGTACCTCCTTGCTGGAACGTACCCTGGTCAGATATCGGATCGTTTTGGCTTAAGTCCTGATTATTATTTTCCATAACAGTTCGTCTTTCGGTTTCCTGTAATAACTGCTAGCGGCCCGGGATTGTTGCTGACACTGCCCTCGGCCGCCCGCTGGATTCTACGGGCAGCGGGCGTAAACAATTGTCTTTCCCGATGGTTGTTTTCTGCGGCAGGTAACGTAAGCCTGTGGGTACCATTTATTTACTTTAACTCAACGTTCATCATGGCATCATTCACCGATTCAGTCAGTAACTTTTTTAAAGGCGAAGACAACGACACTTCGCTACGGGGGTTATTTATCGAACTTCTGAAGGACATTTATTACGCAGAGAAGAAATTGACCGATACGCTGCCGGTGCTGGCGAATGCCGCCACGACCAGCGAACTGAAATCGGCCTTTCAACTGCACCTGCAGGAAACGCAGACTCAGGTACAGCGCCTGGAGCAGGTTTTCCGTTCTATTGGCGAAGAGCCGGACGAAGTAACCTGTGAGGCTATGGACGGCCTGGTTGAAGAAGGGAACGAAGTGATCAGCGAAACAACGGACGGCACCCTGACCCGCGACGCCGGTCTGATCGTGTCTGGTCAGAAAGTAGAGCATTACGAAATTGCCACCTATGGATCCCTGCGGTCCCTGGCGCAGATGCTGGGCTTTACCGAAGCGGCTCAGTTGCTGGAGCAAACCCTGAAGGAAGAAAAAGCCGCTGACGAAAAACTGACGACCATCGCCGAGTCGTTCGTTAACCAGCGGGCGGCTGCGGAATAGGCAGACAGGCATAGAGTCTACCAAAAAAGCCCATCCGATAGGATGGGCTTTTTTGGTAGCAGAGGGATGAGCCTTACAGATATTTTATCAGATTCCGGCGCAGCAGGGTGCTCTGTAGCTGACGCACATACAAGCCTTTGCGGTGACTTTTGTCGACGGCCAACACCCGGGCGCGCATCTTAAGGAAGAAGCCCACCGCCATGTACCCAAAAAACATGGCAATCAGGATGAACAGGGACAAGGTATTGGAAATGTTGCGGTGAAACAGAAAGAACAGCACCGTATTGAACAGCGACATCAGGCACAGCGTAATGGTTGCGGTGGAGTGCGACATGCCGTTGTCAATCAGAATATGGTGCATGTGGTTGCGGTCGGCGGAGAAAGGCGACTTGCCCGCCAGAATACGCACCAAGAAAACGCGCAGGGTGTCAAAAATCGGTACAATCAGGACCACAATGGCAATGATCGGCGCGTTGAAAAAGGCCGTTGGATCGAACCGGAAGGTGGTATTGAGGTTAACGAATCGGATCGCGAAAAAGGACAGCATAAAGCCCAGAATCAGGGAGCCGGTGTTGCCCATAAAGATCTTACTGGTGTGCGAAAAGTTAAAGCGTAAAAAGCCGATCAGGGCTCCCGCCAGCGTAAAGGCCAGACACGCCATCGCAAAGTGGTTGGTGAACAGGAACCAGGAGCCAAAGGTCAGACTGGCCAGCGTTGCAATACTCCCCGCCAGACCGTCGATCCCGTCGATGAGGTTAATGGCGTTGATGAGGGCAATAAAAATAAAGCAGGTAATGAGGATGGAAAGAACCTCATTGATGTGATACAGCCCAAAAATACCGTACAGATAGTCAATCTTTAAATCCCCGAAGAAGATCAGGATCAGCGAGGGCAGGATCTGAAAAAAGATTTTTTTGTTCGGGTCAATCCCCACCATATCGTCCTTGATGCCGATAAAAAACAGAATCGCCATACCCACAATCGACAGATTGGTGCGGTAGATATCGGTTTGGTCAATGGCGGGCCACAGAAAGTAACTGATCAGAATAGCGGCAAAGATGGCAATACCCCCGAAGGTTGGCGTAGCGGTTTTGTGAGAACTGCGTTCGCCGGGTTTTTCCATCAGGGATTTTATTTCGGTTATTTTAATAACAACGGGAATCGAGACAACAGCAACAAAACAAGCGACTAAAAAGGATAATAAGCACTGATAAACGCCTAACTGAAATAACTCATCGTTGAGTTTACTCTGGATGTAGGCAAAAAGGAGGTCTAAATTCATACACTTGTCCGATTAGATTGAGTTTTACGGCTCAACACGTAATGGTCGGGAAAGAAACGCATTTTTTAATTATTCTGCGATTCCTATTAATCAAAAGACAAAAATAAGCAGCATATCTTATTATACGGTTTTAAACCCTATCTTTTTATTACTGCTTGATAATGAACTGTTTAACCTTTAGAAGCGGCTTTAGCCACAGCGAAAAAAAGTAAGGCCGCAGGCCATTCATTTTCCAGGCTTCCCGGTCTTCCTGGTTGGCATTCAGGCGGTTATCCAGCGTTCGGTTACTGACTCCGCCGGTTCGCATCATGATTAGGGTGCGCGCCAGATAGCTGATTTTAATTTTGTACTTATGCACAAAACGAAGCATCAGTTCGTAATCGGCGGCACTCCGGAACCGGAGTGTAAACAGGCCGTATTGCTCATAGACCCACCGCCGAACAAAGAAGGTCGGATGGGGCGGCATCCATCCCCAGAGAAAAGCGCCCTCCCGGTATTTACCCGCGCGCCAGTAACGGGTGACCCGATCCAGGTTTTGCTGATCAACATAAACTAAATCCCCGTACGCGGCATCGCTGTTGGTTTGTTGCATCGTTTGGACGATGTCGGTGATCACCTGGTCATCTTTGTAAAGATCATCGGCGTTCAAAATACCAATTACATCGCCGGTTGCGAGCCCGATGCCTTTGTTCATGGCGTCGTACAAACCCTTGTCCGGTTCGGAGATAAAGCGGGTAATGCGGTCGCCAAACGAGCGCACAAGTTCAACCGTTCCGTCGGTCGACTGGCCGTCGACGACAATGTATTCAACCTGGGGATAAGTTTGGGAAAGCACCGATTCGATGCAATCCCGGATGGTGTCGGCGCCGTTGAAGACAACCGTGATGATGGATACTTTCACGCAGTTATTTCCCGTTTGCGCACCCAAACGGCGGGGTTACCCTGATAAATTCCGTAGGCTTCGAGGGGACGGGTAGCCACCGAGCCCACCGCCAGCAGGGCATGAGAATGGCAATGAATGCCGGGACAAACAACGGCTTTGGCCCCAATCCAAACGCCCTCTTCGAGCGTGATGGGCTTAACCACCAGGTCAAACGCCCGACGGCGGTAGTCGTGATTACCCGTCAGCAGCATCGCTCCCTGCGAAAGACACACATTGTCGTGAATGGTTACCTGAGTCAGGTTGTCGATCCACACTTCCTCGCCAATCCAGACGTGGTTACCAATGGCAAGAAACCAGGGATATTTGACATTCACGCCCGGCTTGATGGTTACGCTCTGACCAATTTTAGCGCCGAACAAGCGGAGCAGAGCTACCTTAAGCGCCACCGGAATGGGCAGGTACGATTTTAGAAAAAAAGAATTGACCAGAAACCAGAGAATGATCTTCCATTTTGGTCCCGGCTGGTACCAGTCGTTATTGTAAGCCGACAGCTCGGTTTTCCCTCCGCTAGTCGACGTTGGCCCGCTGGGTACTGGATTCGGCGGGCCGTCCGGGTTTGGCCCGGAGGTCTTTCCCATATTCTGTCCGGAAGAATTCAATGATGGCGTGTTTATCTTTTCCAACCCGATGATATACTTCAAATAATTTGGCGTCGACCAGGAACCGGTACCACAGACCCTGCAAAAAATGCCAGATCAGGCCCTTACGACCGTCCAGAAAGCCCAGCCGCAGGAAATAACGGTACAGAAAATACAGGATCGGGCGTGTAAACAGCGGCATCGATGCGTACTTTATCTTCAGATACCGCTTGCGCTGCTCCTGGGAGCCCCACAAATTCGGTTCCACCTTTTCTGATTCGTCAAAATTATAACGAATGTTCAAGATGTCAATCACCTCGCGGATGGCGTAGAGGTTATGCTTCTGAATCCACCACGTTAAGTTGTTGAGATTGTGGTCAACCAGATCATGATCAAAATTTAGGGTTCGCCCGGTGGTTGGCTTGATGTGCTCGTCCATCCAGGTTTCTTCGCAGATGGCCTGTCCGGCCCGCCAGAGTCGCAGCAGCCAGGTTGGGTAAAAGCCGCCGTGTCGAATCCAGCGGTTCATGAACATCACCCGGCGTTTGACGTAGACGCCACTCACGTCGCTGGGTAAGCCCGGCAGCCGCGTCCGGATCTCCTCGGCCAGTTCGGGCGTGATGTATTCGTCGGCATCCATCCGCATCAGCCAGGTCGTGTTGAACGGCGTATGCTGAATGCCGTAATTGAATTGCGTTGCGTAATTAACCCAGGGATTTTGCACCACCACCGCCCCCATTGAGCGAGCGATCGTTACCGTCTGATCAGTCGAGAACGAATCGACAATGAAAATCTGATTTGTAACAGCCTGCAGACTGGCAATGCACCGGCCAATGTGCTTTTCTTCGTTATGGGTAAGGATAATAACGGATAGCGAGGTCATACCTTTTGGGGAAGCAGTTGGTAATAAGCGTCGAGCAACTGATTGGCCAGGACGTGAATATCACATACTTCGTCAATCATCCGGCGGGCGTTCCGGGCCATTGTGGCAGCTTCGGCGGGATGATCCAGCAGGTACGTCAACCCGTTGTGCACCGAATCGACGGTTGTTTCGCACAGTTGCGCCGACTGGTAAGAACGGATATAGTCCCCAAAACCGACGTGTTCGGTAAGCAGGGCCGGTACGCCGGACGCCATCGCTTCCAGGGCCGCAATGGCGAAACTCTCCGAGTAAGTGGGCAACGCAAATACATCCGCGTCAGCGAAGGCCGTTAGTTTATCTTCGCCCGTCAGCAGGCCCGTTAGGATCACGCGGTTTTTCAGATCGTGTTCCTGCACAAACTGTTCGACTTCGCTTTTATAGCCATCATCCGGACCCACCAGGGCCAGTACGGTATTAGGATGCGTCTGGAGCAACCGCTCAAAGGCAGGCAGCAGTAAGTCCAGTCCTTTTTTTACGTTGATCCGGCTTAAAAACAAGATCACCCGTTGGTCAGCCGCAATGCCGAAGCGTTGCCGGAAGGCGCCTTTGGGCGGCAGATTACGGAAGTCGGCGGGGCGCAGACCATTCGGGATAATTACCACGTTTGAACGCTGATACCCCAGGTAATTCTGCAAATCCTGCTTTTCGCTGGTATTGTTGATATGAATGAGCTGCGTTTTCTCGACGTTCTTTTTCTGAACCAGCCAGGTCATCAGCCGCTTTTTCCAGTAGCCATGCCGGATAGCCCACTGGTCGAGCAGGCCGTGAATCGTCATTACTTTCGGCGGGCGCAGATTCAGCAAATAAGGTGCAATGCTGCCAAAATGCCACAGGCCGTGGACATGAATCAGATCATACGCGTTGCCGTGCTCGCGGAGGTACTGGTACAAAGCGGGCGAAAACTCCGGGAAGAAGCGGCTGAACCAATGCCGTTTAACCGGAATGACGCGCACCCCCGGCGCCGTGTCGTAAATAACATCATCGTCGGAAACCGGCGTGAGGATGGTGATCTGTTCGCCCTGGGCCGCGTGGACGCTCGTGTGATCGTAGATCATCTTGGCGGGTCCGCCAATGGCCCAGGTATATGCACAGATGTGTAAAATTCGCATGAACGTAAAAGGTTGCCGACGTAGCGCTTACGCGGCTGGGTGAAATAAACGTTTGCCGACTACTTTCCCAAAACCGGCGAGCATTTCCCGCGCTACCGCATCCGGGGCGTAGGGCGCAATCAACCGCTTTGATTCCCGACCCATGCGGGTTACGTCCGCTTCCCCGTTGATAAACCGGAGCAGCGTCTGGGTTAACGCATCGGACTGACTGGGGTCAAACAGGTAACCGTTTTGGCCATCCCGTACTAAATCAACGGCGCAGCCGCAGCGGTCGGAAACAACCACGGGCATTCCGCAGACCATCGCTTCGTTGACCACCAGCCCCCACGGTTCCGACAAACTCGGCAAAACCAGCACATCGGCCAGCGCCAGATAATCCGGAACGCGGTACCAGGGCTGTCCATCAATAAACCGAACAGCGTCCGAAAGCCCCAGTTCCTCCACCTGCCGTTGAAGGTGAGCGCGTTGATCGCCGTCGCCAACCAGCACTAAGCCCCAGTCGAGCCCCCGGGCGGTTTGCTGGCGGGCTTCGCCGAAAGCCTGGAGCAGGGCCGCCAGATTCTTGACCGTTACCAGCCGCCCTACGTAAACAAAATTATGCGGTTTAAGCCCCAGTGCCCGTTGTTGTTCAGCGCGGTGGGGAAGAGCCCGGTTATAAGCGGTCAGTAAGGTGTCGTTATCGACGGCGTTTTTCTTGAGCAGGATCTTCCGGGGCGGAACACCCAGTTCGAGCATGTAGTCGGCGGAGTGCGTACCGAAACAAAAGAAACCGTCGTACAGCGAAACGATACGTCGTTTGATCCATTCCCGGAAGCCCCGGCGCGTCTGATCAACCTGCGTCGATTCGTTCTGCATAATCACCTTGATGCCCCTGAGTTTGGCAATCAGCAACAACAGGAGCTGGGCCGGGTCATAATAGCCCGTCAGCGTGAGCACATCCGGGTTGAAGGCCAGCATCCGCTGAACCAGCGCTCTTGTTTTGGCAACCAGACCCACCCGTTCCAGGTAATCGTCAAACAGCAGCTCGTAACGATAGGTGTCCGGATCTTTGCCCGGCTGTTCCATCGTGGCCCGGGCCTCCTCGTTGCGGGCAATCTGAAGGACGTGAACCTGACAGTCATAGTCCGCGGATAAAGCCTCCAACTCGCTAAAAATGACGTTTTTATAATGCGACCATAAAATATTATGGACAATTAATGCCTTCATAAAGTGCGGAACAGACGATTTTTACTGCGCCCCGGTCTGTAAGCCAATACCGTTCAGGCGTAAACTCAGGTTGCCAGGGTCATCCCCGAATGATTTCGGAGGTGCGCCGGAAATAAATGGCTAATCCCCATAAATCGGACCATCAGACAGAACGGGTGCCAGAAGAAAATTTCGTAAGGTCGTCCGTTCGTGAACGTCTGCACCAGCAACAGAATGAAAAAGTACGCCAGAAACGTGGTTAGTGGATCGGGGTTGTCCTTCATCGCTTTCAGGCAATAAAACAGCGTGATAAACACAAAGCTGGCGAACGTCGCAAAACCGAGCATGCCCTGGTTGATGAGCGCTTCCAGAATGGGTACGTCCATGTAAAAGGACTTGTAGCCCTGACCAACCAGCAGGACTTTCTGGTGCCCTTCGATGATAATGCGGAGATACCCGAAACTGGTGGCCCGGTTACCCGCGGAGGCATCAAAGGTCGCTACGTAGTTGTTCTGTTTGATGCCCAGTAGCGCGTACACGTTCTGGGTGTTGTTTTCGATGAAACCGACGAAGTAACCGTATAACGTCGCAATGACGTCTCCGTTTTTCTGCATGAAGTAGGAGACCCCCATAAAGGCAAAGACAAAGAAAATGATGGCTCCCGGACTAACCAAACCCCTCAGTGCCGCTTTGATCTGCGCGGGGCGGAAATTAAACAGGAAAAAAAGAACAATGCAGAAACCCAGGGCCAAAATGCTGGAACGCGTCTGGGTCATGACCAGAATGGCCATGCTGAACACGCAGGAAAAGAACGCCAGCAACCGGGGAATAAAGCCCGTTTTAGGGTGGGTGGCCCAAATGCCACAGGCCACCACGCACATAAAGGCGTTGCGAGCAAATACGTGCGGATTACCCTGCCGGTCGTCGCTCTCGCCGTAGTTAATGGCGGCCCGCTGCCCAATCCGCCAGGTCGGGTCCGTTACCATCGCATACACCAGGGCCAGGTTGGAAACAACCGTAAAGGCAATAACCACTGGAATAAAGACCTCGATGATATCGTTGGGCACGTTGAGCAAAAGCACAAAGAACGCGACGATATAGAGGTAATTAATAATGTCTTTCGTGGTATCCTGAAACATGGCATCCGGGTAGAAGAACATGTATAACAGGCTAACGCCCAGAAACATCAGGGCCAGTTGAAGAAGCCCCATGTTGGGCTTGTAAAGCTTGCGGATGGCCGTAACCGGAATCATCATCAGAAAGCCCATCGCCATGACGGCCGCCGTGAAGACGGTACTACCGGGCGCCAGGTGGAGGGTTTCTTTAAAGAAGAAAATCAACGGATAGCCATTGATGACGATCATTATGCCGAGCACCATCCGGATCAGTTCGAATTTCCTGAATAATTGCGAGAATTGCAGGGTCATTAATTAGAGATTTAAACGGTGCCAGATGTAACGAAACTCTCCTTTTCCTAAAAAATAAGCGACTTTTCGGAAACGACAATAATAGCGCCAGAACGACGGACCGAGCGACGAAGTCAGCTGGGGCTGGTAACGCTCCTTGATCTCCTGGTGCTCCCGCCGACCGACATTGGCCATCGTTGACGACTTTGCTTCGGCCTGGATCCGGAAGCCACCCCAGCAGTCGGGCACCAGTCGACAGGTTACGCCGGGCTGCAGACCAAAGCGGGTCGCGATTTCGTAATCAAACGCAAAATTATAGCGTTCGTCAAAGTAGCCGTATTGCTCGAGCAGGGTTCGTTTGAAAAAAAACGACTGGTTGAAAATCTGCATCCCCTCGTACACCTGACATTCGGCACAGAAAGGCAGCTGACGCAGTTCTTCAGTAATAACGTCCTGCTCATCGATAATGTACATATAGCCGAAAAAAACGGAATCCTGCTGGTGTTTCCGGTAAGCTTCGGCCACCGCCCGGAACGCGCCCGGCGCAAAGACGTCATCCGAGTTCTGGAAACAGACCAGATCCCCCGTCGCCCGGCGGAAGCCCTTATTGATGGCGTCGACCTGGCCTTTATCTTTTTCGCTGACCCAACCCGCCAGATACGGCTCGTATTTGCGGATAATGTCGGCGCTTCCGTCGGTCGAACCGCCATCCATGACGAAATATTCCAGATTGGGGTAGTTCTGGTTAAGGACACTCAGAATGGTTCGCTCGAGGTATTGGGCCTGGTTATACGAGGGAGTCACCACGGTCAGCTTTGGCCAGGAAAGGTCCGGCTGTTGGGGCTGATAGGGCTTTGTGACAAACTCGCGCAGAGAACCAAGGGTAGCAGGCATAAACAAAGTTAATCAATAAGTTGACGATAAACCTCCAGCGTTTGCCGGGCGGTTTTTTCGCATGAAAAAAGGCGGAGTCGTTCGGTGCCTTTTGCGCTCAGGTCCGCACGGAGTGCTTCGCTGGACAGCACCCGTTCAACCGCCCCGGCAATGGATTCGGGTGCTTCGGGATCAAAGTAAAGGGCAGCTTCACCCGCTACTTCGGGCAGCGAACTCCGGTCGCTGGCGATCACGGGACAACCGCAGCTGAACGCTTCCAGCACCGGAATCCCGAAGCCTTCGTTGAGCGACGGGAACGCAAAGGCCAGTGCCTGACGGTACAGCTGGCAGAGTACTTCGTCGGAAGCGGGTCGGTGATGGACGCGCTCCGTCAGCCGGGCCGCCCGGAAGGCTTCCTGTTCGGCTGCGGTAAAGGAGCCCCCGCCCGCGCACACCAGATGCAACTGGGGATGACGTTCCAGTACGGGCCGGATCGCCTGAAAGAACGGGTCAAAATTCTTGTACAGCCCTCGTTTACCCACGTACAGCAGGTAATGCTCGGGGACCTGAATGGCTACTGGCTGGGGCAGGTGATCGCTGAACGACGTGCCCAGCGGAACGACGGTTATTTTGGCCGGATCAACGTCGAAAAAGCGTAAAATATCATTTTTCGTATACTCCGAAACGGCAATGATGTGATCCGCGCGCGGGACCAGCACTTTCTTTACCTCGTACAGATGTTCGCCCACTTCCGGGTAAACCTGGCCGTAACGTTCGCTGGTGGCATCGTGAAACGTCAGCACAAAGGGTTTGCTACCCAGATGGTCCAGGAAATAACGGTGGTAATACGTAGGGTGAAAAATGTCGAATTGCCCCGCCCGCAACCGACGGACGCTATGCATCCGGTTCAGCGCCGAAGCCAGTCGGTTGACGTTTAAGTTATTGGCAAACGGTTTAAAGCGAATATAACGCGCAAAGGGCGTCTGCTCCAGGTATTCGTTATTGGAAAAGAGCAGCGATAGCTCAAAGGTAATATCCTGGCGCTGCTGGAACGACCGCATTAGCTCGACAAAATAGCGGGTAACGCCCCCGTAGGTCATGCCTGTAAACGATTGGTGATCGTACAAAACCTTCAAGCCGCCAATCTTACTCATTCAACCAGGGTTCAATGGCTCCTGTTAAAGAACCGATGTAATTGTATTTTTTAAATAAGCAGCCACAAAGATAGTGAAAGAAACAGGAATCCGAGTGATAAATCGAGTTGGCGAAGCACCGCCTTGGGCGGAGTTACATCCTGCGGGGAATGTCCACCGTGTCGATAAAGCGGACGGTCTCCTGCAGGGTTTCGGTTGCTTTTTTGCGCCAGCCCAACAGCGGCAATTTTATCGGTTGCTGACCGAAGGCCGGTTTAACCGATATGAGTGCCTGATTGTCAGCTCCTTTCAACCGGCGCTGGTAGTCTGCCAGCAATTGCTTAAGGGCGGGATAGTCGTTGAGCGAGGTCCGGTCCTGCGCCACAAAAAAGCCGTCCTGATCGACCAGTCCTTTGAAGTTGAAGAAAACCAACGGCGTCTGTGGAGCGGCTTGTCTGGATACCCGTTCGTGTATATTCCATAAGCCGACGTGCCAGCCGCGTAGTTTGCTGATACCAACCTCACTGAACAGTCCTGGTACCAAGGCCAGCCAGATTTGATCCGTACACAGGCCCTGGCAAAAGTCAATGAAGGCGCGTTCGGGTACGCGGTCGCACCACCACGCCAAAAAGCGGTCGGTCTCG
>Ga0325400_1004830_pt1 | contig 12552 bp, 21 predicted proteins | sample PopdelMetagenome_2_FD_205662 | JGI IMG/M metagenome (GOLD analysis project Ga0325400, IMG submission 205662) | Populus deltoides microbial communities from Bellville, Georgia, United States - Xylem-PdKOR-R1 | ecosystem: Host-associated > Plants > Phyllosphere > Stem > Wood/Secondary xylem...
CCCTGGCCGGGGATCGTGACGTACTGCCCGGGGAAGATGCGGCCGGGGTCCTTGGCCAGCTCGGGGTTCACCGCGAGCAGCGCCGCCAGCGTGATGCCCACGCCGGCGGCGATGCGGGTCAGCGTCTGGCCCTTCTTGACCTTGACGCGGGTGGCCGGCGCGGGGGCCGGCGCGGGGACGACGGGCAGGGACCCGGACGGCTGGGGCTCCTCGCGCGGGACGGGGATCACGGCGCTGGCGTACTCCACGACGATGTAGCCGCGCACGGTGCTGGCGTCCGAGCGGCGCGCCTTGCGGTAGACGCCGCCGCCGTTGCGCTGGTCCCCGGCGTCGGTGGGGGCGGTGTTGTACCCGATGGTGTTGACCTGGCGGGCCATGACGCCGGTGACGAACTCGCAGTGATCGGCCACGCCGGAACGATCAAAGTCGAACACCATGATGTAGCCGGGCGCGGGGGTGGTGGTCCACTTCCCGTCGCGGCGGGCCTCGGCCTCCATGGTGCGAACGGCGGTGCGGATCGCCACGGGCGCGCCGGCGTCGGCCAGCACGCACGTCAGGCCCGAGGCGCACCACGCCTGGCCCTGGGTGCCGGTGCGGGCCCCCCACGGGGTGATGTTCCCCGAGCGCCCATCGGCGCCGCCGCCCTCGATGAAGCCCAGGTGAGCCTCCACGGCGGCGGTCGCCTGCTGGAGCGTGGGGAGGGTGCGGGTGTCGGACATGGCGGGGATGGTGCCTGTGACCTGGGCGAATGCAAGCAGCCCCGCCGGTGGGGGACCGGCGGGGCTGCATGTAGTTACGGCGGTGTCACTGTCCGACGAAGGCACGTCCGAACGTCCAGGCTGCCACACCCCAGGTGGTCAGGCGCTCGTGGTGCTCCACGGCCAGGGGGATGGCGATGCCGGTCAGCAGCCAGTTGCGCCGGCGCGGGATGCGCTGGGGCTTGCGGCGGGCGGCGGGACGACGGCGGGCGGCGGGGCGCTTGGCGGCGGCCATCAGAGGGCCCCGTCCAGCTCGTCGGCCAGCGCGGTAGGGAACTCGGCCACCAGGGCCGCCAGCTCGGCGTGCTCGCCGGCCAGGTCCAGGTTCCCGGCGTCAGCGGCCTGGCGCAGCGCGGTGGGCTTCTTGACCTTGACGCCGGCCTCCAGGGCGTCGGCCAGGACCTGGGCGTGCAGGTCCCGGGCCCACTTGCTCACGCGCAGGACGGTGCCGCCGGGCAGCTCGCGCCGGGACACCTCCATGGACCCGTCCTCCAGCTGGACGAGGAGCGCGTCGTCGTCCTCCAGCAGCTCGGCGATGTGCCGGCCGTTGATCTCGGGGACGCGGGGCAGGATCAGGAAGGGAGCGGGTGCAACGCTCGTGTTGTTCATGCACTAGATATCGGCCCCACCCCAGAAGCCTTTAGCGACTTTATGCGACGACTTTCAGGCCCGCCGTGTAACCGGGCCCGACCATGGGCCAGTTGACTTGATACTGCTTTAGGCCGCCGGCCCAGTTAGCGACATAGCTGGCCACGCGCAAGAAACCGAAGTTGCCGCCGCCGCCGGTGTTGTAGACCCCTCCCCAGCCGCCGATACCGGGCTGAGGAGCCGGCGGGCCGCCCTGGGCCTCGGTCATCCATGTGAAGGTCCCAGGGTCCGCGCCACTGCCCCCGCCGTTGCCGCTGGAGGTGGCCAACAGCACCAGCTCGTCCTTGGCCGTCTGGGGAGAGGCGGCCGGGCCGGCTGCTTCCTGGGACAGCGCGTTCAGCACCACCTTGGTGGGGGCCGCGCCGGCGGTGGCGCAGACAGCCACCATGACGGCACTGGAGTAGTTGAACCCAGAAAAGGGATAAGCCACGGACATGGCGTTGGCAGAGTCGGCGCCGTCCACCGTGGCCTGCTTGAAGTAGACGGGCAGCAGCGGGCTGGTGGCCTCGCGGGTCCACCCGGACGGGGTGCCGGGGTAGGGGCGGGTGGAGTCCGGCTGCCCGATGAAGCACACCAGCAGGTCCCCCGCCTTGGTGGCGAAGGGGGGGGCGATGACGATGCCGGACGTGCCGGTGCCGCCGCTGGTCATCTGGATGTTCGTGGTGCGCGAGTCCCGCACCTGGTAGGTCGGCGCGGGCGCGGGCGCGGTGCCGCCGCCGCTGCCGCCGGTGGTGGCCACGGTGCCGGTGACCTCGACGGTGCGGATGGAGGAGCGGAAGCTCACAGGTCGATCCATTCGTAGGTGGCGAAGCACAGGGCTCCAGCCGGCGGGGTGTCCCACTTCACGGTGACGGCCTGGCCGATGTTGACGTAGATCTCCGGGGCGTACTCGGCGGTGTCCTCGTCCCCGGACAGCGACACGTCCCGTGCCGAGCGCGCGTCGTTGTGATCTCCGACGTGCAGGCGGGCAATGGAGTTGACCGGCCCGCGGATGTAGACGCGGCGCAGCAGGCGGCCCGCGGTGGGGCCGCCTTGCAGGGTGGCGACGAAGGGGGCGGTGGTGGTGGCGTCCACGGTCTGCACCTGGGGTGGGGAGGCGCCGCGGCCGGGGACGTAGGGGTCCCCGGTGAAGACGCCGCCGGTGGGCCCAGGGCCGTAGCTCACGAGCCGTCGCGGAAGGTGCTCAGGAACGCCGCGCGGGGCACCCCGCCGGGGGTGCCGTCCGACGCCTTCAGCCCGTCCGAGCCGATCCACAGGTCATGGGTGGTGTCGATCTCGATGGCGCCGCCGGGGGGCAGCAGGTAGCCCGAGCTCGCGGTGGCGATCGGCTGGTCCTGGCCCAAGTACAGGTTGGCGGTGCCGATGTTGCGGACGTGGACGGTCAGCCGCGCGATGTGCTTGGCGATCACCTGGGGGACCACGGTGCCCCCGGGGCCGGGCTGGAGCTGGAGCTGGCCGGCGACGAAGGACCGGGCCGGCTGCTCCTCCACGGGGGCCGGCTCGGTCAGGAACACGGGCACGGGCGCCCACGCCGGCGTCTCGCCCGAGTCGAGCTGGGCGTACTCCTCGGCGTCGGTGCGGTCCTGCACCACCTTGGGCTGGTCCTTCATGGTCTGTCCTCTCACGCGGCCTTGGCCGCTGCTCCTGCGGCCTTGGCGGCCTTGCCTGCCTTCACGGCGGCGCTGCCCACCTTGGCAGTCCCCTGCACCGCCAGGGACGTTCCGCCAGAAGCCGCAGCGGCCCCGGCGGTGGCGACGGTGCCCACGGTGGCCTTGGCGGCCTTGCTGGCCCCGGACGTGGCCTTGGCGGCCCCGTCAGCGACGGCGCCCACCGGACCCTCCACGCCGGTCTGGGACAGCATCACCAGGCCGGCGACCGCGCCGGCCCCGCCGAGCACGACGTAGGTGATGCGGACCCAGTTGTGCGGCTGGGTGATCCACTCCAGGTAGGCCAGGTACCCCGAGGCGAACACGGACATGGCCTTGCCGATGCTGACGATGGAGTCGGTGACGCCGCCGACGACGCCGCCCGAGCCGGCCAGGGGGGAGTCCCCCAGGGCGTCGGCGGTGCCGGGCAGGGTAGCGAACAGGCCCGACAGCCCGCCCACGGCGCCGGGGATCAGCTGCTCCAGGCCCACGTTCTGCGCGGTGCCGCCGGCGCTGGTGGGAGCGGCGGCGGCCAGGCTCGCGCGGCCGAGCTGGGCCAGGGCGGCGCCGTTCTTGGCGGTGACCCACGGGGACCAGTCGGTGCCGCCCTTGGAGATGCGGAAGGCCGCCGCCGCTGCCTGGCGGGGGTCGAAGGTAGCGGCGGCGGTGACCTCGGGGTGCCAGTAGCTGTTGATCTGCCACAGGCCGCGGTCCACGCTCTTGTGCTTGTCGGTGTTCTGGCCCACCGCGTCGGTGCGCCCGCCGGACTCGGCCAGCGCGACGGCCACGGCCCACTGGAGGCCGGTGCCGCTGAAGCCGGCGGCCGAGGCGTACCCGGCGATCTGCTGGGGCGTCAGGGTGGCCATCAGCCCCCCAGGGCGGCGCGGTGGTACAGGCAGGAGTACGCCACGACGGTGAGCCCGCCGGCGGCCAGGACGGCCGCCGAGCGGGTCACCGCTGCTACTGCTATCACGACGGCGGCGGCGGTCCCCGTTGCCGTTATCACCGCGCGGCGCTGGGTGCCGTTCGCGTCGGGCTCGTCGTGGACGACGGCCAGCGGCGGCAGCACCGAGCCGAACACGGTCGGGACGAGCGCCACGGTGGACAGCGCCAGCGCGGCGCTCGCCTCGGCCATCAGCCGCCCCAGCCCGTCGCGGCCTTGATCTCGGCGGAGGACTTGCCGGCCGAGGCCAGCAGCTCGGCGGCCTCGCGGGGGGTGTACCCGGAGATGTTGCCGCTGGCGATGCGGTCCACGGTGGACTGGCTCACCGAGGTGGTGACGGTGCCGGTGTAGGCGCCGGTGCCGCCCCAGTCGCGCTGGGTGTAGCTGACGGACACGGAGCCTCCAGTGGTCATCGGGGCCGGCAGGGTGGTGGCCGGCGGGGTGCTGCCCTGGCCGGTCTGGACCGGGGTGGCGCTCTTGTCCGGGGCCGGCTCCACCAGCAGGCCGCTGGCGGGCATCGGCGGGGTGACCGGCGGGGGACCCACGGCGATCAGCGCGTCGTCAATGGCCTGCTTCTGGGCCTGGGTGATGGTGTTGCCGCCCAGGTAGGAGCGCAGCGCGGCGTCCGCCACGGTGGGGTCCCAGCCGCGCGAGATCAGCTTTCGCAGGGCCGCGCCGCTCCACGCCTCGTTGTTCGAGTAGGAGCCGGTCAGGGACTGTGCCGCGTCCAGCAGCGCGTTCCCGCCGCCACCGCCGGCGGCGCCGCCGACGCCGGGCATGGTGTTGTCCAGGCGGTCGGTGAACTCCCCGTCCACGGCGGCGGCGGCCGAGGACGCCTGCCCGCGGTTGACCAGGTAGGCGATGCCGACGCCGGCGCCGATGACGACGACCCACACCCCGACCGGCAGCGGGCCGATCTTCTTGGTGAGGGCGTTCTTGGCTCCCGCTGCGGCGGGTGCCGGGTCCGGCTCGCTCATCCTCGTCCCCTCCATCCGGCGGCGCGCTGGGAGGTGACCTGGCCGCCGTTGCGGTCGGCCACCGGCGCCGCGGTGCCGTTGTTCACCAGCGCCACGTCCCAGGCGCGCGGCAGGAGCCGCACGCTGTTGGGCTGGCCGCCCACGGCCTCCATGCCGGTGGGGCCGCCGCCGCCGGGGGCCGGCAGCGCGCCGCGCACGCTCTCGGCGTAGGACAGCGGGCGCGAGGCCAGCGGGGAGGCGCTGGGGATCTTGGGCGTGGCCGAGGGGCCGTAGCTGGCCCACTGGTCGAACGGACGCGCGAACAGCGCCAGGGCGAACCTGGAGCTGCGGGTGTTGTCCTTGCCGCCGCCGCCGGCGCGGAACTCCATGGGCGGGCCCTCGGCGTGGGCCACGACCGGGACGGCCTGCTGCTGGAGGTTGACCTCCTCGGCGGGGCGCAGCCGCTCGTCCGTGGGGCCGGTGTGCCCGGCGGTGCCGCCCCAGACGCCGCGGGGGTCCGGGGAGCCGTACCCGACGTGCGCGCTGGGCAGGCTGCCGTGGGACTCAGCGGTGGCCGGTCCCTGCGGCGGGGCGAAGGACTGCCGGCCCCGGTAGGAGCGGGCAGCGCGGGGGGCGTAGTGGCTGGTGTTCGGCAGCTCGTCGCCGAACACCTCCACCACCGCGGGCGTGGCCGCAGCGGTGTGCGCGCCAGGCATGGCCGCCCCCAGGGTGGAGCTGGTGTCCACCCCGGGGGTCTTGGCCGGCGCCTTGGCGCGCCAGAAGTCGAGCAGGCCCACGGGGGGTCAGTTGCCCATGGCGGCGCGCAGGGAGCCGCTGAACATGTCGCCCACCGCGCGGATCACGGAGGAGCTCTGGGGGTGGGAGACGATGGTGGTCACGAGCGCCACCGTCACGATGGCGCTGCCGATGGACAGGATCTTGTCAGCGTTCACGGGGGGCTCTCACTTCTTCAGCGGGGTGGACAGGGCACGCACGGCGGGGCCGCCGTAGATGAAGACGGACGACGTGAGCCACAGCAGCGCGAGGCCGCCGGCGAGATCGGGGGAGGCCACGGTGGCCATGGCCGAGAGGCCGACGCCGGCGACGGCGATCCCCACCACCTGGCGGGTGGTGGGCTTCTTGTCCTCGGCGGCGGCGCGCACGACGAGCAGGCCGCCAGAGATGGCCATGGTGGTGACCACGAGCGTCTGGGCGCGGGTGGGCGTCATGCCGAGATCAGCCCTCTCGAGGACGACGAGCTGGTGGCCGGGGCGGCCAGCACGCGGCGGGCGTAGGCGGTGCCCTTGGACCAGATGGCCGAGTCCTTCACCACGTCGCCGGTCTGCGGGGCGTGGCGCACGCGCCCGCCGCCGAGGGCGATGCCGCAGTGGTAGGCCGGCACGCCCCAGAAGATCAGGTCCCCGGGCTGGGCGTCGTCCAGCGCGATGCCCCGGCCGGTCATGGCCTGCTGGGCTGCCGTGCGCGGCATGGAGATGCCGGCGGCGCGCTTGTAGACGTACTGCACCAGGCCCGAGCAGTCGAACCCGGTGGAGGGGTCCTCCCCGCCGAACTTGTACGGGGTGCCCAGGTACTTGGCGGACTCGGCCAGCACCGCGGCGCCGGCGCCGCTGGCGCCGGTGGAGTAGCTGGCCTGGGTGACGCCGGCGCCGCCGGCGGCCGAGGCGCCGGGGGACCAGATGGCGGGCAGGTACTTGGTCAGGCTGAAGCTGCCGGCGGGCTTGGCCGAGGTGACCGGCTGGCCGCGCAGCACCGAGCCCAGGGCGCCGGTGATGCCGCCGGTGGGGTCAGCGATGCCGGTCCAGACCAGCACGCCGCCGGCGGCGGCCAGCATCAGCGCCACGGTGGTGTTGGGGGTGGCCATCAGCCCACCCGCTCCAGCTCGGCGCGCGGGTAGGGCACCCCGGCGCTCTCGGCCTCGGCGTACGCCGTCAGCGCGGACAGCACCGCGGCGCGCACGACGACGGGCAGGCGCTCCTCCAGCTCGTCGCCCACGATGACGCGCACGTCCTCGCTGGTGGGCTGCTCGGCCAGGACGGCGTTCTGCTGGGCGGTGACGTGGTTGACGCCGGCCTGCTGGAGCAGGGTGGCGACGATGGGGCACCCGAAGATCAGCAGCCCCTCGACGCTCATGCCGGCGTTGCTCATGTAGACGTAGGCGGCCACCAGGGCCACCAGGGCGACGGCGCCGGCGGCCAGGGACTGGCGGGGGGAGAGGCGCGTCAGCAGGGACAGCACCACCCCTACCTGCTGCTCCCGGACCGCCGGCGCCGCGCTCACGCTGCCGCGCTCTTCTTGGAGGCGACGAACCCGACGACGCGGGGGACGACGATGGCGCCGAGCGCCACGCCGATCACCAGGGACTTGGTGTCCAGTCCGAACATGGGTGCTTCCTTCCTGGTCGGGTCGGCCTCAGCCGACGGTGGCGGACAGCGGGCCGAGGCCCTTGCGGATGCCGGCGAGGACGACCAGCGCCCCGATGACGAGCAGGCCGCTCGTCTTGGCCACGTCGAGCTGGCCCATCAGACGTAGATCTCCCCGGCCGGTGCCACGTCGTTCGTGAGCACGGTGAGGGTGCCGGCCTGGCCGAACGTGCCGGCCACCTCCAGGCGGGTGGACTGGAGGGTGGGCAGCCACAGGTCACGCAGCTCGAACCCGAGCATCCCGGTGAAGTCGTGGCAGAAGTCCTCGACGTAGACGCTGGCGTCCAGGCCGCGGATGCCCTCCATGGACCCGGTGAAGTCCAGGCGGCGCTTCATCTGGTTGCGCCACAGGGGCCGGGGGTACTGCTTCAGCAGGCGCGTGTCCCAGAAGATCGACAGCGGGTCGGGGAAGGCGTTCTGGCTGGCGGTGCTGGTGCGGGTGCCGTCCGCGCCGCGCCAGACGAACACCAGGTCCCGGACGTAGTTGCCGACGCGCGGCAGGCGCAGCGTCTGGTAGCCCTGGCTGACCTGGAGCAGCGTCTTGCTCCAGTAGGCCGTGGTGCCGTGCGCCGGGGGGTTGGTGGCCTGGGCGTTGCCGCGCAGGTCCGTGCCGGTCGGCTGGGTCCAGGCGTCCAGCGTGCCGCGGATGCGGACGGTGGGCAGCGTGGTGGCCGGCGCGGTCGTGTAGACCTGGGAGGCCGGGGCCAGGGTCATGCGGAGCTTGTAGGTGCTCGCGGCGTTCTGGTTGGCCAGGGCGCCGAGGGCGTCGCGGGCGCACACCTCGATGGGGATGCGGAGCTGGAAGGCGAAGTTGCCCGACGCGCCGGCGCCGGTGGCGACCGCGGAGTAGGAGCTGTCCTGCTTGGGGTCGGGGCTGTTGGGGTTGTACCCACCCCAGCGGTTCAGCAGGTACAGGTCATGGCCGGACAGCGGGCCGATGATCGGCGCGCCGTTCACGTCCTGGAGCGTCAGCTCACCGATGACGGACCAGGGGGAGTCCTCGAAGGCCGCGACGGTGGCGCCGCCGCCGACGCCGCCGGTGGCCTCGATGTTCAGCTCGATGCCGCGCATGAAGCCGTAGGCGGGGATGTCGAACGGGCCGAGCTGGGTGGAGCCGGCGGTCAGGATCTGCGACACGTCGATGAACGTCTCGAAGTGCTCCTGTGCGGCCCGGGTGAACGGGACCAGCAGCGACGGCTGGTTGGCCTGGGGCTTGGGCCCCTGGGGCTTGGCGACGGTGGTGGCGGGCACGGGTCGTTCCTCCTCAGTAGATGAAGGCCATGGCCTGGCCCACGTTGTTGTCCGACCAGCGGGCCGCGAGGGTCCGCCAGAAGAAGCCGAAGATGACCAGGTAGGCAGCCACCGTCAGGAACTCGACGGGGCTGACGTGGACACGGATCACGGGCGTCCCTTCTTGCCAGGGGCGGGCGCCTTGGTGGTCGCCATCTCGCCCGTGCGGGTGTTCAGGTACAGAGCGACGTGCTTGGGCAGCGCGGGGACTGTGCGGCGCACGAGGGCCGAATGCACGCCTCCGAGCCCGGCGAGTCGCTTCAGGTTCGTCTCGTCGTTGTCCCGCCACAGGAACAGGTGCGTGGCCTGGGAGTAGGCGAGCAGGGGAATGAAGGCCGGGCGCTGGGAGCCGCCCACGATGGTCAGGTCGATGGAGCGCCCGAGGGTCCAGAACTTCTCCATGAGGGGGCCCAGGCGCAGCTGCTTGCAGATGATGAACAGCTCGTCCGCGAAGATCGTCCAGCCGCCGTCCGCGAACATCTCGCGCAGCGCGCGGTCCAGCTGCCACTGGAGGTTCTGCTCGTCCTCGGGGCGGCGGTAGTCCGGCCAGAGCACCAGGCGCTGGGAGCGGGTGTGCTGCTGGATGGCGGGCCGGCGGGACCACTCCTTGACCCGCGGCCACTTCTGCTCGCGGATCAGGCGCTGGAGGGTGTCGTCCTTGGGCTTGACGCCCAGGGCGGTCACGAAGGACCGGCGCGCCAGGATCTCCACGCTCATGGTCGTCTTGCCCGAGCCGGTGTGCCCCAGCAGCGTGACGTGCTCGCCCTGCTGCCAGGCGCCGGCGAAGTACGGGGCGAACGTGTCCCACTCCAGGTGGGACACACCGGGGACGACGCGCCCGGTCGTGGTGGACTCGGGAGCGTCGGTGGTGGCGCTCACGCCGCCTCGGCGACGGGGGCGCCGGCCTGGGCGGGCACCATGCCGAACATGGCGCCCAGGTCCCCGATGTTCATGGCGCCGGCGCGCTGGTCCTTGGGGACGCTGGACTCCTGCATGGCGACGGTGACCACCGGCAGGTAGGCCATCAGCAGGGTCACGAACAGCACCCCGTCACCGCCGGTGGTGAACAGCTTCTCCACCGCGGGGTAGCGCTGGGCCAGGGCCGCCCACGCCTTGCCGGCGTCGGGGCCGGCCTGCACGAGCGCCTGGCCGGTGGCCGGCAGCCCGACCAGGGGCAGGGCCAGGCCGCCGGCGAGCTGGTGCAGCCCGTTGACGGACTCGGCCACGTTGCCCTTCTTGGGCGGGGTGACCTTGGGCTTGGCGTCGGCCTTGGCCGCGCGGTTGGCGGCGGCCTGCTGGGCGCGCCCGGCGCGGGTGGTGGGCTTGCCGCCGTGGCCGCGCTTGGGGGGCTCGTCCACCGGGGGCGGGGAGTCCAGCGGCGGCGTCTCGGGCAGCTCCAGCGTCTCGCTCACTTCTTGCCCCACTTCCTGGTGAACCAGTGCTCACGGCCGGGGCGGTTGTCCTCGGCGGGCTTGGTGTCCTCGGTCACGGACCCGGGCGCCGGCGCGGCCAGCTCGTCGTCCTCGGCGCTGTCCACAGGGCTGTCCACAGGCTCGGCGGCCTCGGCCGGCTCCTCGGCCGGCTCGCCGGCGTCGTCCTTGCCCGGGTCGTTCGCCGGCTCCTCGGCTGCGCTCATGGCGTGCGCTGCGGCCTCTGTGGCCACCTCTGCGGCCTCCATGGCGGCCTCGGTGTAGTCCGCGTCCCCCGCGGCCTCCACGGCCTCCCCAGCGGCCTCCACGGCCTCCACGGCGGCAGCCTCGGCGGCGGCCTCGTCCCCGCGGTCGGCAGCGTCCTCGGCGCGCTCCATGGCGGCCACCGCGTCCTGGGCGTGCTCGACGGCCCGCGCAGCAGCTTCCCGCCGCTCGCGGATCATCTCTCTCAGCTCGGCCTCGTCGGCCTCGTCCAGCGCCATGGCCGGGAGGGAACCAAAGGTCAGGCGCGAATGCTGGCGTTTCGCTGTTCCCGTGCGTCTTTAGTCGCTACAGTCGTCCTACCTGTTGCACCCAGGAGAGGACGAACCATGACGAACCTGCCCACCGAGCCCCGCGCCGTCGTCGCGGCGCTGGAGCGCCTGCACAAGAAGATCAGCGCGGTGGAGCCGCTGCTGGCCCAGCGCGACGAGCTGGTGCGCCACGGCCGGGCCATGGGCATCGTGCCCAGCGCGCTGGCCGCCGCCTCCGGTCTGTCGGCCGGCCGGATCTCCCAGCTCGCGCCGGCGCCGGCGGTGGAGGCTGACGGCGCGCCCGTCAGCGCCCTGGCACCGGAGGAGCGGGAGCAGGGGCTGGCCGAGGTGCCGCGGATGCGGCCGGACGCGCCGGCGCTGTCGGGGCTGGCCTCCACGGGCGCGCGCACCCCGTACTCCTCGCGTGTCTCGGCGTGGGTGGACCTGGTGGCCCAGCGTGGTGTGGACCTCGGGACACGCTCATTCGTGCTGCGGGACGGGTCCCCGGCGGCACTGCTGGCCGCGCTCGCGGCACTGCCGGGCACGATGCCGGCACGGGTGTTCGTCGTCGGCCCGGCCCCCCAGGACGTGAGCCGGCCCCACGAGTCGGCCGCCGCCGCGGTGCGCGCGTGGGGGCTGCTGGACCCGGGCGAGGATTGGCGCGTGTCCCCCAAGGGCCACTACCTGGCCGACACGTCGTCGCCGGCCTACCGCTGGGTCCACGTCCGCACCGGGCACGAGGTGGAGGTGATGCGCGCCGCCGCGTGGTTCGGGGACGGGGACTACTCGGTGGAGGACGCGCGCGACGCCTGGGCCGCGGTGCGTGACGCGGTGGCCGAGCGCTTCCCCGGCGGCACGCTGCTGTCCACCCCGGGCACCACGGGTCAGGACCTGTGGCGGCGCACCATCCCCCACGGGCGCACGTTCCCGGTGCTGTCGGCCGAGCTGCGCGAGCTGCTGGCGATGACGGCCGGGCAGGGCCGCACCGAGCTGGTGCGCCCGACGCTGGAGCGCCTGGACGAGCTGCCGGCGTTCTCCTACCTGGACGGCCGGCTCATGTACTCGGCGCTGACGTGGGGGATGCCGGTGGGTGAGCCCCAGCGGCGCCTGGTGCTCGCGGACACGATCCCCTCGGAGGCGATCCTGCGCGGGCGCTCGCGGTGGCTGGTGACGGCCACCGTGCCCGAGGGCTGGAGCCGCGTGGGGCTGCTCATGGCCCCGCGCCCCGGCGGTGGGTGGGAGTACCCGGCCACGCCGGGCATGAGCTTCACGACGTGGGCGGACGGCTCGGAGGCGCACCTGGCACTGTCGATGGGCTGGCGGCTGCGCTTCCACGAGGGCATGACGTGGGACGAGGGCAAGCCGCTGGACGCCTGGAAGGGGAAGCTGGTGGACGCCTACCACGCACTCGACGGGCACCGCCTGGCCCAGCGGGGCATCCGCTCGCTGCTGCTGTTCACCATCGGATCGTTCGCCGCGCGCGGGCACGCCTCCACCCTCGTGGTGCCGGTGGGCCAGGAGCGCGAGCTGCCGAGCAACGCCCGGGTGTCGGTGGTGGGGGACAACCTGGTGGCGACCGTGCCCGGTGCGCGCTCGGCGTGGGCCGAGTCGATGGCGCACCCGGAGTGGTCCGCGCTGGTGTGGGCACGGGCACGGGTGCGGCTGCTGACCGGGCGCGGCGTCGGGGACGAGCGCACGGGCGCGCTCCACCTCCCCGCGGGCATCGACGTGCTGGGCTTCCGCACGGACGCGCTCTACCTGACCGGGGACCCCGGGTGGGCCGACGACGGGGCGGTGGGCCGCTTCCGGGTGAAGGGGCACCTGGCCGGTCCGCTGGACGTGCCGGCCGGTGAGGCTGACCTGTTCGCGCTGCGCGACCGCGCGGAGCTGGCGGTGGCCCGGTGAACGCCCAGGAGCAGGCGACCGCG
>Ga0325400_1004832_pt1 | contig 12551 bp, 9 predicted proteins | sample PopdelMetagenome_2_FD_205662 | JGI IMG/M metagenome (GOLD analysis project Ga0325400, IMG submission 205662) | Populus deltoides microbial communities from Bellville, Georgia, United States - Xylem-PdKOR-R1 | ecosystem: Host-associated > Plants > Phyllosphere > Stem > Wood/Secondary xylem...
TGACGGGTTCGTTTATCTTTGCAGACTTTTCATCTGACAACATCTGGTTGGCAATTAACGTTTGGGTATAATGAAACGTCCCCTGGCCCGTTTAGCGCTGATTCTGGCGGTTTTGATCGCCGTTAATTTACTGTCGTCATTCCTGTTTTTTCGGGTCGATCTGACCCAGGAGAAACGGTATACTCTGTCGGAGGCTACCCAGAATCTACTGGGTGGACTGGATGACGATATTCACGTCAACATCTACCTGACGGGCGACCTGCCACCGGGCTTCAAGCGACTGGAAACGAGCGTCCGCGAAACACTGGAAGAATTCGGTGCCCGGGCCGACCGCAACGTGACCTACCGGTTTATTGACCCGGTTGCCAATCCCAACGAGAAAAAACGGCAGGAGCTGCAAACGCAGTTGATTCAGAAGGGGCTGACGCCTACTAACCTGGTTGCCAGTGAAAGCGGACAGACAACCGAAAAACTCATCTTCCCCTGGGCGGTGGTTTCCTACAAAGGGCGTGATCTGCCGGTGCTGCTTCTGAAAGGCAACCGCTCGGCCTCCCGCGAAGAACAACTAAACCAGTCGACCGAAAACGTGGAGTACGAACTAGCGTCGGCCATTCGGCGGCTGACGACGGTGGCGAAAAAAACGCTGGGTGTGGCGGTGACGTATACGCAGGTGGAGCCGCTTCGGCTGTCGGACCTGCTGGCAACGCTGCAACAGTACTACGATATTAAGCTGATTGATTTACAGGCTTCCCACGATCTCATTGGTCTGGATGGATTGATTGTGGCTAAGCCGGATCGTCCGTTCTCGGAGGACGACAAATACAAAATCGACCAGTTTGTGGTTAACGGCGGGAAAGCGCTGTTTTTTGTCGATGGCCTGAAAATCGATAGCGTCGGGCAGGAGGGGACCTACGCTCAGCCGCTCGATCTGAACCTGAACGACCTGTTCTTCCGCTGGGGCGTCCGGGTCAACGACAACATCATCAAGGATTTAAGTTGCGCCTACATTCCGCTCAACGTTGGTAACCTGGGCGATAAGCCTAACATCCAGCTCCTGCCCTGGCGGTTTTTCCCGCTGATCAACAGTTTCGGCAAGAGCCCCATCGTGCGGAACCTGGACGCTATCTACACCCGCTTCGCGAGTACGCTGGATACGGTGCAGGCGGTGGGCATTGCCAAGACGCCCCTCCTGTTTACGTCCCAGTACACGAAGCTGCTCAAGGCGCCCGCGCTGGTCACCTACAACGAAGCGCGCCAGCAGCCCGACCCGCGGACTTACAACAACGGCGTACAGATGGTTGGTTGCCTGCTGGAAGGTCGTTTCCAGTCGCTGTACGCCAACCGGATTCTGCCCGGCGACCCGCGGGCGGCTACCTTCAAGGCCCAGGCGCAGCCGGGTAAGGTGGTGGTCTGCTCGGATGGCGACATACTGGTGAATGATGTTAATTACCGCACGAACACGCCTTATCCGCTGGGCTACGACCGGTTCTCGAAAAACACGTTTGCGAACAAAGATTTCGTCGTTAACGCGGTCAATTACCTGCTGGATGATAACGGGATTATTGCGGCCCGGGGCAAGCAGATTGCGCTTCGGCCACTGGATAAAATTCGGCTCAAGGAAGAGCGTACGCAATGGCAACTGCTGAACCTGCTCGCACCGCTGGTTCTGGTTGGTATTGTGGGCGTTGCGTGGCAGTTTGCGCGTCGGAAAAAGTATTCCTGAGGGGTGTTGATTCCTTTCGCGGAGGTAAGCAGGGAGGAATAAAGTGTAGCGAAGAACCCTTCGGTTGACCGCAGAAAACTCCGCTAAACTCTGCGCGCCAACCGCCTTATATTTCGACTATTTTTCCTACTTTTGTTCTTATTGGAAAAACGGCCTCAAACAAGATTGAATATGAAATTTATCGTTTCCTCCTCCGTACTACTCAAGCAACTTTCGGCCATCAACGGCGTGGTGGCAACGAATCCAATTGTGCCGATCCTGGAGAACTTTCTGTTCCGTCTCGACGGCAATACGCTGACCGTTACGGCATCGGATTTACAGACGACGATGATCACCAATATCAGCGTGGAGTCGTCGGAGCAGGGCGCTATTGCTATCCCGGCGAAATTGCTGCTGGATACGCTGCGCGGCTTACCGGAGCAGCCCATTACCTTCAACGTCGATACGGAAACCTTCGGAACGGAAATCCTGACCGATAACGGCCGCTATAAACTTTCGGGCGAAAATCCGATTGACTTCCCGAAAATTCCGTCGGTGAACCGAAACCTATCGGTTGAGTTAACGTCGGATGCCCTGATGGGTGCCATTAACAACACCGTCTTTGCTACCAGCACGGATGATCTGCGGCCGGCCATGACGGGCGTGTTCCTGCAACTAACCGCCGACAGCGCTACGTTCGTGGCGACGGATGGCCACCGGCTGATTCGCTATCGCCGGACCGATATTACGTCTTCAACAGACTCGTCGATGATTATCCCGCGGAAGGCGCTGACGCTGCTGAAAGCCTCGTTACCGGAAGATGTACCGGTGCGGGCCGAGTTCAGCCAGTCGAATGCTTCGTTTTCGTTTGGTAACACCCAACTGATCTGTCGCCTGATTGACGAGCGGTTCCCGGATTACGAGAACGCCATTCCGACCAATAACCCGAACGTCATGACCATCGGTCGGACGGATATTCTAAATTCGCTGAAGCGGATCATGATTTATGCCAACCGCACGACGCACCAGATTCGTCTGTCGCTGAAGGCCAATTCGGTAGCCATCTCTGCCGAGGATCTGGATTACAGCAACGAGGCCAACGAAAAGCTGCTTTGCGATTACGACGGCAACGATATGGAAATCGGCTTCAACGCCAAGTTCCTGGCTGAAATGCTGGGTAACCTGAGCGCCAAGATGATCTCGTTCGAGCTGTCGGTACCGAGCCGCGCGGGCCTGGTTATTCCGGCCGATAAAGAGGAGAACGAAGACATTTTAATGCTGGTGATGCCGGTGATGCTGAATACCTACGCTTAAGCTGGCGGGTGACAGATTTTTGTCAATGATCCGTTAAGGAAATACCGCTTTCAAGGAACACGATCTGAGCCGTTCGGGAATATCCCGGACGGCTCAGGCCGTTTAATAACTGTTCAATCACTTCCCGTCCGCTTCCTGTTCATTCAACTTGCGTTTTTTGCGCTACTTTGTATATTTGGTTTTGTTGCTTAGTATAGCCAATCGGTAAACGGTTGGTTTTTCTCTCTTTCAGGAAAGTAGCAACGTCCGCTGATACCGCCGTTGCATTGAATAAAGTGTTCATGGTCAGCGCCATTTGTTAGGTTGCTGATGCAGTCGATTGTTGATCAGACTAAACTTTTTGGTTATGAAAGTATCCCCGGCGGAGCCGTTTCAACTCGTCTACTCGTTACTGCAGCACGAGTTTCTGGGTTATTTATTTGAAGCGTTTGTCGTGCAACTCAATCCGCGCGGGGAACTGACGCTGCAGAACCAGACCCTTTCGGCCAAAAACGCCCACGAGTTTGCTGCGGAACTGGACGAAACCGATTTTGATCTGGTCCGCATCATTGACGAGATTCAGCAGGACGTTATTCTCAAGAAGTTCAACACCAAAAAGATAAACGCGGTTGATTTTTTCCTTAAAGTCTACGATCCACAGAAGGGCGACAAGCAGCTTCAGGACTTGATCTGTGACTACCTGGAAGAGCGCCGGGCCCGGATACTCGAAAAGCTGGTTGACAAGAAACTGTTCATCATGGGCAGTGACGGCAACCCGGCCTGGATGCCGGTGGAACGAATGCCGGAAAAAGCCCGGGTGTATTTCAACTTCGTACGCACGGACCAGGCTACCGAGTACTTCCCGATTATTAAATACGGCCAGGACCGGGTTGACTTTCAGTTCAAAGGTTCCCTGCTCATTTGCGACCATCCGGCCTGGATGATCCTGAACAATCGACTCTATCATTTTGACAAGAATGTTGACGGCAAGAAGCTCCGGCCTTTCCTGAACAAACGGAATATTGTTATTCCCAAAAATATTGAAGACCAGTACTATCAGCGTTTTGTGGCGCCCCTGATTGCCTCGTATGACGTATATGCCAAAGGGTTTGAGATCCGGGGTGAGGCTCTGGATTCGACTCCGGTACTTACGCTGTCTGAACAGGCCAGCTCGTCGCGCGTGGCGATGCCCTTGTTCGAGCAGAGTGTACCGGCGGGCCGGGGCGGTGCGCTGACGGAGGAACTGGAGCCGGTCGGTGGCGGCCATGATGATTCACGGGTAGTGTTTGATCTGTCGTTTCAGTACGGCCAGTTCCTGTTCCGGTTCGACAGCTTCTCGGCGGTCTCCAACGTCAATCTGGAACGAAAGGGCGACGATTACATTTTTCACAAAATCCGCCGGGATATTCGAAAGGAAAAGGGCACGCTGAACTGGTTGAAGGAAGCAGGGCTGGACCTGAAGAGTGGCCGCCTGACCCTTGACAAAGCGCCCGCTTTTGAATGGTTGCAGGAAAACTACAAGGCCCTGGCCGAAGCGGGTTTTCAGATTCGGCAGTCGGCCGACGAAACGAAGCGGTATTTTCTGGGCTACTCGTCCATTGTCGTATCGATCAACGAAACCCACGACTGGTTCGACATTTACGCCAAGGTGCTGTTCGGCGAATTCGAGATTCCGTTTATTAAACTGCGCTCCCTGATCCTGAACAAAAAGCGGGAGTTTACGCTGCCGAACGGGGAGGTGGCGGTTATTCCGGAGACGTGGTTCACCAAGTATTCGGAGTTGTTTGCCTTCATGGAGCACGAAACCGACAGTGATCGGCTGGTGCTGCATAAACACCACATTGCGCTGGTTCAGGAGTTGCAGGAGGACAGTCTGGCGTCGGCGGTAATTAGTCGGAAGCTGGAGAAACTGCGGAGTTTCGAGGAAATCAACGCCTACCCGTTGCCCGTGCATTTCAACGGTACGCTCAGACCCTACCAGAAAGCTGGCTACGACTGGATGCAGTTCTTAAACCAGTACCGATTCGGCGGGTGTCTGGCGGACGACATGGGTCTGGGGAAGACGGTTATGACGCTGGCGATGCTGCAATCCCAGAAAGAAGCCGGTACGAGAGATCTGGCAGGAATCGGGCCGGAGGATTCCCGCCCGGATACGGCCCGGCCAACGCTGCTGGTAATGCCTACGTCGCTGCTGTATAACTGGGAACTGGAAGCCCGGCGGTTCACGCCCGATCTGCGGGTCATGTCCTACACGGGTACGTACCGCGATAAAAACACTGCCCAGTTTGATCAGTACGACCTTATTCTGACTTCGTACGGGATTGTGCGGATTGACGTTGACCTACTGAAAGCGTACCGGTTCAATTACGTCATCCTGGATGAGTCGCAGGCCATCAAGAACCCCTCGTCCCATATTACGCGGGCGGTTACGCAACTGGATGCCGCCCACCGGCTCATTCTGACCGGGACACCGCTGGAAAACAGCACAATGGACCTCTGGTCGCAGATGACGTTTATCAACCCCGGCTTGCTGGGCACGCAGACCTTCTTCCGCAATGAGTTTCAGATTCCCATTGAAAAGAAGAATGATGATCAGAAAACGCACCGGCTCTACGGAATTATCAAACCGTTCCTGCTGCGTCGGCATAAGTCCCAGGTGGCGCTCGATCTGCCCGAAAAAGTGGAGAATGTCCAGTACAGCACCATGACGCCGGAACAGGAGCAGCAGTACGAGGAAGCGAAGTCTTACTACCGGAACCTGATTCTGGAACGCATCGAAGAAGACGGTATGGCCAAGTCGCAGATGGTGGTCTTACAGGGCTTGACCAAGCTGCGGCAGATTGCCAACCATCCCCGGATGATCGACGCGAGCTACGAAGGCAACTCCGGCAAGCTCGAAGACGTGATTATGCGTTTGGAAGGGGCGATGGCCGACAATCACAAAGTGCTGGTCTTTAGCCAGTTCATCAAGCACCTGGACGTGGTGCAGGAGTACCTCAAAGAACGCAACATCCGGTATGCTTACCTCGACGGGTCGACGCAGGACCGGCAGGGCCAGGTGCAGCTTTTCCAGAACGACAATTCGATTAAACTGTTTCTGATCTCGCTGAAAGCGGGTGGCTTAGGCCACAACCTGACAGCCGCCGACTATGTATTTATCCTCGACCCGTGGTGGAACCCGGCGATTGAGGCTCAGGCCATCGACCGCGCCCACCGCATTGGTCAGCAGAAAACGGTCTTTACCTACAAGTTCATTACCCGCAATACCGTCGAAGAGAAGATTCTGGCGCTGCAGCGCTCAAAGCAGAAACTCGCCAATGATCTGATTACGACCGAAGAAACCTTTATGAAGTCGCTGACGAAGGAGGATATTCTGGTGTTGCTGGAATAAAAATGGAAAGGCCGGTTACTTGCTTAACCGACCTTTCTCGTTTAAACAGGTTGATTCGGTCAATTAGCGCAGGTAAACGCCCATGCGTTCTTTATCGCTCAGGACCACTTCTACGTGTTCGGTCAGCGTCGTGGATAAAGTATAACCGATGTAAGTAGGGGCAATGGGAAAGCGCTTGTGGTCGCGGTCGACAATAACGGCTACTTTGAGGCTAGTCAGTGGCACGGCCAGAAACGGTTGCAGACTGTAGGCCAGCGCCCGGCCGGTATTTAGTACATCGTCGACGATGATAACGGCTTTATTGGTATAAACCGCCGGCGTGGCATCCAGCTGAATAGCGGGCTGCTGAGTCAGCGTTTTATCAAAGCTAATCTGCAGTACGGTGGTTTTCAGGGGAGCAATCTGGCGCAGTTCTTCCACCAGTTGCTGGGCCAGCACGTAGCCTTCGCCGGCGATTCCGGCCAGGACCAGTTCGGATTCTTCAAAGTTGTTCTCGTAAATCTCGAACGCGATGCGCCGAATTTTCTGTTCAACCTGGACACGCGTCAGAATCTGAGTGGATGGAGAAGTCATGAGTGATTAACAAATGCAACGGCAAATTTGCAGAAATATCCCGAACCGGCTCTGAAAAATTACGAGATTCAGCCGGCAGAATAAAGCAGTACGGTCTAAAAAACCAATGGCTTTTCCTAATTTTGCTGCGCTATTGAATTATTGACAGTTACATGATTATTAAAACCAAAAAATACGGCCTCGACCAGAAGACGTACATCAACCTGGCGATGCGCAGTTGGCTAAAAGACAATTGGTATTGGGGCCTTGTTCCCGTAGCGCTGATTATTGGCAACCTCATCCTGAATCTAACGGGTGCCTACCCAAACTGGTGGCTGTACGTCGTGATCGTTCTGCTGACCATCCTGTACGTGCTGTTCTGGGCGGTTCAGTTCACGGGGATCACGCAGATGGAGCAAACCAAAGCCCTGTTTCAGAAATACGTCTACGAAATTGACAGTCGGCAGATTATGCTGAAAATCAACGCCCGCGAAGGCGGTGTCCTTAAGTGGGACCAGATTCGCAGCGTAACCAAAAACGACGAAGCTTACGTGCTGATCGTGTCCAACGAGCAGGCGATGCAGGGCGTGAAAGCGAACTGGCTGGCTAAAATTGTCGCCAAAGGCATGAAAAACGCCCAGTTTCTTTACCTGCCGTATTCGATCTTCAACAGCGAAAACGACCTGCGTTTTATGGATGCACTGCTGCGACGGAAAGGGCTTTTAGCCGAACCGGCTGCGGCTACCGCTTAAGCCAGACGTTTTATGAAGAATAAGCTCATGGATTCGAATCCATGAGCTTATCTTATTTTGCCTGATTCAGAAAGTCAACGACTGTTACGTCGGCCAGCGCCGAGCCAACAATCTTGCCGAAATCCTTGTGCGCTGGGTGGATCAGGTAGGTATCGCGGTCCTTTTCGTTATCAAACGTTAAAATAAAGGCGTGGGTTAAGCCTTTGTTCAAACCTTCCGGGCTATTGTTCGTCCCCCACTCATAGCCTTTGATCTCCTTGATTTTAGAAGGCAGCGCGTTGAAGGCGGCCACAATCTCATTCACTTTTTCGGGCTTCAGTTCCGGCTTGAACTTAAATAATACAACGTGCTTGACTACGGGCTTGTCCATTGAAGAATTGGATTGGGCAACGGCCCCAATGGCCGTGGCAATGAAAAGGGTTAGGGTTGTCAGGAGGATTTTCATGAATAAGTAAGCGTTATAGTAAATTCTTGGCAGTACCTTACTGCTTTTTGGGATAAGGAATTATCAGCTTTTCTCCGCGCTCGGCGAAGTTTTTCGTTTTGCCATTGGCCTTCATCAACGCATCGACGCTAACACCGTATTTTTCGGCGACTACCCGCAGAATATCACCCGGACCTACCGTATGCACCGCGCGCACCTTAACGTTAAGCTTCGTTACGTTGGCTTTTACGTCATTGTCCTTCAGGGATGGGTTGAGGGCTTTTAACGTGTTGATATTCATGTTATACTTCGTCGCAATGCTGTAAATCGTTTCGCCGGGCCGGACCGTGTGCGCGTACGAGGAACCACCCGCCGGAACTGTTGCCTTCGGCGTTTCTTTTTTCTCCTCTCTGGGTTTTTCTTCTTTGGGCTTCTCTACTTTCGGCTTTTCTGCCTCGCGCGATTCTTCTTTTCGGGTTTCCGCAACCGGCTCGCTGGCGGCTGGTTTTGGGGTTTCCGTGGCCGGTCGACTCGCTTCGGCTACCGGCTCTTCGTCCCGGGACGGCGTGCCGCCGGATTGATCTACCGGCGCGTTCCGGCTCGACGTATCGATCTCCAGGGGGGCCACCAGTTCGGGCTCACTCTGGTCCTGAACCGGATTCTGGGCGGTCGTATCCAGTGAGACGCTGGTCAGCTCCTCCGATCCCCGCGTATCGTCAGCAATGTATTCGTAGCCAATGTATAACAGGGCCAGAATGGTTAGAATGAGAACGGCCAGCGTAATCGTCGGTAAGTTCGAGCTTTCCGCCGGTCGGGAATTAGGCTTTTCGGTTTCCATACACTGGAATGACGTTAATGATGAGTGGCCTGAGAGCCGTTACTTTTTCTTCAACTCCTGACTCATTTCCTCGACTTTATCCTTCAGCGATGCTTTGTAAGCCAGCAGGCGCTGGGCCACGGCTTCGTCGAAGGTGCCAATGATCTGGGCGGCCAGAATACCGGCGTTGCGCGCCCCATTCAGGGCGACCGTCGCCACGGGGACGCCGGCGGGCATCTGCAGAATCGACAGGACCGAGTCCCAGCCGTCGATGGAATTGCTGGATTTGACCGGTACGCCAATAACGGGCAGCGTGGTCAGCGAGGCAACCATGCCCGGCAAGTGGGCGGCTCCGCCGGCCCCGGCAATAATCACTTTCAGGCCCCGTTGCTGAGCCGTTTTCCCGTAATCGACCATTTTCTCCGGCGTCCGATGCGCCGAAACCACATCAATCTCGTAAGGAACGCCAAACTCACCAAGAATAGCAGCAGCGTCCTGCATGACCTTCAGGTCCGAACTGCTGCCCATAATAATGCCAACCATGTGTAGAAACTAAGAATGTAACCCGGTTGCCCGGGGATGGCTGAAGTGCCTTATTTCGTTATAAACTTTTGACTTTAATTGCCTTCTTCACCGCTTCGGCTTTCGTCCGTAGGCTGTCCAAATCAGAACCAATAACGGTAATATGCCCCATTTTGCGAAACGGACGGGTTATTTTTTTACCGTACAGAAACGGAAACACGCCCGGCATTGCCAGCAGCGTTTCCATGCCTTCGTAGTGCGCCGGTCCGGAGTGGTCAGGTTCACCCAGCAGATTAATCATAGCGGCCGGCGTGTAGGCCGTCGTATCGCCCAGTGGCAGGTCCAGAATGGCCCGCCAGTGCTGTTCATACTGGGATGTGATATTGGCCCGAATCGTCTGGTGACCGCTGTTGTGCGGGCGGGGGGCCACTTCGTTAATCAGGACCTGTCCGGTCTGATCCAGAAACAATTCAACGGCCAGCAAACCAACGATGCCAAAGGCCTCGGCGGTCCGGCGGGCAATAGCCTGAGCCTGCTGATCAACGTCGTCGGGAATAGCCGCGGGGGCGAAGAGGTATTCGACCAGGTTCTGCTCCGGGTGAAACACCATTTCGACGGTTGGGAACGTTGCCGTCTGCCCGCTTTCGCTGCGGGCCACAATAACCGCTAGCTCTTTCTGGAAATCAACGGCTTTTTCGAGAACACCCGGTGCATCGAAGGCTTTGTCTACGTCGTCGACCGAAGCAATGCGCTGAACGCCCCGGCCGTCGTAGCCATCGCGTCCCAGCTTATGAAAGGCCGGCAGAAAGTCACGGTGCTGGCTCACGTCAGCTTTGTTGTCGGTAAGGATAAAGTCCGCCGTTGGGAGGTTATGCGCCCGGTAAAATTGTTTCTGCGCCCGTTTGTCCTGAATGGTCCGGATCACCGACGGCTGCGGAAAAACGCGTTTGCCTTCTTTTTCGAGGGCTTCGAGCGCGTCGACGTTGACCCGCTCAATTTCAATCGTCAGGACATCGACCTGCTGACCGAACTCGTAAACCGTCTGGTAATCGGTCAGCGAACCCTGCGTGAACGACATGGCCAGATGGCGGCAGGGCGCTTCGGCATCAGGATCGAGAATATGAATGGAGAGGTTCCAGTCAACGGCTGCCTGTAACAGCATCAGGCCCAGTTGGCCCCCGCCGAGAATACCGATGCGGGTATTGGGATTGAATTCGGGCATATGGCTTATAAAAACGTCCTGCAAAAGTAGGGGAAACTTTTCGCATGCCCTACAGCCCGAGCAATCAACCCCGGAGGATAGACGGGGCATCTACCCAATGGTCACCATAAAAAAGGAGCTGACTCTATCGCCAGCTCCTTTTCGGTGAGGTCAGTTTGCCGCGTTACTGGATGGTAAATACATTGTCGGCCACACCGGTGTTGACCTGCACGGACTGCGTCTGGAGCTTTAGCTGCATTGGACCAAAACTTTGGGTGCGTACGTACGGGAATTTAACGCCGTTCACCGCGCGGTAATCGTCGAGACCCGTGTTGACGGTAATTTCTTCGCCATTCTGCGGATTTTTCTGCGTTGTACTTACCTGCGTTTTCAGGCCGGTCTGGGCGTCGAAGTATTCGCTGAATTTCTGACCGCTCGGCAACGCAATGTCTACTTTGTAAGCGTCTTTACCGTTTACCTTTTCCGTACCGGCGAGCGTGGCTTTGGCGCCCGTAGCGGCTAGTTTCAGCTCGGGAAAAAGGCTGCTCTGGAGCATCTGCAGTTTAGCCTCGTCGCCCTCGACCAGTTTCTGGCCGCCCATACCGCCCATTTGCAACTTGGTACCGTCGGAAACCATCTTCTGCACTTCCTGACCCATCGCCATGACCGACATCGCGTATTTATTCGGTGCCTTCTGGCGGCTTTCAATGGTCAGCGTCTGACCCTGGATTTCGCCCGTCATTTTATAGGTTACATCGGTGATTTTGGCGATAGCGTCTTTGCCACCGATGGCCGCGAAGTACTTGTCCAGGACGCCTTCCGCCGTCAGACCAGCGGGCAGCGCCTTGGCCGTCGACAGGGCCGCCACCCGGTTACCGTTTACGTCCGTGTATTCAATCTCGCCAAACGGCTTTAGCTTATCCGCGATCTCGGACGCTTTGCCCACGACGACGATGTAAGCGTGTTCGGGCCGGATAAACTTGGCCGCCGTAGCTTCTACGTCCGCATCCGTGACGGCGTCCACGTTTTTGAGGTAATTGGCGAAGAAGTCAGCCGGGAGATTATAGCGCGCCGTGTTGATGGCAAAATTGGCAATCGTCTGGGGGTCTTCAAGGCTGAAAACGAAATTACCCGCCACGGCGCTTTTCGTCCGGTTCAGTTCGTCGGCTGTTGGTTTTGACGTGCGCATTGTTTTCAGTTCGTTCATGAACTCGGCGACGGCGCTGTCGGTTACGGCGTTCCGCGTGCTGGCGTAGGCCCGGAAACGACCCACCAGCCGGTCACTGCTCAACGCCGAATAGGCACCGTATGTGTAACCCCGTTTCTCGCGCAGGTTGTTGAATAGCCGCGCTTCACTGCCCCCCAGAATGTCGTTGGTCAGGTTGGCCCGAATCGATTCCTGAGAATACGGTTTTAATTCTACGGGGTAGCTAATGTTAATCATCGACTGAACAGCGCTGGGCCGGTCAACAATCACCACCTTTGTTTTCTCCGGATCTTTCGGCATTTCGTAGGTCGGCTTCGGTACGTCGCCCCGCTGCCATTTGCCCAGATACTTCTCCACCATCGAACGGGCTTCGGCGGGGGTAATGTCGCCGACAACGGCCAGGTAGCCAATGTTGGGGCGGTAGTAAGTCTGGTAGAATTTCCGGCAGTCGTCCAGCGTGATACGATCCACCGTTTCTTCGCTATCCTGTTCGCCGTAAGGATGGTCCTTGCCGTAAACCGTCATACTGGTAATGCGGGCGGCAATGGCGTTGGGATTGTCTTTCTGCGAGGCCAGGCCCGATTTGGCCTGTTTTTTCAGTTTATCCAGCTCGGGCTGCGTAAAGTTCGAGTTCAGAATAATATCCGACATCAGTTCCAGCAGCCTGGGCGTATGTTTTTTCAGGGACAG
>Ga0325400_1004835_pt1 | contig 12548 bp, 9 predicted proteins | sample PopdelMetagenome_2_FD_205662 | JGI IMG/M metagenome (GOLD analysis project Ga0325400, IMG submission 205662) | Populus deltoides microbial communities from Bellville, Georgia, United States - Xylem-PdKOR-R1 | ecosystem: Host-associated > Plants > Phyllosphere > Stem > Wood/Secondary xylem...
GGGTTATTTTAGTAATTTCCACCTTAATTAATAGTTTTTAAATAAAAGATTAATTATTACCCTCACTTTCCAAGTTCCAACATAATTAATAATTAATAATTAAAAGTGTGTTGGTTAATGTGGTTTAATTTTAAAATGTATTTTATTTAAAAAAATATTAAATTAATTTTTTTATATAAATTATTTTGATATTTCATGTTAAAATAATAATAAAAATATTACTTTAATATATTTTTAACTAAAAAGTTGTTTGAAAGAGCATCTTTTTAATTCGAAAACTACAGAGAGTGTCAACAAAAACTTAAGAACTAACCAAACGAGTGGGTCTCAGGATCACACACATTCATAGAGAAGCAAGGCACAAAGGCCCTTGAAAATTGATCATGCCCCACTTTGCAACAAACCTCTCATTATTCTGACCTGCAAGGTTCTAAAGGCAAAAGATTTAAAGAAAAGAGAACCAAAGGTTGAATGTGGTTACAAGTTGCTAAGTATTTGCCTATCAAACAAAGCTTCAATAATCACCAATAAAATTATTCTTTTATAATATCATCAATCATATTTATATCTTACTTGTGAACGTATTCTAAATTTTTTATATCCCTTATTAAATTCTGTAGCCTGCTGTGGCAAACCTCTGGTAACCCCACATCCTCTGCCACTTTCATGGCTACCTTACCCATTTATACAGAAAGCCTTAGATCTTGAACTTGTATTTGCTTACAAAAAGATGAGTTCTTTGCAGAACCGGGAAATGGGGTTGTGCTTACTGGTGTGCATCATTAGCTGCAGCTTCATTTATGTGAGTTCACAAAGTGCTGTGGCTGGAAACGATAATAGCAGTGTTAGTGAAGGAACTGTTTTCATTGATGGAAAAACTTCCATTGGAAAGATTGATGAAGATTTCATTTGTGCCACCTTGGATTGGTGGCCACCTGAGAAGTGTGATTATGGGACATGCAGCTGGGACCAGGCTTCTCTCATTAATCTGGTAATGATCCATTTTAGTCTGCTTTTCTGCTTTTGAAGTTGTTTTAGATATCTGATTATGATGTTTTATAATTGAAACTGCGCTTGAAATGGTTGTCCTTTCCTGTCCTGTACTTCTCCAAATTTCACTGGCATTATACTATTACGTATGAGTTCTTAGGAAATTATTCTCTAAACATTTATTCTTTTTGAAATTTGTTTTATATTTTCTCTTATGCAGGATCTCAACAACAACATCTTGTTAAATGCCATAAAGGGTAAGAGTCCTTTGAAGCAAAGCAACCTTTTCTTCTTCAATTTCATGTTTTATTTAGCAAGAACTCTTTTTAATGCTTTTTAGGATTCTAATTACTTTTTCTTGGCGCAACGGTCCAGCTTTTTCACCATTGAAAATCAGATTAGGAGGCACTTTGCAAGATAAGGTCATTTACGACACTGAAGATAACAAGCAACCTTGTGTTCAATTTGTTAAAAACACCAGTGAGATGTTTGGTTTCACTCAAGGTTGCTTGCCCATGTATAGATGGGATGAGCTAAATGCCTTTTTCAAGAAATCTGGGTAACAACTAAGAACAATGTTCTCTCCTGTTTCTTGTTAACCTTACTTTACAATTTCTAGGAGTTGAACCACATCTTACTTTTGCAAATTCAGGGCTGAAATTATATTTGGGTTAAATGCTCTCGCTGGCCGGTCCATAACATCTGATGGTTCTGCAGTAGGAGCTTGGAACTACACCAATGCAGAATCGTTTATAAGCTATACTGTCAAAAAGAACTACTCTATTTATGGCTGGGAGCTCGGTAAGAACACTCTCCATTGATTTCTCGTGATTAATGCTAACGCTTAATGTTTCATGAAATCCATAGAAGTATCATTGATTATTGACCATATGGAAAGTGGGAACTGACTATGATCAATTTATATTGCTGAGATTAATTTATCTAAACCAACTGTAAGTAATTTTTGCTGAACAGGAAATGAATTGAGTGGAAGTGGTGTTGGAACAAGAGTTGCAGCAGCTCAGTATGCTTCTGATACAATTTCCCTGTATAACACAGTGAAAAAGATTTACAGCAGTATTGAACCGAAACCACTAGTTATAGCACCTGGAGGATTCTTTGATGCAAATTGGTTCAAAGAGTTTGTAGATAAAACAGGCAATTCTGTAAATGCGATCACCCACCACATATACAATCTTGGTCCAGGTATCTCTTTGAAGAAAATGATTCAATTTCTGTAGCCTTACACCTTGTACAGTAGGTCGAATCTGACATGATTATACCCTTTTCTTGTGCAGGGGTTGATACACATCTCATCGAAAAGATCCTTGATCCATCCTATCTTGATGGTGAGGCTGATACATTCAATAGCCTCCAAAGCACCATAAAGAGTTCTGCAACTTCAGCAGTTGCATGGGTTGGTGAATCAGGTGGGGCTTACAACAGTGGCCGTAACCTTGTTACCAATGCGTTCGTGTTTAGTTTCTGGTAAGTGAGGACAAAATTTATAACAAAAATCTTCAGCTTTTCTTGCGTGGATTTCTAAGTACAGGGATGTCAAAACAGGTACTTGGATCAGCTTGGGATGGCATCAGCTTATGATACAAAAACATACTGCAGACAGTCATTGATTGGTGGCAATTATGGTCTACTCAACACTACTACTTTTGTTCCAAATCCGGATTACTACAGGTATTCCAATACTGGTGTTCTTATGCTGGCAGGTGGTCTGAAAAGTTAGATATTAGGATAGAATGAAAGAGAGCAATGAATTCTCTTTTTATTATTATTACGATTTTTTAAGAAATTCCTTTGTCTGCAAAAAGAATGAAGATGAAGTTTTAAAATAGGCATACTAAATTAGGAACATTTTTCCAAATTTATGCTGCTTATGAAAATAATTTGATCAACCCTGGCCTCGTCAATAGTCAGAACAGGCCAAAGATGAAATCCCTTGACTCCCATTAGGGAATATATCTATTATAACTCAGTCTTACAAGGTCTCTAAGAAATTCTAATGTTCGCTATCTTCGTTGCAGTGCTCTTCTTTGGCACCGATTAATGGGAAGAAACGTTCTATCAACCAGCTTTTCTGGAACGAAAAAGATACGTGCTTATACTCATTGCGCGAAACAATCCGTAAGTTAATTCCATAACACAATCATCACACAAGTGGAGGCCTTTATTATCTAATTTGATTAATAATCTTTGCAGAAAGGGATCACATTACTACTAATCAACCTTGACAATAGCACAACTGTTGAAGTCACTGTAACATTCAACAGTTCTTGGAGATTGCACCAGAAACACAAGCCTCACAGGTCTCACAAGCTCCACAAACCTCACAGGTCTCACAAGCTCCACAAACCTTACAGGTCTCATAAGTCCCATAAATCAAAGGTCATTCAGCAACCTCAACGGTCCACAAGTGGGATAACAAGAGAGGAATACCATCTAACAGCTAAAGATGGAGATTTACACAGCCAAACAATGCTACTTAATGGGAACATTTTAACTGTAAATTCATCTGGGGACATCCCTTCCTTGGAGCCTTTACATGTAAATTCATCCAAGCCAATAATGGTTGCTCCTTTCTCTATTGTATTCGTTCAAATGCCATATGTTCTCCCTGCTTGCAGCTAGGTAGTAGCACTACACGGAACTGAAATTGGTTCCACGTGGTAAATAGTGATCCGCCAAATAATACAGAATACAAGCACATGTTACATTCTTTCTTGGCGAAGAATACAATGAAAAATGTTTTTGGTAAATTATTATGCCATGGTTTTTTTTTTCCTTACAACCAGTGCCCATGTAATGGACCGGAATACAACATAAATTTCTTTACTGCTTTGTAGCAGCTGGTCCCGCAATGAACTGCCTTTGGACATTTCCTTTGATGTATAACGTAAAATGCAGAGAAATACTGGTTTAACAGAGTTCTTGAGGTTTAAAGGCATAACGTAAAATGCAAAGCCCTAAAGGGCTAAAACACAGCTATACTACAAGCATGTTAAGTATATGTTTTTGGTGGCCAACCAAGGCTACAAAGTCAACTGTGCATTTTGCTTGGTGGATTACACTTGAAATCAATATACATAAGGTATTTTCTGTGTACAGAGATATACAAATGAAGCTAACTATTGGTAGATGAGGCAATTCCCACCAAACGCTATGGAAAAAGAAGTAAAATGTATAACATAATGAATGGTGTGCTCTCTCTCTCTCTAATTTGGATGCTTCATTCAAGAAAACTGATCCAAAGACAATCGAAGTCAATCTGTGTTGGAGAAATTTTGAGGCTTGCTGCTGGCAAATGCCAACCATACAATCGTACCAGTCAAGTAGAAGAAAATTGATGGTGCGAATAAAGAAATCTGCGGAGCACAAATATGAGAAACAAACAGTTAAAGGAAGAAGTTAACAACAGCTTATCCAGAGATTATTTACTTGAAAATAGATGTAATGTAATGTAATCAATACTAAATTTCATTTTCAGTCCCTAAAGTTTTCAAATGAATTACTTTAGTCCCTCTATTTCATTTTTTTTTAACAAATTGGTCTTTATTTGAAAGTTTCTTGGTTCTTCTAATTTTTTTTATAAGAAAAACTACAGTTTCGTCTTTAATAGATGATTACTCTTAATATGTAATGGTTCATTACATAGCTCTTTTTTTTAAATATAAATTATAACGATCCATTTTATTACAGTTTTAAAAATTACAAAAACAAACATAAGAATATCATGGACAATGATCCATTACATTCAACCAAATATTCCGTAAGAGGTAGAGGTAACTTACACTCCACGAATGAGTTGTATCAAGAAGATAACCAGTCAAGGCAACACCTACAATTCCAGGTATTGCTCCAACGGTGTTGGTAATGCCCTGCGTAGGAAAATTAGATAGATTGAATGATTATAATGGTTAAAGGTCTTTTTCTTTACAAATTCAAGCGAAGACCTTGAACTGGCAGCAAGCTTACAGGACTCAAATGATCATGGATCCAAATGAATAAATTATGTGCTTGACCTGGAGCTAAAATTAGAAACACTACCACAGGAATGTTTCACGAAAGTTTAGTCTAGAACTTCCAGTTCAATAAAATTTTGCATAACAGCATGAAGAATCTACAGGAAGACCACGGGAATGCTCATTGGTGATAGGAGCAAAATCCACGCCAATAATGGTTTTATTAGATAATTTAGAATGCTAGTCTTGCGATCAATTTTATTAAGAGAAGTGGCTAGCTGGAAAAATAAGATAACAGATCACTGAGAAAAACCCACTAAATGAAGTGAATCAACATGGTTTTTTATTTTTCAGTTTCCGATTCTTCACCTGAAAGACCAACTCCACTTTGCAAGAGGTATATTATTGGATATGTGGGTTCTACAGATCCATGTCATAAATAATGATGCACAAGATTCAGGAACCATGTGCTGAGTTGATTTGAAGTAGATATAAAGTGAGGAACATGTGAGAAATAAGCTAATAATCCATGTTTATGACACCTAAAGATCAATCTCACCAGGAGACTGATCAGAAAATGCATAGCATATGCAACAAAATTATGATTTGTAGGCCACATACCAACAGTATACTTGCATATTCAGGAGACATATCTTGATGTGTACAGTAAAGTCCTGCAAAAATTATAGATCATTGAAATAGAAATTAACCCAGCACAAGTCAATTTGTTCCAATTCACAAAATGAATTAAAAAGGTTCTTAAATAGTTCAGTACCTGACAAGGCAAAGCTTGAGAGGGCCAAGCCACAAGTGAGAATCCCCACAATCTCCCAAGGTGGAAGTCCTAGATCAACAGAGGAGAGAGTCATGCAAAGAGCAGGAGACAAGAAGGCAATTGTTTGGCAAATCTTTCGCACCTGCAAGGTCAAAAAGGTCAAGCTTCAAGGTGATGATTATAAATGTGCAGAACTATAATACATGTCTGGTTTTACAGACCGTAGTGGTTTCAACTCCATTAGCAATTAAGTTGTCAGCGAGCTGTGCGGCAAAGCTAGTCACAAAAACTGAAGCCAAGGGAGGAAGGATGGAAACCTGAAATGGTTAATAGTTACTTCATAGGAAAATAAAATATATAAAAAATGTTCCAATGCATTTAAACAATCAAATGACGGATGACTATCCAATATTCAGACCTTTTGGAATGGCAAGGCATTCTCAAGTTTGTCAAGTGTTATCACCAATGCTTTACATGTTAAGCTCCCAAGTATTTAGGGTACTAACTATTCATTTTACCAGGATAATTTAGTAGAAAGCATTCATATAGTACTCACTTCAGAGTACAAAATTTGGCCAAATTACTGCAAGGAAGATTAATTCCTCTCAGATAAAAAAAGCATGCTGTCTTGATATCACCAAAGCTTCGGATATGTTATTGGACCTGCCTTTCACTGTAGCAGTGTTTGACATCAAAAGATGCATGCAGATGGATGATTTCAAACCAGAACTTATATTTCAATTACATCGTATATAGGATACCAAGGCCAAAGCATGAGATGTTGAAATAAGCAATTTCTTGTACAACAGCGCTCCTTTTCATTTCAAGACGTGAGAATTTAATTTGTCAAATTTTAAGCTACAGAATTATTCCTTATATTTACAATACAAGTACTATAAATGACTAAAGTGTGAGAAGGACAAAAATTTGTAGGACAATCGTACATCTTCAAACTTACCCATGCAGCTTCTGTCAAATTCAGGCTCAGCTCCTCACTGCATGGCATATCGATTGAAAGTTAAGTTTCTTTTCCATTACAGCCATAATGACAAGCACATTGAAGATATTGATATAGAAGATTATAAATGGTTTTCTTCCAGAACAATAAGAAAAGAAATTCAGAGAGTAGAACTGCAAAGATACCTGAAATAAGAAGGAAGCCAAGATAAACAGTTATAGTGACCCCAACTTCCACAAAAGTGAGCATATATCATTGCCCATACAGCTGGGGTTCGGAAAAAAGCCTTCCAGGGCACATCCTGCCACAATAGAGCCAGTAAGGAAACTGAGGCAAAAGGTAACACAAAAGTTTTAGGAAGGTTCTTTTAATTTCGTTATCAGGTATCATACAGTTCACAAAAATAGGAAAAGAAATAAAAAACCCCAACATGTTTAAACTCATGTGAGAACAATCAATAATATGAGAGTGATGGTAATGGCAATCCTAGTGAACAATGTTTCAAACCATTTTGTTACAAAGAACGCAGTCAACAATAGTATGTTGAATTCAGGCAGACTTATTGGCTATTGCCATTGACTATAAGAGTATTGAACGACCCCTAAGCCTAGTTACTTGGGTTTAACTAGATAAATCAGTGAAACATGCCACTTTTCAAGAAGTATAGCGTTTAAGATACAATCAATAGCTCAATCAGTACCTTTTCCATCCTTCAAGTTTCCAATCTTATATAGCTGAATAAAGAAAAGGAGAAAGCATTGTACCTTCAGTGAGCCACCCAACGCTGCAAGAGAATTACTAAAAGATTTTTCCATATGGATAGATTGGGGCCCTGTCAAACATATCAAGGAAAAGTCCACTCATGACTATGCGGAAAGGATCTCAAGGAAAAACGACATTTCCACTACCAATCATTTTTATGTAGATCATATCAGTACCCCACCTAAGAATTGAGCCTTTCCTAGGATAACCCTCCAATGAGAGGTCAATACTGCAGTTGAGCATAGAAAGTCATCTGAAGACTCGGGAAAACATGCTTCTGATGTAAAAGTAATATGCTAACTCCATTTAGAAGATGAGATAAATCCTAGTGGATTGTCTCCGAGGCAACAAAATTGATCAGTTCACGTGTACCCAGTTGAAAAGAGATACAGAGTATGCTTTGAATAATATGGAGGACATATTTCTATGACAAAGCTGATATTTGGCATATAAAGTGGGTTATTCCCTAGCAACTCAATATGACAATATGTGAACTATTGTTTGAGGCTACCCAAACAATAGGGTGTTTCAGATATGCCACTCCTTTAGCTTAAATAATCTGTATCTTCTGCTGTGAAATTGCTAAATTTGTTTAAATTAGGGAAAATATTCATCATACATGCAACATCAGGTGGACTAACCAAATAATTTACATCAGAAAGGCAGTGTAGAATAAGGTATTACCAGTACATGAAAAGAGATGCAAAAGAAGACACCATATGATTGTGGCAATTATATAAAAGTAGCCAACCAATCATTACCTAGTTATCAATAAACTAAGAAGCTTTATTCATCAAATCAAGAATAGAAAAAAAAAAACAATAGAAGCTAACGCTTACGTGAAGCAGGCTTGGCAGCGTGTGAAGCTTGCCCCTCTTCAAGATATTGAAACCCCAAAAACCTTCATAATTTTTGGTGTTGCCACAAGTACAAAGTCAACTTTCATTCAGTTGTTAACATTAGCAACTTAAAAAACTGAATATAATCAAATAAACAAATGCACGTATTAAACAGTCAGTTCAGAATCACAGTGAACCAAAAAGCCATGAAATATTATCTTTTTATTTAACATTGAGTGAAAAGCCTTTTTATGCATCACCAAAGTGTGAAATTCCTTCTGTTCAAGGCAGAAGCAGGTAAGCATTGGAATCCAAGAGATTAGTGACAGATACTTACCAGGCTAACCCAAGAAAGCCAAATATATAAAATACAGATGCCCAACCAAAATTCTGAATAAGGGGAGGAGCTAAAAGAAGCCTGCATGAACTTTAAAACTGTTAGAAACGACTAGCAATTGAAGCCAGGTGCTCACTTTAACTAAAAAAATAGACTCAGAAAAAAGAAAAACATTAAGAATAGCATGAATTTGTCTATTAAATGTGTTTCACAGACCTAACACACTTAATTCTTTCAATTGCAATTTAACACCAGGAAGATGAAAAGCTGTGTTAGTTTCTCTAACAATTGACAATCACATATGCCAATGGGCTGAATATACTCTATGGTCAATTTTTACAGTTAACATTCTGTAAATAAAGTGGTAAGCAGTTTCCTGATCAGTAGAAAAGAATTGTTGCTATCACAGACAAAATTTAGAAAAACATACCCTATAACACTTCCTACACTCAGTCCCCCAAAGACGAATGCTACAGCTCGTGATCGCTCTTCCAAAGGTATTGACCTGCATGCAATGTTGGTCAATACAAATCAAAAGGAGAAAATAACTCTACATTATCTCTTCAACAGAGATTGGCTTTCTACAATACAAGCAACATAAGAAAGCAACCTATGGGCCACTATCAGTCAATGAGGATGCAAAATATAACAGATTATAACAAGCCAAAGAGCACAAGTTCAGTAGCAGAGAATAAGAGAACACGACACAGCCTACCACAAAATAGGCAAGACAAGTCCCATACAGATAATAAGTTGATATGAAACAGAAGAAAGCCAAGAAGAACCTCAAAAGGCAGAGATGGGAGACATCAGTGTCTAAGTGTAAACATGAATTAATATATACAATAAAGAGATTATTATTGTACATATATAAATTGTTAGAGGTGGGCAGGGAACTCTATAAACCACAGAAAGAGTCATAATGTTACACATAACAAAATTAACTTCCAAATATTCCACAATGAAATCTCTATGAAGTTCTTCACGAGACTACCAATTTTACTCAATAATGTAAAAGAATGCAATCTGGACATGAGCATGAGCATAAGAAACATCAAGAAAAGTGCAAAGGAATACTACTCTAATGAAACACATGAAACAAACCAACCAAAAACCCGACACAAAAACATAGCAGTGGTTGACTGTGTTTCAGCAAATATTATCTAAAAGGTTCACTAAAACTTGCTCCTATAGAGCTTTGGATGTCATACATGCCTGGCAATGAGGTCAGTTGCTGCCGATGGCGAAACTCCTTCTCCTATTCCAACCTAGATATGGAACACGTACGAGAAAAGCTTAATAAGACAAGAAACAAATTTAAGCAATTTAACATTGAGTAAAGGAACATCAAAGCAAAATGCACAAGAGTATTATGAAAGACAGAGAGACACGGACTAATTAAGAAAGGGAGAATCTCTAAAGTATTATCAAATGCTTATGACACATACATAAGTACTAAACAATTGCAGATTCATGAAAAGATGTACACTAGTTGGACTGAAATACTAGTTCAACATATGGAGTATGGGAGAAGCTGCACATACCAAAACCCTCGACAACACAAGTCCAGGCATATATCCAGCAAGAAAAGGAAGAAGTGCTGTGGCCACTGACCATGTCAAAACTCCAAACTTAAGAACTTTTCTGAAAAATAAATATAAATAAAAAGTAAGGCATTAGGCTTGTATCATACAATTTGCACGAAACCCGGAAGACAGGTGAAACGCTTGCAGTGCATTGGATCTCTAGAAAATTAATTTTACTCCATAAAACAATTGGTTTCTGGAGTCCTCTCTTTCTGAATTAGAATGCTAGAAAGAGTTGGGTGTCTATTACGGCATTATCCTCAATCTTTAAAGAGACCCTGTGCATCCATTAAAACCATGAACTGCCCAAGTGGAGTCAGCCATATTTCCAGAAACATATACCTTTTTGACTGCTTTAATAGATAGGATAATCATAGAGCAATCATTCAATTACATTGAGATGAAACAATAACTTGTGCAAGAACATAAACTGTTTACAACTTGTACATTTAAGCTCTAGAGGGGATGGATTAAGTATGAAATCTAAGGTTATAATGGAACTGTTTGCTGTTCTTATTGCCCAAAACTGCCATAGTTGAGGTGTCACATTTAGAGTTTAGAAAGTCAAATGGAAATGAAGTATATCAATGCACATCAATGAAAATGGGATGTATCAGCATCAATGAGCAAAAAGTTAGGATCACGATCAAACAAAAAGAACAGTTTTCTCAATCTTAATGGAGGGGCTACTCGAATAAAGCAGATAAATTGATAGTTGCAATGACCTAATATTGATTTTTGTTAAATCAGAAGTAGCTCCACCTTTCTTAAGGGAATTTGAGCTCGTAAAAGTAAATATAGCACTCAACTCCAACACCTAACACCTCAATTCAACCCAACACATCAATGACAACAAGTTAAACTAACCATATAAATCTCTTCTTCTTTCCTGCTATGTTCAATTATCGGATAAACTTATTGTGATCGAAAACATCCTTTGGCCAGTAACCAAACATAGAAGATCATTCAACTAGATCTTAATCAAGAGTTAGCAGTACTTATACCAGTTTAAGTAAATAGGAGAAGAAGAAAAATAGCTCAAGGTAAAATTCTGCACAGGAAGATACTAATATAGCCCTCCTCATGCTTCAAAGGTTTATATCCATTACCGGAGCTTAAACAAGAGGTTTCTCACTGCTGGAGTTTAGAAAAAAGTAGTTTATTAATGGAAAGGACACAGTCCTCTAACATGAAAGACCATATAAATACAGCGAGCAATGAGGAACTAACCTCCCACCAAAAATCTTGGCAAGCCAACCTCCTGGTAATTGACTCAAAGCATAACCCCAAAAGAAGGATGACTGCACTAGCCCAGCCGTTGATGCATTCCACCCAAATTGGTGTGACATAGGAATTATAGCAACACTCAAGTTCACCTACCCAATTAGCAAATTGATCAAAATTAACTTTAGCCACACACACATGATCAAGCAGCTAACATTAGCAGCACCTTAAAAATCACTCCTTTTTTGTTTCAACCCGACAAGAAAAATTACCAAGGCCTATAAACATATCAAATTAGACCAAATACACTCACCTTGTCCATATTGCAAATAACGAAGGCAAGTGACGTGGTGCCAATAAGCTTATATCTCTGAGGAATATTCTTCCATGGAGGCCAATTCCAATCAAAACCCACTTCACTAGACCCACTATCATTCCCCAATTTTTGCTCAAAATCCAAACTTGAACCCCTCTTGGGATCCAACTCATCAACTCTTTTTGGTCCAGTGAGTACATCAGGGACCCTCTCACTTCCTGTCACATTCTCTTTCTCTTTAATACCACACCAAACCCTGAACGTCAAGCTGTTTTTAGAGTGTAATAAACGTAAAGAATTGGTCTTGAATGAGGTGGTCGTGTTCAAGAGTGAGGTTTGTGTGTTTGTGTGGTGTGAGAGAGAGGAAAAGTTCTCTGCTTTGAAGGTGAAATTTGCCATTTTTTTTTCTTGAGGGACAAAAAGGAACTATAATTTCTGGAAGTGAAGTGGATATACAGACATAAAAAGTGTTAGCAGCAGCATGTAATGTGTCGAGTTTATGTGATACTTAAGTGAATGGAAGCCATGGGAGATACCTTCGGCATATCATTTGCAAGGACCTGAGGTGGCCACGGAGGAAGATGGCTTGTGGCTGTTGTTAGTTAGAGGGACCTACACCAAGTTTTGTGGGCTTCGGCTCAGTTACTACTTACCTTATATTTACAAAATTTCGTCAATTAAAAAAAAGTAACTAAAGGAGAAGGAAAGTTATATTGCCTTGTAATAATGTAATTATTATATTGTTACTTGAATATTAAAATTTTGAAATAAGCATTGAATTGTTTTT